>Ga0115856_100290_pt1 | contig 18331 bp, 15 predicted proteins | sample InSIn4gowninarea_FD_83870 | JGI IMG/M metagenome (GOLD analysis project Ga0115856, IMG submission 83870)
ATATTCCATATTTCTTTTTTTTTTTAATCCCCAAAGGATAGTAAAATTATTGGAATCAAATAATACTAGTACTATTTCGAAAAGATCCAAAGATCTTAGAGATATTTGGTTGTTTTAAATAACTAATAAGAAATAAATGATTTGAACACTTAACCTGCCGCGTGTAAAACGGATGCTCTACCAATTGAGCTAATTTCTTTTTTTTTTTGAGGGAATACTATAAATACTATCCCCATTTATTTTAAAATATTGTAAAAATAAACGGGAATACTATAAATACTACCCCCCCATTTCTTTTAAAATGTTGTAAAAACAAACTTATTTATTATTTAAAAAGAGTTATTAGACATAATTTTTTTATGCATTATTTTGTTAATTGTTGTTTATTAGTTATTGTTCTTGTAATCATGACAAGAATTTTTCTAATGATACAGATTCTACAACAATTGGCATAGAACTGTGTAAAATACCACAAATTTCTGAACATTGACCGTAGAATGTACCTAATCTATTAATTAAAACAGAGAATTGGTTTAATCTACCTGGATATGCATCACATTTAACACCTAATGCTGGTATAGCGAATGAATGTATAACATCTGCTGCAGTAAGGATAAATCTAGTGTGTGTAATTTCAGGAAGAATAACTCTGTTATCTACTTCTAACATTCTTAAAGCTCCTTCTTCTAAATCTGATTCAGGTACTAGGTAAGAATCAAATTCTACAAAGTCCCCATCACTATTTAAGAAGTCTGGGTACTCGTAACTTCAATATCATTGATGTCCTTCTGCTAATACAGATAATGAAGGATCAGTAACTTCATCCATTAAGTATAATAGTTTGAAAGAAGGGAAAGCAATTAATACTAAGATTAAAGCAGGAGTAATTGTCCATACTAGTTCTATTAGTGTCCCATGATTAAGATATTTGTTACTTATAGGTGATTTAGCGCTATCAAAATTTTTAATAATAGCCCCTTGTATTCAACCTACACTAAATAAAATAGCAACTAAGTAATACATAATGTTATCATGTAATTCGATTAAAGCTTCCATTTGTGGACTAGCACTATCTTGGAAATACAATCCTCACGCTCTAGGTGCATCACATACAAATTCGCTAGAAACAGCAAATAAAGCGCTAACTGCAGCAATAGAAGATAGTATTGTACTACTTTGTAATGGTAAGCTAGTAAATGCGTGAGGTTTAGGTGGATTACTTAATGCTCATTCTAAACCTGGAGCAGTTTTATCTTTAAGTATACGTAAGTAATCACTAAATAACTGAGGAACGGCTCAAGGGTATCCAAATATAGCTTTACCTTTAACAAGTTGTAAGTATACAATATGTAAGAATAACGCTGTAGCAGCTACAGATATAAGAGAACCAATACTACTAATAAAGTTTCAACCTGTAAAAGCATCAGGGTAATCACTAATTCTACGTGGCATACCTTGTAGACCTAAGAAATGTTGAGGGAAAAAAGTTAAATTAACCCCTGTGAATAAAACTCAGAAATGAGCTTTAGAATAGACTAAGTTATAATCTAACCCTAAAATTTTAGGTATTCAGAAGTATCATCCACTGAATAAGGCAAATACAGCACCCATACTTAAAACGTAGTGGAAATGCAAATTTAAAAGTATAGACCTTACTTAATCTATATTTTCTAAATGGTGGACTATATCATTATCTGATTTTTTGTACAAAAGGTACTCTTTGTCATAAAGGATTTTTATATTGAATTCAATCTAATATAAATTCAGAATATATTTTATGTTCTAAACTTCCTTTAGGTTCAGTTTTAAATTCTCTTATGTCAATAAATTTTTTTATTTTTGAGATTCTATAGAATTTAAAATCTGAGTATAATCTATTTTTCATAAAATATTCGTATAAAAACACCATACCTTTTACGTTTTGGTATTTATATGATATTGAGTTATGAGATTTTCTAAGTAGAACAGCGGGTTTATAATTTGGTATAACATTGTCTAAATTTAGTTTACTACTAAATTCGTTATTTTCAAATTCTAAGTTACATTCTATTCTATTTCCAGCATAGTTGTATACAATAGTACCATCTGTGTCAACTAAACCTGCTAAATAAGGGTCATTAGGTTCAATATTGTAATTTGCTTCTTTATAATCAACCCCTAAATAATCGCAAGATTTTTGTAATCCTGGTACTTTTAGTCTAATTAAACCATTAATATTATTGATTAAGAATAACATTTCCTCTTTTTTACTTATAATTCAAATAGAGTGTGGTTTATTTTTATCAGATCTAATTACACCCATATGTAACATATTTTGAATGTAACTTAATATTCTTATATCTCTGTTATGTAATTTAACTCTAATTGTTTTTAAAATGATTTTAGAATTAACGTTTCTAATATCAAAGTTACCATCCCCGTCTATAATACCAGCTAGTCATTTAAAAAATTCTTTGTTCGAAAGATCTTTACCTTTTGAATCAGATATTTGGCGTGTAGTCTCTGAGAATCCTTTGCAGTTTTCTGCTGATTGTATGTCTGTATTTTTGTTTTTTTTTTCTAACAATTTCATTGAAATTATGTCGAAAAAAAAAGAAAAAATCACAGGTTTATTGTCATTTTGACTATATATAGTTAGAAATTTAAATTTACTACAGGCATCTATTTTAAAAAGATAATAATATACTATACATAGTAAACAATAACCTAAAAACATAGTTTCCAGCATATAGCCAAATGCGAAATAATCGCCTCCGGGGAAAAGATTACTAAGGCCCAATTGAGCAACTACGTAGTAAGTATCGTGGAAAGCAATATCAAGTGATGCGTTAGCAAGAACCACACCTGATAATCCTCCAATAGTAAACATAAATACAAAACCTAACGCAAATAGTAATGATGGTATGAAATGTAAAGAACCACCATAACAAGTTGCTAATCAAGAGAATATTTTAATACCAGTAGGAACTGCAATAATTAAAGTTGCAGCAGTAAAGTATGCTCTTGTATCTACATCAAGACCTACAGTATACATGTGGTGACTTCAAACTACAAATCCTAAGATACCAATAGAACACATGGCGTAAACCATACCAAGGTATCCGAACACGCTCTTGTTAGAGTTAGCTGAAATTGTAGTACTAATTATACCAAAACCTGGAATAATTAAAATGTAACAATATTTTGACTAAAGGAATAGCTGTGTAGTATAACAGTCTTTTCTCATTAGTACTCAAAAACTTTTATATTTTTGTTAGGACTTTATCTTGAGTTGTAATATTTTCTTCATGACGATTTAGTAAGGATTTAATTTTTATTATTTTAGATAGCCCTTTTTCTGTTAAGTGTTCTTTATCTTGTATTAATCTATACACCTTTCTTCATCTTAAATAGCTTATATGCTTTCTAGACTGTAGGTGATAGTGATCAAAATATTCTATAACTTTTTTAGCAGAACCGAAATTAGTAGAACCATAGTAATAGGTATCTTGAGATTTCCTATATCCAATGTTTCCACCTAAGTATTCTTTTATCATGTTTAACAATAAATCACTTTTTTGATCAATTTGGTAATTTAATCTTATTTCCGGTTTATTTCTGGTAATACGTTCAATAATTTTGATTTGAAAACTAGCATCCGCATCAGAAAAACCTGCTAATCAGTGGTTATCTAAGTTTTTGCTTGAATCTAAAGTAAAATGAATATTTTGATCTGTATATTTATTATGATTTAATACATTATTAACTACTTGATCAAATCTGTGCTTTGTTCTTAATTTACCATTTATCAGGTTAATTACCTGTAGCATACCTTCTTTATTAGCTATGATTAAAAGGTATGCGTTTTTATCCTTTACTTTTTTTACATTACCGTAACCTAATTTTTCTTTCAAGTAATAGGCTAGAAATGCATCTGGAGAACTAAAAACTATAACTAGTTGTTGGGCTTTACTAAAATGACCATCCCCGTCAATTAATCCTGCTAGATAATAACCTAATTGTTCATTATTTAGAGGCTTCAAATGTTTAGGAACGTGATCTGATACACGTCTAACATTTTCTGAATTTACTACAACTCCGTCGCGTAAAGTCTCTGAGGTTCCATTTGTTATAGTTAAAATGTTACCGGCTGATTTACTTCTTTGTTTTAACTTTTTCACTATGTCATTTAAGATGGAGTATTTATCACTATATGGCGAAGCAGTCCCAGCATATGGCAACGTTAAGAGGCCTACATTTGTAACCTCTGGATGCGATAATAAATTGTTTGCTTAGAAAAACACTTTTAAATTAAATTTATGGATTATTTGTAGCAATATATTCTAACATCTCATTAATGTATTCATGGTGAGCTTTTTCACGCAAGTCTCACTGTATCACTTGTATAACATCTATATGGTTACTAATGCTTTCAGTAATATATTGAACCTCCAAGAAATATAAATCTTCCTCATTAAGATTACGAAGATTTAAAGGGCTAAATTTAGTAAACCAATCTGAATCATAATAGTGAGTAACATCGAACCTGAAAATGCAAACATAAAACCTTATTTTACCTATTACTCATAATTTACCATTATAATCCTCACTTACACTGTTTGCTTGATTCCATAATTGATCTTTGACTAGATCTTTTCAAGGAACCGATGATGGATATTTGGATTCACACATAAGCCGAGGTATAGGTTGTCCATACTTTGATGGATTACCTGGTAAAATATAAGGTAAAAATACTACAAAATCACTTCTGTATTTATCATTAGATCAAATTTCTGGTGCAATAACTCAACCACCCTTTAATTTAAAATAATAAGGTAGAATTGCAGCCAACATTGCAGAAAAATCACTCTCAAATAGCGTATTTTTGTTAGCATACTTTACTTTGATGTTATTAATATAAGCCTTAACATACTCACTATTAAATGCAGAAGATAAAAGTAAATTATCAGTTACAGTAGGTAAAGAGTAGTATTTATCTACTTTAACTAGTTTTCTATTGTTAGAAAGCAATAATTTATTATTGGACTATATCATCATCACTTTGGCTACAACTATTTCCATTTACGATTAAAATTAATTCAAGCTTTGTGTAGTACTGAACCCTCTGGTGCTATATGTGCTTTTATTGCCACAAGACGATAATATTCCTTAATCAAAAATAAACGATTACGTTTAATAGATTGAGGCTGACAAACTTTAGTGTATTCAAGGAAAGCTAGAAGCTTTGTCTCTGATTGAATACTTCATTTGTAGTAACCATTTTGTGCTTTATCAAAATAAATAGCTCCACCAAAGTAATTCATAAAATGTACTACATCAACATATAGTTTGTTGGTTACACTTAAAGTTAACTGAGGTTGATTATTCTTACCTTTAGAATAACAACCTATAGTACCGTCCGCATCAAAAAAGCCAGCAAACCAAGCATGCTTATTGTGTAAAGTATCAGGACTTAAAAGTGCCACATTTAGTAAAGCACATACACGGTTTAGTTGTACCAATCGACTACTGTGTCTAATGTAACCATTTATACGATTTACTAATTCTAACATACCTAAACGGTTGTGTAAACGTCAACGAATAGCTTGAACACCGCTACGAGGTTTAATAGAACCCCCTAGTTTGTTCTGGATAATACGTAGCATACGTTCATCAGCAAGAGCCACAGTTATTTCACAACTAGAATATACTGATTTACTAACTAGCAAACTTCCGTTACCATCTATAAGACCAGCTAATCATTGATTGAAACGTGTTTCCTTTGAGCCAAAGGATGTTGCGCGTGTAGTCTCTGAAGTTCCTACTAAATGAGAAGAATAACTTCTATTGTTGGTTACCGGCTGATTCCATATACGGATGCAAGGGATTTTTACCAACACGGCTAGGATTAAACCTAGACTTACAAGATTAGTACCCTTGGACTCCGCCATCCTATTAATGAATGGATTAACCCTAAAGGTCAATTCTAAATGGTTCCAGCATACAGCGCAATTCGAATTTAGAGTTTCCTCTAAAAAGGGCCATTTTTGACCAAAGAATCAGAAAAGATGTTGGTATAATATAGGATCACCACCCCCTGCTACTTCAAAGAATGAAGTATTAAAGTTTCTATCTGTAAGAACCATAGTAATTCCCATTAAATTGTTGATTTACTGGATAAAATCCCATAGCTTAAATTATAAAATTTAAGCTTAAAAAGTTATTAAAACTTAGTGTAAATACGCAAATACTCTCGTACTTGATCGGACCATATCTTATATTTTTAACTTGTAGAATTTTTGTAAATGATCTCAAATAAAATCTGTTCTGTAATTGTTCATATGAGATTTGATATTTACTATTTTTTCCTTTCCTTCAATTGTATTATGCTCTTTTTTTTCAAACATGTCTACTACTACCATTCAATCTAAAGAGTCTAAATGTTTAGTTCCAAATAAGGGGAATTCTAAAAGATAATTTCTAGCTTTAATATTTCCCTTAAGGTTCGTAGTTCTAACTCTATACTCAGGTTTTGGTTTATCCGATCTTATTTTTTTTACTTCTGTTTCTAAAAACTCAGCAATATAAGTTAAAAATTGTAAATTATCATATCCTTTGTGATCTTCTCGTCTTTGAGATATTTCTAATTTACATTCAAATTTGGGATATTTACCTGAAGTAGTAGCTCTTACTTGAAAAGAAGCATCTGCTTCTATAAATCCTGATAACCATGGATTTAAATGTAAAGGCTCTACAGATAAAGAATGTTTTTCAATACTCGTTCCCTTATTTTCATTATAAAAGTCTATTAATGCGTTAAGACTATGTATTTTAGGTGTTCTCATTTTTCCATTTATTAATGAAATAATTTTTGTTATACCATCAAAGCTATTTATAGTCAATATATAAGCATCTACCCCTTTTTTTCTAGATAGTGAACCTACAGTTAATTCTTTTTGAATTAGTAAAGCTAGAGGTAGGTCTTTTAAATGAAAATTTATTTGTATAGAAGGGTAGTTTAATCTCCCTTTAGGGGTTCTTAAAGTTTTTGGTGTAATTATTGAACCATCACCTTCAATAAGCCCGGTAAGATAATAGCTAAAGAGAGATTCGTTTAAATTTTTATTATAGGTATCGGTATAAACAGATCTAAGAGTTGTGAATAAAGGAAAGGTAAAATTTTCTAAACTACAAGAAAAATATTTTGGCGTGTGGCCTCTGAGGTTCTCTAAAAAGTTCAAACTTAATAGATTACCTGCTGATTGCGATATACATTCGTATAACGGTTCCCAGAATACAGCCAAATTTAGAGCCGGCAGATTTAGTTTACCGGCTAGAACAGGTAATGATAATAATAATAAAACAGCTGTAATAACAACTGCTCATGCAAATAAGATTAATTTATGTAATCTTATACCAGGACTTCTCATATTAAATGTAGTTGTCATGAAATTCATAGCTCCAAGTAAACTTGAGATACCAGAAAGGTGTAATCCAAAGATAGCTAAATCCACACTTGGACCACTATGACTTTGTATTCCTGATAATGGAGGGTAACAATTTTTGTTGATAACTTCATTTTTAAATTTTATAAACTAATGTTATACTCAGCAATTTTTTTTTACTGTTCGGACTATACCATCATCCTTCATCTAAACCTTATGAATTTTCTATTTCTGATAGTTGTTTTCTTATTTTTCTAATTGTGTCTCTAATCTTTGATAATTTTTCAAAATCACCTTTATTTTTAACATATGATCTAGCTCATATTTTATATTCTAATGATTTAACCCCTTTCATTGTATCTTTAAAATAATCAATAATATGTTCTATTGTTCTAGAGTTTGTTGTATCTAATATATAATGATTATGTATTTCTTTATATCTTACTTTACTAGGTATATGAAAGACCAATCTTATACTTTCTAAAACTATACTATCTAATTTTTGAGTTAGACCAAATCCATGAACAATTCTTTTAGAATCCTTTGATACTAAATAAAAACTACCTTCGGCTTCTATAAATCCAACTATTCAAGGTTTAGTCATTATATTATGTATTATATTTATTTCAGTTAAAGGTAAAGATATATTATTTCAAACCGGGGATAAATAATTATCATCTTTCTTACTATTTTTAAGAATTAAAAGATCTTTATCTTTTTGTTCTTTAGATATACTATCATTATTTAAAATAGCCAAAGCTTTTTTAAATCTAGAATAATCAAAGTATTTGCTAGTTAATAAAGGGTATTTATCAAAAATAGGTAATATTATGTTTTCTATATGTTTTCTGTCTCTTATAAAAAATTGTCCTTTATTGTTATCTTTAGTAACAGAACCTACACCCAATTCTTTCTTTATATGATAAAGTAATCTTAGATTATATCTAGATTGAGCTATTTTATATGATAAACCTCATTTACCATTAGAATAATTAATAGAAAAATTTCCATCACCATCTGTGACACCAACTAATCATTGTTCAAAATAAGCTTTAGATGAAGGATGCTCTCCGTTAAGTCTCTGATGGATAAATTTATTTATCCAGGCGTGTTGTCTTTGTGAATCATACATTTTTACGTACGTATTTCTGGATGTGAGCGTTGAAATACTTCTTTTAGCACCAAGAATATTATTATTAATTGAAAAAAGAAAGCTTTGCTCTAGAAAACATGAGTAGTATAAATTTTTTAGAAGAGTTTCACGCATCGAGGAAAGTTTTATTGCCTCTATGTTACCATAGAGCAACTCCTTACATTCAAGAGTTCAACCTGTACCTACACCATTTTCAATACCACCTGCAAATAAGAATAAAACAATACTAGGTATTAATAATAAGTAACTAATATTATTAAGTCTTGGGAATCCCATATCTGGTCCTCCTAACCCTAATGGAAGTAAGAAATTCAATTGTTATAACCGTTAGGCTATATTTGGACTATATCTTCACCCCATTTTTTTTCAAAAAAAAAAATGGGGGCATAACGTGTAGTCTCTGAGGATCCTATAAAAAAACAAATCATTTTTTTTTCGTTTCCTGCGGATTGTCCATTTTTTATAAAATATTTCATAGTATAAAAATATTCTTTTTAATTTTTAAGGTCTATGTACGCTTCCCATTTTTTTTTATATAAAAGTTTTCACAACACTTATAAAAAGACTTTAGGAGTTTCCCGCAGATAGTTATGTAATAAGAGTAGTATTTCTACCACCCACGGCAATTTCTTTTATATGAATACAAAAAAAGCAACAAATAAGGTTAATAGCACTAAGGTATTAAATCAAAGTATCTAAATGTGAAAAATCAAACGACGTACGTTTATTATTAAATTGTGCTTTAATCGCTTCAATTTCTGATATTTCTTCTTTAGTTAAAACTTTACCAGCCCGTAACCTAGTTTGTTCGACCAGATAAGATCAATCTTTGTAGGCCAAATACTTAGAAGAATATAGAGGAAAACGATTAAAATAGTTTATAACCTTAACATGACTAGCTTCACTGTGAGATATAACCATAAAGGCATAAAACACTTTATCTTTTTTTTCTCTAGTTCTAGAATACAAATTTACACCTAGATACGATGCTATTTTACTTAATATAACAAAATAACTAGTTCCTCCTTGTTCTACTGAAGCATAACGGTGATAATTTTGTCTTAACTCAATACGGAAAAAGGTTTGTACTCTTTTAGTGGTAATATTTCCTTTTTTCTTTCTATCAGTTAGTGATATAGAAAAGTTCCCGTCACCATCTGTAAATCCAGCTAGCCAAGCGTTGCTATCTATAGGTGATAGATCTAAACCTAGGCAATCTATATTATAATTGTAAAATTCATTAAATCAACGTATACCACGGTGTAATGCTTCTATTTTAGGTGTACGCATATAGCCGTTTATAATGTTAATAATTTTAATCACACCTTCTATATCTTGAATCTGTCAAATAACGTAACCTGCATTTTTCTTATCATACACGGTTCCAGCGTTAGTGATATCAGCTAATTTTTTAGCTAAAGGTTTATCCGCTAAATTAAATACTATTAGTATTTTAGGACGATATCTTTTAGCATTAGAATCTTTATCATGAATAGCAAAAGACCCATCCGATTCTATTAGCCCTGCTAGGTAGGATCCTATTTTTGATCTTAATTCTGATTCTTTTCTAACATTTGATTCTTCTCTAGTGTTTGACTCTGTACTTATATATCTTTTTATTGTATTCATTTGGATTTTACCAAATCCTCCGATTAAAGCTGGCATAACCATAAAGAAAATCATGATTATAGCGTGAGCAGTAATAATACTGTTATATAATTGGTTATCAGCAATATACTGAACTCCAGGCCCTGACAGTTCTAATCTAATTAAAACAGAAAAGGCAGTTCCTATTAAACCTGCAAATAAGGCATATATTAAGTATAACACACCAATATCTTTGGCATTAGAAGATAAAAATCATCTTTCAAATCACATGGTAATCCCTGATGTTTTAATTGTTAAGTTGTTGTACCTATCGCTATCACTATCCTTTTCAGATATTACGAGGTTACTTTTCGATAAGGTAATAGGATTATAAGAGGTCACAATTAGCTAAACTATAGATGTAGTTGTATATTTCCATTTTTGAAAAAATATAGTAAAAAAAAGTTCATTTTACTACACCTAAGGCTAACTACATTATAAAATAATTATCTTATGTAATAGTCGCCAAAACACTCCCTATCCCCTGCGGGTTAAAAAAAAATAAATATTCCATCTTTTTTTAACCCTCAGGGGATAGGTTGTGTTTTTAATAGTATCATTTTTTTTTAATGATTCTTGCAAAGAATACGGGCAGTTACTTTTTTTCTAATTATATTACCCTGTGGGGTAAAAAAAAAAAACAAATAGCCAAGATTTATTTTTTTTTTACCCCGCAAATGATTAGGAATACAGTAAAAAGCCGTTTAACTTTGCGGTAACGTGAGCCTCAAAAAATATCTTAGTAGAGATAAACCTTTATTTCTTTTACGTATTCCTTTTACAAATTTACCTATTGGCATTTTCTTACGTTTTAACTTAGTATTTTACTTTTCCGATTTATTTTTTTTTTTATTGTTTACTAGTTGATCGGGTTATTTATCTGAAATACACAACCAAATCAGGTAAAATAAAAAAAATCCACCAAACTCTTGGAAAACAAATATAATAGGTAATAAGTAAAACAACAATTTTGTTGCAAGATAATGCTTGATGAATATAACACTATAATACCTTATAATTTCAAAGGTTCTCTTAGGGCTTCTAATAGAAAATTATTAAGTGAGTTTATAAAAGATGACTTTGAGAACAGACTATTAGGGAATCAAGATAAAGATAGAATTACATCTAACTTATTTAAAGGTAATGATACTATCTTAGGTATTCCTGTATCAATTTCTGAGGATTCTTTAGGAAAACCATTAAAAACTACAATAGGTAAGGATAATCTTATAAAGGAGATTAATGTTAACATAGATAATAAAGATAGAAAAATTTTTAGATATTATACGTTATAAAACTAAACTTTTACGGAAAAACCAAAAAGATAATATAACATTTTTTTTGACCGTAGTTTCAAATTTTATTTAGTTAGGGATACTATGCCTTTTATTTTAGCTGTCCGGTTTAGTGAACACGACAGATCTATTGAAAAAATAAGGTACTCTTTAGATGGTGTTATAGTTACACGCGTGATAGATTCCTTAGATAATAACAACAATGTTATAAGAAAATGGAATGAAAAAGAAATGGTGCTTTTTAAAAACAAACCAATTTTTATGAAACAAAATATTAAGTTAAAAGCTTTAGATCAAATGAAAAATAAAACTTTATTTATTAGTAATCCTAATATTGGTGTAATAGATACATAAACTTTTAAGAAAGCTTTACCTAGCCCTTCGTTGAGAAAAAAGTTCTAACTAAAAAAGATTATTTATTAAATCTAATATAAATTCTAATATACCAGGTAATACTTTATAACCCAGAGAGTCATGATTATCATGTTTATTATTTGAAGTATTATCTGATTCATGCAAACTTGAATTAGATTGATCTCTTAGAGAATTATTAGATGATTCATCCTTAGAAGAATGGTTAGCTTCATAATGTTCTTTATATTTTGCTCTCCGTTCATCCCTAGCATAATTTTGAGCTTCAGCTAATTCTTCTAATTTTTCTTCCCTAGATTCTTTAAGAGCATCTTTTAATTCTGGTAAATCCTTTATTTCAGGAGTTTCCCCTTCAAAATATTCTTTAACATGGGGATCCTCTCTTACAGTATTTAAGTGTGCATTCTTATTTTTTTGAGATTCAGGAAGTAGTTCATCTAAAATCATAGCATCATTTGACTCTTTAATTAATTTATTAATATTTTTTAATTCTTCTTCTATTTCATGACTTTCCTCCTCGCAGGCTTCTTCTGTTTCATGACTTTCCTCTTTGTAGGCTTCTTCTGTTTCATGACTTTCCTCCTCCTTGTAGGCTTCATCATTATTATCAGTACCATCTTTATCAGTATCATCATTGCTAGACCCTTCGGTCTTATATACTATATCCGAAAGAATACTACTAGAAGTATTAGCATACATTATAAATAAAATAATTAAATAATACTCAATAATTTTGAATTGTTCACCCATTTTGTTAATAATAAGAGTTCTGTGGTAGATTAATTTTGTAAATAAAATTCTATCTGGTGAGCTATACTGTTTTAATCAGACTTTTCTAGGGTAAAATGCAGTTAATAGTAGTATAACACTGCTAACTAGAAAAATAAAGATATGGAAAACATTCGTAGTGGCTGTAGTATTGAAAGGACCTGAAAAGATTCCTATCCCTTTGTTTAAAAATAGGAAAAATAAGTTATCATATGCAATAAAAGCAGAAATAAGTAAAATAGTAATAGTGGCTCTTGAACATAATATAGATTTGTCTCGTCTTAGTGTAATTGAATTAGATAAAAGTAAAATGATTAATGATATTATTAACACGTAAAGCTAGAGAGATTCGAACTCTCGCTAGTCTTTTAATTAAAGCACTAGTTATCCTCTATAATATCTTTTTTTTTTGTTAATTTTTTGGGGCTTTAAGTAAAAGGAATTTTACTCTTCTCCCCATTGCTTTCTCCCATTTGCTTAAAAATAAAGAGAAAGCAATTTCCAGCTACAGGTTTTTTCATTATCGCTGCGATTCATTATAGTATTGTTTTAACATTTAACAATCTATATAAGTACATAATATATATAAGGGCTAGCTATAAAAAACCGAGCCAATTTTTTTTTTTTTACTAAGTAAACAAATTAATTATCCCGTCTCTTTTTAGAGCTACTGGGAGAATCCTCCGCTGTACGTTTAGTACTAGATGGTTGGGATGACGATTCGTCCATAGTATATTCTCCATTAATTTTTTTTCTGTAACATTACATATTTCCTATATTCCGAATCACCATTTCTAACTAATTCAGGAATTGACGTGTCAAAGTTATTGGAATCGTACATCTGTTGCCATTCTTCTTGGACCTCTCTAGGTGCTGAGGGATGAGGTTTTATATTTAAACATTCATCTCTAGCAGCCTTAGCATACTCCAAATTAAAATACCAGTATTGCGCATCCTCCAGTGCTTTATTAGCTTTTGCTTTTAAAGCTAATGCAGGATCAACATTGGAAGAGTTACCTCCTAAATTAGAATTGGAAGAGTTACCTCCTAAATTAGAATTGGAAGAGCTACCTGAATTATTAGGCTGCTGCATAGTACCATTATTAGCAATATTCTTGCCTACTGGTAAATAATCTTTTTCTAACTTGTTGTTAGAAATATCTAAAGAATCACCAGCATAAGACTTCAATAAATAACTGTTTTCAGCCCATTGTACTATAAAAAAACGAAGAGATCCTACAGATAAAACGTAACTACAGCTAAGTCACATATTCTCAAAATTAAATACATCGCAATCTAGATAGTTAACAACAACCTGCCTAAAACAAATACCAATAGTCCCAGCAATAAGGGTACTTATCCAACCAATAATAAATTATTTATTTATAGTGAACATAGCACTTTGTAATGGTAGAGAAGGCTTATTATTTTTAAATAATAATAAAGATGACGCTAAAAAGATAGATAGTATGAATATATTAGGATTTACATAAGAAGAGAATAGCATATACATCACTATTCCTGTAGTTATATATAATGCATATGTTGTTACAGATCCAGTATTAAGATTACTAATATTACTACTTATATTTAATAGCCCTTTTTCAAGTCCATATGGTCCTATATACTCCACAGATCCCTTATCTAAAACTCTTGTAGTTTGTCCCCCAAGTTTTAATACAATTCCAGTAACGAATCTATTATAGAATAACTCTATTAAGAAACGTTGGTTAAAGAAACTGAATATATTATAACCTGTTCTAGATAGTTTGAAAGAAATTAATGTAGTAGATAAAAATTCAGACAACAGAATAGCTATTACACTTAATGATATAGTAAACATTAAAGGTAATAGTTTAAACAGAGTTGCTACTCCAAATTCAGTATCTAACATAATTTCATGACTAGGGTGTATGAATAGCGCATTATCTGAGAAGAATCCTGAACCTAACCCTATAAACATATCTTTTGTTACAAACCCAAAGAATATAGAGAATACGGCTAAAATCATTAAAGGTAAGCTCATAAAGATATCACCTTCATGTGCATTTTTATAATTGATTAAAGGTCCATTAGGATTTGTTAAGAATGTTAAGTATAACACTTTTACAGAATATAGTGTAGTAAACATTGCTCCTATAGTAGCAATTATATACACAACAGTACCAGAGAAATAATACTGACCATATGCAGATTCAAGAATGAAATCTTTTGAATAGAACCCTGTCATAAATGGGAAAGCTACTAAACTTAAAGAAGCAATAAGCATTACTGAATAAGTTAGTGGTAAGAATGGTCTTAATCCACCATATCTTCTAAAGTCTTGATTATCCGCTACAGCATGAATAACCGCTCCTGCTCCTAAGAAAAGAAGTGCTTTATAGAAAGCGTGATTAACTAAATGGAATAAAGCTATTCCATAAGAAGATAAACCTACGGCTATAACCATCATTCCTAATTGACTCATAGTAGAATAAGCTATAACTTTTTTAATATCTTGCTGGAATAAACCAATTAGGGAACTAAATACAGTTGTAATTGCACCTAATCATAAACATATAATTAGTACTGTTGAACTATACTCTATTAAAGGAGATGAACGCATTAATAAGTATACACCCGCAGTAACCATAGTGGCAGCGTGTATTAAAGCAGAAACTGGTGTAGGACCCTCCATCGCCATAGGTAATCATACGTGAAGACCTACTTGAGAACTTTTAGCCATTGCTCCTATAACTAAACATATTCCTATGATAGTTACAACATTTTCATTCATGTAAGGAGCTAATGAGAATACAGTAGCATAATCTAAATTACCAAACGCTCATATTATTGCAAACATACCTACAGTTAAGAAACAATCTCCTACTCTGTTAGTTAAAAATGCCGAAAGAGAGCTTTGATTAGCTGCTATTCTAGAGTGTCAAAAAGCTACTAAAAGATAAGAACAAACACCAACACCTTCTCAACCTACAAACATTAATAAATAGTTATCTGCTGTAACTAATATAAGCATCATAAACGTAAATAAGCTTAAATAGCTAAAAAATCTTTGGATATGCATAGAAATCAAAATTTATCCTTTAATTGATTTATAAGTGGTTATTAACAATGGTTAAATACCTTAAAAATCTCTACCTCTGTTCATACCAGATTTTATTATTCTAATAGAATCTATACCTTGAACCGTAAGATGAGAACGATTAATCATTAGACTATGAATTTTACATCAATCAAGATAATCATAGAGTTTTACACCTAATATAGGGTTTTCATTTAAGAATGGAATAATTATATCTGTAATATCTTTAAAATTAACTATAGTTAAGCTAACTGCAGATTTACCAGCATATTTGTATATTTTTCCTGACCCTCAATACTCTACTATTTTTTGCATTAATATAAAATCTCTGCTGTGCTGAGATATTCTAAATCTTAATTGTACTCGATTACCTAGATTACTATTGGTAGAGGGCATACGAACATCAAAGCTTCCCTCAGCGCTTATAAACCCTGAAATTCAATAAGGGTCTAAAACTACATTATCGTAATTTATTATAGGTCTTTCAACTGGGACATATCCAGCAAAATCTGATTTTAATGCGTCAGATAAACCTAAATTCATTGAGGCTTTTATATTCACTATTTTTTCTAGACCTTCAACTGTAAGATGAGCTTTATCATTAAAAAGTCCTACTGCTTTTTTAAATAGTATGAAATCAGCAGCTTTTTGAGTTAATAAAGGATATTTTTCTAAATGAATAATAAGTTTATTTAAATCCCCAATAGAATCTATTGAATAATTAACTACATCTCTATTTGAAGTTGAATGAATAGAACCAATACCACCTAAATATTGTTGTAATAGACATAGTATGTTAAGATCTTTTTTGTGTAGACCTATTTGAAATTTTAATTGAACACGTCAACCTAATTTACGAACTTTGTTTTTGTCTATTATAATAGTAAATGAACCTTCACCGTCTATTAAACCAGATCAGGTTCAAGGGTTAACAATGATAATACTGGAGGTAGAGAATCTTTTTAAATCGTATTGTTTAGATGGGCTTTTGATATAGGAGTTTCAACCTTGTTGCATGTTGAAACTGAGTTTTTTAACTCTATTTCTTTCGAAACCCTGTAGAATACACCTTAAATTTATAAAATCTGGATTAATAAATCAACTACCGTCTACTCGTTGCTCTTTTACAGCAATGTTTTCTAATATTGCTGACTTAGATCCGCGATTGTCCATTTTGTTTTCACGCATCTTAAGACTTGTTACCGTACCTGAGTAATTACTTCAGCCACCAACCGTTTTTCAACGATGGCTTGGTATCTTAAGCTTTAGGAGTTCCCCGGAGTTTGATAGTTTACCCCCATAGACGCGTTTTCCCGTAACGCGACTCCGAGGGTCATGACTCATATAACCAATAGAGTAAATATGTACTAAAGAAGAAACAATTAATACAGGAATAAGCATAGAAACTGTTAGTGAATCATAATAAAATCCTCAAGACACATATAATGACTCAGAATCAATTCATCTGAACAGCTCTATAGACACAGGTATATTATTTAATCCAACTTCAAAAAAAGCAACGATAGCAAAAACAGTTGTCATTATAACAGCTGTACATGTAATTATTTGTGATCCTGTAACTCCGATTTTTCTACCAAAAAAACCAGATGCTATTGATCCTAATAGTGGTAAAATTATAATAGCTAGATACATTATTTAAATTCAATACTAATACTTCCTCTTAATCTATAAAAAGCTACTAAAATACCTAAACCAATAGCGGATTCTGCTCCAGCTATGGCAATAATATAAATAGCGTATGTTTGACCTAATATATCATCAAAGCTAAGTGAACTAACCAATATTAAAAACGTAATAGCCAATAGCATTATTTCTATTGAAATAAGCATTAAGATAATGTTTTTTCTATTTAAAACAAAACCTAAAATTCCAATTGTAAATAAAATTAGTGATAAATTCATTGTGTAAAAATATAAGTTAATGTCTGTTTGTTAAAATACTCTCATTTAAAATCGAACTTAGATGAGAATACTGTGTTATTTGTTTTTTTTTTTTGATAATCTCATCTTTTTTTTAATGATGATTGCAAAGAATACGGGCAGTTACTTTTTTTTTATAATTATATTACCCTACGGGTAAAAAAAAAAAAAAAAAAAAAAAAAAAAAAAAAAAAAAAATTAAAAATAAAAAAAAAATAAATAAAAAAAAAACAAATTAAAAAAAAAAACAAAACAAATATGTAATCTAAAAAAAATTGGGAAAAGAAGAAAACACACATTCAAAAAAACTCTAAAATTAAGTAGGTAAAAATAGAAAAATTAAAAAAAAACATTAACAAAAAACTAAAAAAAAATTGAAAATTAAAAACAAACTAGATTTTAAAAAAAATGGAAAATTAACAAAAAAAAAATTAAAAACTAGTGAAATTAAAATTAAAATGATGATTACTTTAAAAAATAAATGTAAAAATATATATATAAAAGACAAAAAATAAATAAATAATGTTTAAAAAAAATTGTTTCATAAACCATAAAAGAATTTGGAAAAAAATAAAAGAATAAAATTATATATATATATAATTAAGTTGGTAAAAATAAAAAGATTAAAGAAATCATTGGCAAAAACTAGC
>Ga0115856_100291_pt1 | contig 18328 bp, 12 predicted proteins | sample InSIn4gowninarea_FD_83870 | JGI IMG/M metagenome (GOLD analysis project Ga0115856, IMG submission 83870)
ACCTAGTCCTCGAATTATATCTCCAAAACTATAGCGAGACAAGATCTAACATTCAGACTCGAGGTTAAGAACAATTTCCATGGTGCTTCAGTTCTTAAGTGTTTCATTTCTTCTAATACTTTCTTATTTACACAATATATTTTTTCTATTAGTCTTTGAAGAATATATAAAATTCCATCATTCTAATTGGTGGAAATGTTGTGTAAACTAGTCCATTTGTTGATATGCCACTTGGATCAAATGCAAGTCCATTTAAAGTTTAACCCAATGATCAATGGATTTTTCTAGCACAAGATAGCTATATTAGAAATTTCTTGCGCGCTATAGTTGTAAAGTTCTTGCTATTACATGTCAATAAAAACATGCAATATTGGAGTCCAATCAGATGAAACATTTTCATCATATAGTTCATGATACTTGCTTCTTTGAAGTTTTTTGATATCTATATATATGAAATCTATCCATGGCACATGAACATTATTGTTAGTTTTCATATATTTTTTACATATCCCATCAGTGCCATTAGTGAGAACATCTATTGTATTATTGTTATGTCCCTATACTACTAGTGTAGCACATTAGTGTTATTAGTGAAACCCCCTTATTGTATTGTTCTGCCCATGTAGTCCCCATGTTGTTATTACTGTACCCCATAGAATCCCACTATTGTTATGTAGGCTCAGATTATATTGGGACCACTTAGACTCCTATATATAGAAAGGAAGTATTGTCATCTATATCATCCAAGAATTGTCCATTTGTGTAAGGTAAAGGAGGTTTCCTCCTCGAAGAGATTGATTTTGAAGTCGTTGATCTATCTTTTCTATGTTTTTGAGCTGGTTTCATAACATTTGGTATGAGAGCTTTGGATTCTAGGGTTTCACTGCTCCAAATAAGGCATCATGGAATTTTCAATATAATTTTTTCTATAAAAAGTTTTAGAAGGTAAAAAAACAACCCATTTGAGCTGAAATTGTTCTTAACCTCGAGTCTGAATGTTAGATCTTGTCTCGCTATAGTTTTGGAGATATAATTCGAGGACTAGGTTTTTGGCAAGCTCCAAAATTCCATCACAAATAGGTCATCATGGAATTTTCGCTATAATTATATTTCTACAAAGGTTCAGACTATGAAATGAAAACCCATTTGAGCCAAACACTTGTTGAAGTTTGGTTCTGCATTTCAGATCTTGTCTCACTATGTTTATAGAGATATGATCCAAGGAAATTAGGGTTTTTGCAGGCTCCCGAATTACATCCCAAACAGGTGACCTTGGGAAAATCATCATAACTTTTGCTCTGAGTATTAGATTAAAATTTCGTTAGATGTTAAAGAAAGAGGATGGACTATAGTTTTCTTTGCATCATTGTCAAGTATGAAGGTTGAAACAGTGACATGTGGCTCTTCGTACAAGTTTTACCTACTAAAAATGTGTATAGTCAGGTCATCTTGGGAGATTGGGCATAACGCTTTCTTGGAGAATCCATTTTAAATCGGACTGGTGGCATTGGAAATGGAACTAGAACTTAGAGGGATACCACAATTTTCAACTTTAGTCCTCGGAGATATGAAATTTCAAAGATATATCAAATTAAATATTGAGCTCCTACAAAGTGAAAAAAGGTGTGTAGTTGGTTTTTAAATTTTGCATAAGTTTGCTTTGAAAAAATAGTTTGAAGAAATTCAAAGGGCATAGTGAAGAATAATTATCATTAATTGATGCCCCAAAGAAAGAAATAAGTAACCTGAAGGCGCTAGCATGACTCATGAAGAAGAGGAAGAAATGCAACATTATATATCAAAATTACGAGACCAAGAGAAAAAAAATTCACTCTCACAAAAAGTAACCGAAGCTAAGATAGATGGTTTAAATGAAGACATGGAAGATAAGATGGATGGTGTGAAAGACAACATTGAAGATTGGAAGAGAGATATGGAAGGTTGGAGGGAAGGTTTGACAAAGTTACTACAAGAAAGGATTCCTAATGGTGAAAAGGTAGTAGAGAAAAAACATAATGTGAACAAAAGAAATGTTAATCATGATTCAAATAATGGCAACATTGAATATTTGAAGAAAGATTTGGAAGGTTTGACAAAGTTGCTACAAGAAAGGCTTCCTAATGACAAAAAGGTAGTAGAGAAAACTCATGATGAGAACAAAAGAAATGATAATCATGATTTCATAGACTCTAACATTGGAATAAAGATCCACCACATTCAAAATATTGATATGAGAAAGTTTGATGGAAAGGATCCCATAACATGGATACCACAGATGGAGAAATATTTTGAACTCCATAATGTGAAAAACACACAAAAGACACACATCACAACTTTATATTTGGAACCCAATCAGTTTGTATGGTATCGATGGCTTTTCTCTTGTAAACAAATTATCACTTGGGAAATTTTCATGGAAGAAATGATAGCACATTATGAGGATACAAAAGCAACACATTTTTTAGCTAATTGATAGATCTCAAATAGAAAGGTTCAATGGTGGAGCACATTGAGGACTTCTAAAAATTGAATATAAGGGTAAAACATAATACGGAGGAGCATAGGATTCATGTGTTCATAGGGACATTAGATGGTAACATCCAACTTGAGGTTTGCCTTTGAGAACCTGATTCATTGGAGAAGGCATTCAGGTTGGTAAGAAAAATTGAAAGAAAAATTATGGCAACAAGGAAGCCTACCAATCACAACTATAAAGATGGCAGTGTTGCTTCCCCTAGCCTTCCACAACCTACAAGGTTGACACCATAACAATTGGAAGAAAAAAGAGGAAAAAATCTTTGGTATAGTTGTGATAACAAATACACTAAAGGCTATAATTGTGCTGAGAATAAATTACTTTACATAGATTGTGAAGAGGAAGAAGAAAAGGAACAAGAAACATCAAAAGAAGAGGATACGCACTAGGAGCAAAGCATAGATGAAGAAGTAATGAATCTGACCATATCTTGTAATGCATTGGTCAAAATAACCTCTCCTAAAACTATCAAGATAGAAGGATATATCAAGAAGAAAAGGTAATAGTGTTGATTGATTTGGGAAGTACCCATAATTTTATTTAGTGTAAGATAGCAAAGGAATTGAATTTCTTCCTATATCCAACACTAGAGTGTCAAGTGATGGTTTCAAATGGGAGAACCATAAATTGTTCTGGAAAGTGCCATAATATCAAGATATCCATGGGAGAATATGTGTTGAATAGTTCAATGCTTTCCATTCCAATGGGTGGTGTTGATTTTGAACTCAGAGTCTAATGGCTATAATCTTTGGGTACAATAAATTTTAGTTTTCAAGAACTTTTCTTGAATTTTTTTTTAGAAGGAAAGGAAGTTGAATTAGGTGGTATTGCAGGGAAACCAGGAAAGATAATTAGCTCTAATGTCATGCAAATGATTCTAAAGAAATAACAATGTGGTGTAATTACACAATTATGTTAGCTAGAGCTTCCCACAACGAAATCATCTATTTCTCCAAATCTCCAAAATGTCTTGGACAATCATTCTAAGGTATTTGAGACTCCCAAAGGCCTCCCACCTATTCGTGATCATGATCATGCTATTCATTTGATTCCAGGAAGTGTTCCTCCAAACATCAGGCCTTACAAATATCCCTATGCAAAAAAGAGTGAAATTGAATATATGGTTGCAGAAATGCTAGAGGCTGGTATAATTCAACATAATCAAAGTTCTTTCTTTGCTCTAGTAGTATTGGTGCAAAAGAATGATGGATCATGGCACATGTGTCTGGATTATAGGGAGCTCAACCAGCTCACTATTAAAGATAAATTCCCCATTCCTCTCATTAATGAATTATTGGATGAATTACATGGAGCAATTTACTTCAACAAGTTTGACCTCTATGAAGGATATCATCAAATAAGAATTAAGACTGAAGACATTTCAAAAACAACATTTGTAACTCATGAGGGTCATTATGAATTTTTGGTCATGCCTTTTGGACTTACCTATAAACCTTCTACATTTCACGGTTTGATGAATTCCATTTTCAAACCCTTCCTTAGAAAAATTGTGTCAGTATTTTCTTATGATATACTAATCTATGGCAAGTCTTGGATGAATCATATTCAACATGTTGATAGAGTGCTCAGACTATTGGAGGAAAAAAAATTATATGCAAAAACCTCCAAATGTTTCTTTTGAGTACGAGAGGTGTAATATTTGGGTCATATTATATCTCATAAAGGTGTTAAGGTAGACCCTCAACAACAATAAGTTCTCCAACACTTAAAGGATAACCTCACTTTGGCATAGAATAGAAGGAAAATACATGTAGATCAACATTGCGGTAAAAGAAGTTTCGATGTAGGCGACTAGGTATTATTGTTATGTCAACTTTGATTATATTGTGACCCCTTAGACTCCTATATATAGAAAGGAGGCGTTTTCATTTGTATCATCCAAGAATCGTTCATTTATGTAATGTAAAAGAGGTTTCCCCCTCGACGACACTGATTTTGAAGTCGTTGATCTATCTTTTCTATCTTTTTGAGCTAGTTCCATAACAATTATAGTTCCCTACATATTGTTCAACAACAAAATTGCATTTGATAAGTATTCTCAATGGTAATCTCATTTTCTTCTCATATGCAACAAATCCTATTTTCTTATTGTGATATGTGTTAATTACATCAATAACGATTAGCTCTTCATTTAAATGTGACAACAATTTTTTTTTATTCTTTTGTACATCTTTGTTTCTGTAAAATAGATATCGAAACAATGGATCCATTGGGGAAGGTCTATAGCACTTATCGTTTATATAGTTTATGCATTCATCAATTATTTGTTTTAATTGAAACTTGTTAACGATTTCAATTAACTTTTTATCTATTTTACACATTGTTGTGTGTAATTCATAGCATTTGACTCTCTTTCGAGAAATTGTATACTAGTTTTTCACCCGCTAAAATTAGTTGCTCAAAAATCATAGAACATTTGATCGGTTGTTCTTGGAACAAGTCACTTGAAAATATAACATCAATATTTCCAAAATAAGCCAACAAAGTATGCTTAAGTTTGTACAAGAGTTTTTCAACATGGTATAATAATGTTGAACCTCTCAAAGACACTTCATCAATTAGTATAATATAAAGTCGTTCGAAATGCTTTGTCAATGTTTCTAATATTTCACCTTTAAGAAAAAGATATTCCAATTTTTTAAATGGTAAATGGAATTCATAATGCAATGTTATACCACCCATATTGAATGTTTCCTTCCCTATGTATGCTATGACGATTCCTTTTAATTGACATGGGTCATATTGAAACATGTTATTGTATAAGTGGACTAGAGAATGGAATACTTCTTTAACATTAAAGATTTTTCCAACCCCTTCCACCACCTATTATAGGTACATACAATGGATCATTCGATTTTTTTTTCTTGTCATCAACTATTTCTTTCACTATTCTTGCCTATTCTAGATTAAGAATTCTCATGATTCTATAGAATTATGTTTCTTGTAACACTTGTCACCACTTTACAAGTCCATAAGATCTCTTAGCAATTTAATTTTCATTTTTAGCCTTTTTCAAATATTTTATATCTTATTCGATATTGAAATTTCGACAACATTTTTCATTTTCCATTTTGTCACAAGTAGACAAATTTATTTCATATAGTTCACTCTCTTTCTTTTCAAGTTCGGTAACTATTTTATCAATATTAGTCTACTTTTCCATTGTTTTGTTGGTGATTTTTCACTCATTACATTTTATGGTTCGCTCAAATAAGAAATATGTATTCTTCCAACTCGAATATAGTTCCATAAATACATTTTCTTCTCTATGAAATGGGACAAACAACATCAACTGTTCTCTCTAATAGTTATCATAATCAATATGTTTCTTATACTTTATGTACCTTATAACATATGGTTTGTCAACATTTCCTATTTTTTTCCTTGAAGTGTAAGATAGAATGTAAATTTTCTGAAACATACATGTTCTATTTTTTTGGGTCTTTGCAGATAGAAATCAATAATTGATAAACATGCAATGTTTTCATAATCATTCAGGGCACGTTCCATGTCTCCAATAATAATTTTAAGGATGGAAGTTTATCTTAAAGTTTAGAAACCTTGGCAAGTCTTACTACTCCCTAATATGCACACTGTACAATGATTGGTCATTTGTTTGTACAAATATTTATATTTCCAATGATTTTATATTAGTTTATATAAAATTTTGGCAATTGTTAAGGTAAAGTTTTTTCTAATGTAAAATTTTGGCGAATCATTTTTTTTTTTTTGAAAAGGCATTGAAAATTAGCCAACTTGCGAATATTAGCTCCTAAATTTTTCCATGCATGTCTCTTGGTTTCTTTAGTAAAAAAAATTGATCATATATTATTGAAGTATAAATAAATATATAGTTTCTTAAACTACTATTCAATGGAATTATCAACACTATATGTACAAATTGTTGTGCAAACATTTGTTGTCAGTTAAATAAATCTTTTTCTTGTCTTACAATTATTTCGATGACAACCATGTTTTTTTACACTTTCTTCACAGATATTTAAACATCATCTCATTGTTTTATCTGGCTTTGTCGTCTATGGACCACAATAAGTAGTTGTAGCATATGAATCAAGTACAAATTGAGCATTAGTATTTTCACCCCAGATTAATGGAATATGTTGAGTAAATCCATTAGTCCAAATTGCCACTAGTTCTCTTTTCAACAAAATTGTTCTTCATCTCAGAGTACACAGAATTACATGGATATGATGAAATTTTCTTATACCTATTTTTTCTAGAAAATTATCAGTCTCATGATGTTCCATATTCTCTAGTGCATCAAATATCATTCTTTCATTCACTTTTGTCTTTGTATTATCGAATTCCATAACCTCAAGTATTCATGTTCTTGGCATTGGCGGTATCAAAAAATTGAACCTACAATGCATCTACTTTCCTCTTATACAAGTTATTGTGTGATGATGATGTTAGAAAATTTTCAAATTTATAGGAAATTTGATTGAATCACAATGCGAGTACTTGTCAACGAAGTTTTGAATTTCAATATCCATACTTATCCCGTAGATGGGGGAATTTTAATCCATTTCAATCCATGTTCATGTTGGCTTCCTCAATTTTGGAATTTTGTTACAAATAAATAGTCAATGATATCACCAAAGTACTTGGATGCACGTGAAATTAAGAGATGTAGAGAATTCATTACGTTTTTGTATTACCATACATGCGTAATGGGGTCATTTCTTATCAAGGTATCAATATCACCTTCATCTACATCATTTTCAGTACAGGATTTTTTTTTTGTTAGTGTATTTGTTGCAAAGCCTTTACTAAAGGCTCCCAGATGTGTTTAACACTACCAAACGAAACAAGGAAAATGGGTGGATCTAATTATTAGATCATTGCATATAATTTATTGCGCAAACATGAAAGACAATTTGACAATGTTTTCTTTTCCCTAAGATCCATATAGGCAATTCTTGATGCAAGAATGTGTTTCAAATTATCCTTTGTTTTAATGTCTTTAGCTATTATTTTTTTCCTTTTAACTACCTTTTTCCATTACAAATCCAAACACAACTAAATATTTGATTAAGGATATTTCACACTATTTTATAAAACAAATTCATTATATGATACACAAAATCATAATCTTGATGCAAAACTTTTGACTTAGCAACATCATGATATATAAAGTTTCTTATAACAATGTATAGTCATTTTTTCTGTAAAACAGTGTGGGAAATCTCATCTATTCTGAATACTTATCTCAGAATATGCCCAAAGGCTTATAGCCTTCACCAAAAGCAATGTCTATTTGACTATTATAAATATCATAAATACTATACCAATCTCTATATCCATGTCACATTATCTTTGTCACTTTATCCTCATCATAATAATCATTATCCTCAGAACTTTATGTATCTTCATTTGTCTCACATGCATATGCATCTTTGTTTTGATCAATTTTTTTTTTTTCCATTTTTTGTTTATTTTGACATTCTATGGTCTATAGATTGGATTTTTACACAATCATATCAATGGCCTCATGACTTTATGAACACATATTTTCCCAAAAACAAATATGATTTTAAAAACTAAACATCTTTTAATTACAATGACCATAGTACTAGATTCGTGTATGTCACCAAGGAGAGAAATTTGAATTTGAGATATGTCAGTAGGTACATTGACTAGTCCAACAATCAATGTCAATTGTGGTTTTCTAAAATGATGTCTAAGTTCTAAGTTCTCGTATTTGCAAAAAAGGTAATCATAATGATATCAATTGGTCATCTAATTCATAAAGTTCTTTTACTATAAAAATTTGTCTATTATGGCTAATTGACTTGTGAACTACAAATTTGATAGCGTGTCGTTGTCTAGTGCCTTTCTAAATTTTTTGCATGTGCATTTAATTTTTGACAGATTGCTAATTTTTATTTGGATGAAATCTCTTTTAGAAAAATTTTGATGGAAAATTGCATAGTAATAAATAGGAACATCTTGTATTTTCTTAAAATATTATTTTTCAACTAATGTCTCCATTGTATAATCAAATAAATGTGATGATACTTTTTGTTCATAACAAATATGCTATCTTTTATTGACTTTCGTTGTTTCGATCCACTAGTAATATGTCTTATTTTCATTACATTTTTGTTTCTCGTGTATTTTTTGAGTTCACGCAGTGAAGAATATGATCTTTTACTTCCATTGAGATACTTTGTATTAATTTCCATAATATTTTCATCAATGTTCATGTTCTTAGAGCTAGAATCTAATGCCTTTCATAATCTTCTAAGAACATTTATTTGGAAAATGTCATTGTTTATTATATATATTTTTATTCTATGCATTGATAGTTGTGATTTCATGTTTGAATTGAAAAATTTTGTATCAATTTATATGCAATTTTCAATCACATCGATGTTTTTGAAGTTTGTCGTACTAATGTTGCTATGTTTTTCATTGAATTTTTCTATAAATTTATTTTCATTAATTGTTTCAATAGTGCATGGAATTTTATTTTTTTTGCGTTATTTATTTGAGAGGTTCATAATGAAAATGGCTTACAGCCATACCAAATTGCATAATATGGAACATTGGTTCGTCTTCTTGGAATGCATGAAATTCAGACCCAATAGCCAAACTATAAGTAGACCATATGCATATAGTTATGTTGAAACTATATTGTATCTAGTAATAAAAAAAACACTATTGTATATATTTCCATTTTCATATGGAATTTCTATTTGTATAATGCATCCTTGCCAATTTCCTATTCCAAGAAATCTCTTATTGCATTTTTGTCGATGTATTTTTCTATATAGTTTAATGAAAATGAATCATTATGCATTATTGTGTTGCAAAAAGTCTATGAAATTATGCATTGTAAAAAATAAACATTATACTCATTCTCCAATAACTAGGATATTGTTTCAAAATAGCTTTTAGCATAAATACTCCTAAATCTGAAAAATATCCTAACCATAGAACTCCCCATGCTTTTATCTATTTTTTTCCATCCAAGTTTTGTTTATTTGTATGTTGTTATATTTATTATAGGTTCACGATAATGTCAAATAGAATGGTTTTTCTTGCAAATGAGTTGCTTGAAATGTTTGGAAATTGAATACTCTTCATTGTATAATATGTCATAACTTGCTTTGCACAAATCTGAATTAAAATGCAAATAGTTTTCATTGTTGTCTTTAACCAAAGCCTTATGGGAATTTTTATCCAATTTTATAACCAATGTATGAAAAATATGTCTCCCCAAAGTCCTTTTTCCTCCACCACAATAGTATGTGAAGTTGATTTTGTCATCCTTTCCAGGTAAACATCCAAGCTATCTACACCATGCATATATATCAATGCATCTATATTCAATTCACATTCATAAGATAGTATGGATTTGGTCATCCCTTGATGTAAAAAATTGTTGAGATGTTCTATTGTTCCTTCACGCAATTCTGTTGATTGTATCTAAAATGTGATAGAGTTTGCATACTATTGAATATGCAATGTCCCACCTCATATTCAAAATTATTTGAATGAAATAGATTATGATGCCTTAGTAATGCATTTGGACCATTTATTTCTATAAAAAATAAACACTTATCCATCAATTATTTAACAATCATGCTTCAAACATGCTTGTTTATTGTTGCTTTAGCAATTACGTTTCAAAAAAAGGTATTTTAATTCCACTATGAACATTGCTTAACAACAAGAAAAACATAAACAATGTACATGAAAACAAGTAAAACGATATTTATATAACCAATTCACCTAAAAATATTCTATATGAACGAGATATAGAGTCACAAAAAGAATGATCCATAATGTACTTGATATGAATATCATAAAACATGTATATGTTTTCAAAAGTGGATATTGTACAACTCTTATGCTAACAATTAGAATGCACAATTCTCTGAATAGGAGTATTAATCCTAATAATAAGAGAAAAATCATTTTTAATCACAGGAATGCATCCCCAAAAAAAGAATGCATCATCAACACCCTATCAATGCAGCTACCAACATGTTACCTGTTAAAATTATGCCACAATAACTTTATAAAATTTAGACATTTGATTTAGGATTCATAGGCTAAAGAGCAAGATATTTCTTTTTATTATTATTATTATTATTATTATTAAAAATATATAACAAAAGCCTCATAAAACTTAGAGCCTTTGATTTATGATTTATGCCAAAAAAATGACTATAAGAAATAATAAATGCAATATTTCTATGGCAAAATTTCGTACCTCCATATTCACTTCTCATCTTGCATAGTTCTGTCACACAAAGACATAAATTGGAGATGTATTTTAGTCTCAGTTGAAAATAAAAAATGTATTGTGAAATATATCATAAATCTAGAAAATAGTCAACGTTCCCCCCTTCTTAGATTAGGCAACAAGTTAATGAAGCTCACATCACTTCTGATATCGAGGATGTGTAGAAATTTACATAGTTCTTAGTTTTCATTCACTTTTTTCCTGGGGGTTTAATAAAGAAAATAATAAAAGATCTGCACAAAATCCATTATACACAAATATTCAATTCTAACATAAATTTCCTTAGAAATAACAAACAATCAAAGCACCTGTGAAACCCCCACCTCCTGCACATAACTCTTTTATCATTAATAGAAGACACATATGCATCCAGTATAACCTAATTATCCACTTTGAGCAAACAAAATCTCAAAGATTAACATCAATATTTTAACAATTCCCTATGCACCGCCTTGGACAATGGAAATCACCAAAATTAATCATTCTGCAAGTATTCATAGATAAAAAATCAAAATCTCTACACAACATCTCTCCTGCACATACCATGTACTCCACATTGTAAAAGATTTGAACAAAAATATACCTAGTCCTCTATAAATGTTCATGCAATATACGATCTATAAATGTAACAGCCCTTGGTTGATTTCCTATGTAAATAAAAAATAAGACAACAGTCATGGGACACATATTCCAATCTTAAGGTTGGGTTAATATAGTGATGTGTATCTAATTAATGGCTATGGAAATTAGAAAAGGTATTGGTAAAGGAAAAGTGGCACTATTTGGCATTTTATTTATAAAATAAAGAAAAATAGGAGAAATTGGAGATGAAGAGTCACACATTTGCATGTGAGGGAAATTGAAGGAAAAATGAAGGAAAATTTAGAAAATAGAGGCCTCAATGATAAAAATACTTCTGAGGAACAATTCACAACTTTTTTTTAGTTCATATTTTTATCTCTCTTCTATTATCTCATTCTCCCATACTCTTTCATACTTAGAACATTCTTGGAGCATGCTTGGAGCACTCTAGTTTTCTCTTGGATTGGAGAAACAAGGAAAAAGGAAAGTAGGAAAGCACAATGGAATAGCTGGATCAATAGCTACAACTAGGTTGAATTTCAGGTAACCAATTACATGTATGATTTCCTTGTTGATTTATGGCTACATGGTATATGCATGTGATTTTTTGGTTATGTGTTGTCATTGCAATGGAAATTTTCCTAGATTGACAATCATTTTAGCCTTGCCTTTCCTTTTCCTAGATAGTCATAGTCTTCTAGGTTTTACTACTTGGTTTTTTTCTAGTTGGTACTCATAATTCCTTATGTTTGTGGGTTGGAAAAAAAAATGCTCTAGAAGTCCTGGAACAACTTGTGTTAAGTTACTAGTCTTGGAGCCTAGGTTGGGACAAAAATTCTAGAGCCCTTCATGGGTTAAGTTACTAGTCCTTGGAGCTATATTGGACAAATGCCTTAGAGCCTTGGAAGGTTCTGGGTTGAGTTACTAGTTCTTGGAGCCTTGGAAAACATAGGTAGAGATCGATTTGGTTGGTGCTACTGATGTTCGACCATGGAGGTAAAATGAATGTGGTTGAGGGTTTTGGTGGATAGCCTCTGGAACCCATCCTTTAATTTTTTTTGGTTTATTCAATGAGATCCCACATTCATGCTTGGAATATGGAGTGGGGGTGATTGGATGAAAGAGAGATTTGGTTCAACAGAATCTATGGACATGTGGTATGTGGAAGTCCCTGACTTGGTTAGTATTATCATATGTTAATTAAAGCTATTATTCTACTATGCTTCATGTATATTTGTAGCGATTATGTTGGTGATATTATGGCTAAGTTTTCATGGTAGTTACGTGCTAGTTATTTGATGTATATTACTTATCGCTATTGAGATGTTTTGATGAATGGTTGATAAATGCATTAACTAACAAATGTTATTGCAGTTATTATTTGATGGCATTATGCCTTCTTATTCATTGTCAGATAAGTTTGAGAATCTTGTGACCAAATATGCATTCATGACCTGTAGCTTACATGCTCACCATATGTTTGGTGAAATGAGTGTCATGGTTAGGGCTGGTTAGGTCAAGTTATTGTTCAATTATTGTATGTTTAGCATTGTCCTTATGTTATTTATTATTCTGAGAAGTTTTAGGTAGTTATAGGCAGGGTTCTAAAGGTTGGCTTAGAGTTGTGGCTCAGATCTAGGGATCGCAGGCACTCAACTAAGAAACTTAGTTCACAACAGCTTTGAGCAAGGCTTGTGGGTATGGTTGGATGTCTTCAACTACATGTAGGCAGTGTCAAAAGTGTTGTTGGTAGTCTAGGTCATTGAAATGTAGCCCCAAATCAGGGTTTGGTCACTTAGAGTGGTTATTTGGCCCTTGAGTGTCTTGTAAACCTTGAGGAATGTATGTGAGTTATCATTTGTTGACCCCACTTCCATAACTATAACTTGGAGTTTGGGTCATGTCATAGTAACTTGTCATCTCATGTTTACCATAGAAAATAGATGAAATTGGGTAAATGGGGGAGGGGTGGATATAGGAAATTTTTAAAAGTATCTCCACTCAATGACCTGTGTAGATTCCCACCTTCACTCTCATATATAAACACCAATAGAAATTAAAAATATTAACTATTCCATGTAGCCAAGGATCTACACAATGAAATTTCCCACACATACCCTGTTCAGGGAAATAACATAGTTAGATCACTCACAAAGCCCTCTTTTCTCCTGCAAATAACTCATTTCCGAGTTTTTTTAATTGCCAATAGAAAACAAATATGCTTCCAATATAATATAAATACCCTGTCCTACGTAAATTCTCCATCGCACACACTTTGTACTCTGCACAACAAAACATAATAATATTCCCCACTTTCCTAGACATACTCCGTCCTCCGTAAACGTACAACTAATAAATGTGTAAAAGTATTAGATTTGTTTCAGAAACCAACAAAAATACCCCACATTCCATAAATTTAAAGCTCCACACAATGGAACATAATAATAATAACATATTAAAATTAATAGTTTAATGTTAATTTCCAAATGCACCACATCATGTGCAAAGATTAAATTCTAACACCAATTCTTAGCGCAATAATACATTGTCCCTATAAAGAAAAAGTAATAATTCTAATAGTACAGTATACAACCACATTAATATTAATTCGCTCGTGTAGAAGAGAGATATCATTCTCATTCTAGACAACCATTTGAGTATATTCCACACTATATATGAATTAATAATAATGGTGGGACATAAAAGCTTTAATATATTATATCAATTAATTAATGATACACTAAAAGAGAAAAGGGCTTTGGTGAGAGTTGAAAAATGTCACCATAAGCTCATTGGTGATAGTTAAAAGAACCTCTATCACCAAAAACTGAATGTCATCAAAGCTGGAGTCACAAAAAGTATAGGTGTTGTCGTGACATTTAAGGTTTGTCACCAATAATGGTTTATAATTATATATAATGATTGTCACCATTTCATATCAGTAATGATGATGAATCTTAGCCTCTGTCACCCAAAAACGAAATGTCACGAAAGGTGGCATCATGAAAACTATAGGCGTTATGGTGACATTCAAGGTCTGTCATGAATAATGATTTTAATGGTGGATAGTGACTGTCACTATTTCAAGGAAAAGTGGAATCGAACCACTAACCTCCTGCTTGTAAAGCATTTGTTGTTCCATTGAGCTAGCATGCTTGAAAGAAATACACTTAAAAAATCTATACCTTTAAGCTTTATAGATTGTAAATTCTACAACATTCAATCAATTATAAAACTTCATAAAGTCTTGGTAAATTTTTTACTAAACAAGAGCCACAAGATTGCAATGTCATTGTTTTTGTAGTTGTTGGAGTTCTTTTGGAAACATAGAATATCAAAAATTATTATCATGTTAAATCTTTTAATTATTTCAAACTCATCACGTTATCTACATTTTCTATTCTATTTGAAAGACTAACATTACAAGACTACATAAGATTAATACATATGTTATTTTCTTACTAGATGACTTGACAACTATATGAAGTTGGTGATAAAAATTAAATCTAGAGGCTAATAATATTACCTTATACAACACATAATTCACAATACAATATAAATTAAATATAGACACGATATTATTTTATACACTAGAAATTCACAATACAATGTAGATATAAACACAACATTATTCTATACACTGGAAATTCACAATACAATGTATATATAAACACAACATTATTCTATATACTGAAAATTCTAATTAGGAAGAAAATAGCTTGAAAGAATGATTTTTTGTAATACCTCTTGACACAAATAGATATATATGCAAAAGAACCTCCATGTTTTCCATATTTTATATCAAAGTGAAACTCCGATATGATCTTTGCATGTAAGAATAACTTTAGAGATAGAAAACATTAACAATGTACACTATAATATTACTTCATTAGGAATACCATATTTCCATCCAGTGAGGATATTTCATGCCACTAATATCCCCAAAAATGTAACAACAAACGTGAATTTTTTTTGAGTAGCACCTGCTACACCTATCTATCTCAAATATGTATATATTAATGGTTCATCATGTTTAATTTACTATGATTAAGCACATGTGCAATGATCATGAGTCATCATCGAGGAAAATAACCCAACAATTTTTTTACTAAGAAGCCTAGTGGAATTGGGCAGTTTGTTGGAAAAACCTATTGTTGACTAGTACTCAGATGTGTAATCCTCGGAGGTATAATTATTGGAATCTGTTAGTTCATGCAAGTAGTCCTAATATGAAAATTCAACAACCTGAAGTACAACTATTTCATAATCATCTTACAAGTCATCATGAGAATAAGATGGTCATAAAAGGTGCATGTAGAAGCTTTAAAAGATCTTAAACCAACCATGTGAATTTTGCCAACTTTCGCAGAGTCAACCTCTTAATTAGCCTACAAAATAGATAGAATACAAATGAATTGTCCATGGTTCCAAAAGATCAACAAAAAAGAGATCACTGCACATGAAATTTTATAATGAGCATCCAACAAAAAAACTTAAATGCATAATCTTCATATTCAAACAAAATATAAGGAAACTAGTCGGACTTCTTCAAGATATTTAGTCATGGCAATCTTATATTCCATCTTTAATGTATAAGCCTTCGTAAAGTAAGGCTTTCTAACCTATCATAAAAAACCAATGAAAGCATTAAAGAATCCCATCAAACCATGCCAAAATTGGAAATAAAATGGGACATATTATTTACCAAAAGGCATGTATCTCTTTAAACCATAAATGTTGAAAGAATACACCAACATCCACCCAAAAAAACAAAAAAAATAAAATAAAAAATTATTCAAGTGAAGTTGGTTTTCTTTAATCAGGGGAATTGGTAGAACTACTACTTGTCACTGTTAAATCTTGGATCAAGTCAATGCAACTACCACTAAACTCTTGAGCCTAGACACATTTCCCGTAATCCTATATAAACAGATAAAATAAGTTTTAACTTGAGTGAGGAAGCCCTATATTGGTTGGAAAGAACCTTGAATTTTATTCAATTGAATGTTATTATTCAAAATCCACACGATGATAAGGACTTTATATGTGAAAGTTATCCATGACAGTGTTTTAGTCGATGTCTATATATGATCTCTAACAAATATTTGACACAACATAAATATAACTTATAACTATGGGTTTTGAATCTAGCATACCCCTTTGGCATCAACATTATCCTCTTCAAATTTTTTTTTCGAACTCCTCCCTACCATGACAGATCTTGTAAGTAAGAAAACATGGCTTTTATTTAAAGAGTTAAAAATAATACAACTCATTAAGACATCTAGATATTCATGCTTCTATGTGTACATATGCATATGTTGCGAAAAATACTAAGACGGGGGGGTTGTTGAATCAGTATTTACAAATCAATAAACTTTTCCATCTAAAATCTATATGCGACTTTAATGAAAGGAACCTACATGTATATGTGACTGTTCTTAAGATAATTACTGTACATACAGCGAACTTATAGTTTATTTAATCCATCATATGTTTGTCTTCCACCAGTGCATTAGTACTTTATTAACCATTAGATAAGCATTAACCATGTGTTGTAATAAATAAACCATCACACATAAGCAACACACATGAACACCAACATTTAAGGTGGAAACCCAATGTGGCAGAGAAACCAACTACTGTTGTTTTCTCTATCCTCCTTTAAATATAAATAAAATATTGTTTACAATCTTGTACTGGTGCAGACTCATACCAATATGCAGGCACCCGCCTGCAGAAGTCTACAACCTTCTCTCTTTCTCCAGCTTTTACTAGAAGGGAGCTACAACCCCCTAGCTCTTGTATTGGCTGACATGTTTACCAATATGTAGGCATTGGCCTACAAAAGGCTACAACCTTTGATCGTTCTCCAGCTACTACTAGAAGGGAGCTCCAACCCCCTAATCTAATCACCAGCCATTACTAGGAGGAAGATTTGACTTCCTCACTGAAGGCTCCAACCCTCAGTATCCTCCAAGGACCACGTCTCATAAATTTTTAAATTAGATACTCTTCGTATAGATCAACACAATGTGTAGGTTGTGTTTCATCAAATTTTCATAATGGACCCATTAGTTACATTGAAGCTCAAAATCAATCACCATTGCAATACATCAATCAAATACATTTGCATCAACCAATCAACTAAAACTAAATCATCAATTTCTGATACAGTTGAAACCCAATCATCACTTTTTGAATCAACCCATCATTGAAACTTCTAACTGAAATGAATCAAATAATCATTGAAACTCATCAACTCTGAAAATAAATCATGAATATTTGAATCAACCACAACTAAATCAATCAATCACTGAAAAATCATTCAATGACACATAATGAAAATTCAACCAATCATCTAGAACAGTTAGATCACTCTAGCCAGTACATACATTTGAACTCAGAACACTACATCAACAAAGAAAATCAACTGCAACTTCAAAAATAATATGTCAGAATGTATACACTATTTCAATGAAGCAAGTGTTTGATGTTGGATGAGATCTGTTGATGGATCAGGATCATAAGACCTGAAAAGAATTATCATTATGTGATTTGATAATGAATAGTCTAGATGTGAGTGCTAGAAAATGTTTTGTCCTTTAAATTCTATGATATTGGTATATTTGAAGTCTGGAATAGCTGTGAAGTTATAAGTTACTATTTGAAAATCTTTATGCTGGTTCAACTTGGTGAAGGCGCATATACATGAAGGTCTGACACTTCCAGGCAGTGTATGTAGAAGAAAAGTTGGTTGTTAAGAGATGATTGATCTATCTGATAAGTTCTATTACTTTATTATTGTTTTCCAATGATGTCTTCATTAGATCTGAAATTAAAACCGAGTTTATAATGAAATTAAGCTTGGTTGATTGATTGATTGAATAAGAAGGGTGATATTTGCTGCTATC
>Ga0115856_100292_pt1 | contig 18319 bp, 18 predicted proteins | sample InSIn4gowninarea_FD_83870 | JGI IMG/M metagenome (GOLD analysis project Ga0115856, IMG submission 83870)
TTCTTTGTTAAAGATAGCCCACCTGATGAGGTGAAACCGAAGCAATCATTTTTATCTGGATATCGGGATATTTATGCTACATTTAAAGAAATGAAGCAATATAAAGCTGTCTTTACGTTTATGATTGCCTATTTCTTTTTGAATGACGCCATTGCGACTACAATCGCGATGATGGCCGTCTATGCCAAAACCATTATAGGGTTTTCTACAGGACAATTTATCTTACTCTATCTTGTGTCAACCCTTTCAAGTATTATTGGTTCATTTTTATTTGGGTATATTACGAAAGCAAAGGGAGCCAATAAAGCGGTTAAATATGTTGGTGTGCTGTTAATTATTGCCCTCATTATTGCAACGATAGCTGTAAATGAAAGTATGTTTTGGATCGCCGGAAGTATGTTTGGTGTTGCCTTAGGATCGATGTGGGTAACGACAAGAACATATATTGTCGAACTAACACCTGAACATAAAAGAGGTCAATTTTTTGGTTTGTTTGCTTTTTCCGGTAAAGTTTCATCGATTATTGGTCCATTATTGTATGGAACCATCACTTTATTATTGGCTGACTATGGAAATCTCGCTAGTCGATTGGCATTAGGATCATTAATCATCTTAACATTAATAGGCTTAATGGTGCATGCCAAAATAAAAGTGAGTGAAGATGGTTAATTCCTTTCCATTTTATCCCGCATTAATGGGCAGTAAGACCTCTGCTTCAAGACTTAAGTCCTAGGTGGGAACTCCGCACGAGCTTGGTGAGTGAGATACAGTGAAACTTTCCTTTGCGAATGCAAAGGTTTCGATGGTTCGTATTGTTGATTGTTCAATCTGAAAGATTTTGAAAGCAGCGACAGTAGAACGAGACAAACAAAACCAACCCTCATTGGCATTTGAGTTTAATAGTTTAGTTGAAAATTTTATTGTGAAATAAGATCCCTTATAAAGAAATCTCCGAAAATATTTGAAGAAAGTTCGTGGTTTCGTGCTATAGTAATAGGTAAATAAGATTATGCAAAAGGAAGGACGATAGAAAATTGAACCAACAAAAAGGAATCTTATTGGAGAGCGGAACAAATGAATTAGAAATTGTTGAGTTTGGAATTGGAAACAACAAGTTTGGCATCAATGTTATTAAAGTAAAAGAAATTATCAATCCTGTTACAGTGACGGCCGTACCGCATGCGCATAGGAATGTAGAAGGAATCATCGAACTACGTGGTGAAGTGTTACCTGTAGTTGATGTGGCCACTGCATTAGGGTTTCCACCTTCGCAAAATACACAACAGGATAAATTTATTGTTGCTGAATTTAATAAGCAAAAAATCGTATTTCATGTCCATAGTGTCACTCAAATACATCGTATTTCATGGAATCAAATCGAGAAACCATCGGAAATGTATCAAGGACCAGAAAGCCAAGTGATCGGTGTAATTAAATTAAATGGAGAGATGATTTTACTACTGGATTTTGAAAAAATCGTTGTTGAGATAAATCCTGAAACAGGGATCAATGTTCAACAAGTTCAAAAGCTTGGGAAACGAGAACGTTCAAATAAGAGACTAATTGTCGCCGAAGATTCGCCATTATTACGTAAATTATTAAACGATACCTTACAAGAAGCAGGATTTCATCAAATCGAATTTTTTGAGAATGGATTTGATGCCTTATCCTATCTTGAAAACCAAGTTGAGGCAGGAAAAACGATCGAAGAGGAAGTCCAACTTATTATTACCGATATTGAGATGCCTCAAATGGACGGCCATCATTTGACCAAGAGAATAAAGAATCATCCTGATTTATCCAAGGTGCCTGTGGTTATTTTTTCTTCCTTAATTACAGATGATTTGCGTCACAAAGGGCAGATGGTAGGTGCAGATGCGCAAGTGAGCAAACCGGAAATAACAGAGCTTGTAATGAAAATTGATCAATTAGCCTTATAATCGTATGATGAAAAAAAGAAGCTAATAATTAGCTTCTTTTTTTGCGTTATTTTTAATAGGGATAGATTTGTCCGATAAAAATTGAAAAGGTTCTTAATTTTCTTACATTGTAAAAGAGTGTGATTCATAAACTGTACAAGGGGAAAATTCATTAAAGCATGAACTAATTAAAATAACTTTCCCCTAATTTTTTAAAGACAGGTTTTTCATAGGTGTGTTTATGTTTTTTCATCGGATGATTGTTTGGTTCTTTTATTCCAGTATATGAGAGTAACAGTCTCTTTGCTTGGGTAAGAGACAGAGTAGATTTCGGATTTCGTACAAATGCATTTAATTTCCCTAAATGTGGCAGCTTTTGAAAGTCATCTTTCAACGGTGGTATGTGAAACGAATATTTTCCGCATTCGACCAATACATCGGATTGCTGCTGACTTAATCTAGGATTTTCAGAAAAGTGCAGACCTACTTTTTTCGCTTTTCCTTCTTTAATTAATTTGTGCAACGCTTCCTGTTTTAGTTTATATAGGAATTTAGGATTTGGTGCAGTTTTTGCATGGCGATTAACGGTGAAGATTGCTTGAGCGAGGTTTTCAACCGTTGGGTGTAGATGAGGGTGATCATCTTTTCTATCCGTATACACTAGAAAGACTCCTTTCATATGTTAAAGAGTGCATACGTTTATTATAACCTCATCATAGGATAAAAGAAATGGTAACAATGAGATTATTCATTTTTTAAATAAAAAAATAATAAATCGTATGAGGGTGTTTAGTTATAGTTATCTAAATTATATTTCTAATGATTATCTTAATATCGAATAATAACTCTTGTTCCATTCGGAACAATCTTTGCTAATTCTAATACATCTTTGTTATACATTCTAATACAACCTTTTGAAACGGCTTTTCCAATGGAAGCTGGGTTATTCGTCCCATGAATTCCATAGCCAACTTTTGATAGGGAAAGCCACATGGCCCCATAGGGCCCTCCCGGATTCGGCTCTCTATTAACAATGACAAATTCACCGACTGGTGTTTGTGTCACCATTCTTCCGATTGCGATTGGGTAAACTTTTTGAACAATGTTATTTTTAAGCAATGTTAAAGTTTTGGCATTTTTAGAAACAATGATTTGATATGGGATCGATTCTGGATTGGGTATACCAGGTATATTGATAGCCTGACCTGGATAAATGAAGTGTGGGTTTGAAATCCCAGGATTGGATGCTAAAATTTGCCCAAGCGTTCGGCGGTAATTCTTAGCAATGATTGCCAATGTTTCACCAGATTTAACAATATGTTTCATCCCGTCACCACTTTTTGATATTTTAGATGGAGTGTCATATTATATTCCAATGAGGGCAAATGGTTTCATTAATAAAATAGTCCAAGTAAAAAGAAGAGTAAATAAGTACTCCATTCTTTTCATTTAACCATTATTCAGGATTGAGTGTAAAAATGGTCAATTCTGGTCGTGATAAAAACCTGAATGGAAGCCTTGTTGTGCCTATGCCTCTGTTAACATATAAGGTAAGGGGCCTTAGCCCTATAGTATAAAAACCTTCATGATAATATTCAGCAAACGGTGGTTTGACAAGAGCGCCGGCAAAGGGGATTTTAACTTGACCACCATGACTGTGACCACTTAATTGCATTTGTATATTGTACGTTGATGCTTCATTTGCTAGATCAGGTGCATGAGATAGTAAGATTTTATAAGCGTCTGTTGGAACGCCTTCTACAGCCATTTTAATATTTGGCTTACCAAGCATGGCATCGTCTATACCCATAATATAGATACTATTTCCATTTTGCATTCTCACTTGTTTATGACTATTTAAAAGAAGCGTAAATCCTGCCTGCTCCATAATTGATTTGTAAATATCTGACCCATATCCCCCATGATCATGGTTTCCATAAATGGCAAATTTACCGTAAGGCGCTTCCAGATCTTTTAGGAGGGAAATGATTGGTTGTACCTCTTTATATTTATTTGGTTCATCAAGTAAGTCACCTGTAAAAAAAATGATATCTGGTTTGATGTCATTTATTTTTTGAATAAGGGTCTGAAATTGTCGTTTTGAATAGTGAAATCCAAGATGTGTATCACTGAATTGAACAATGTTAAAATTATTAAATTCTGATGGTATCGATTGATTTGTTATATGATGGTGATTTACTTCTAGAAGTTTAGGTTCAATGTCTCTAGCATAATAGTACCCTCCTAAACCTAAACCAAACGTAGTTAATAATGTACCAAGTCCTGTTTTTATAAAAGATCTTCGCGAAATTGTTCTAGGCATATTCATTACCAACCTATTTTTAGTGATTTTCCTGTCAAGAATATTATAAGAAATACTTGTAATACCCTCCTATACTATCAAACTATATTCTAAAGGAGAAGAAAAATGATCAATTCTTTTACTTTGATATAATAGATGGTATGGATCATGTGAGATTGCTTTAAGGAGTCAATTTTTGTACGTATCGAAACCATAATATTTTATTAAAAACTTCTTAAACGAGCTTATGTTATAATATTTCCACATTCCTATTGGAGGCATAAAAAATGGATGTACTCGAAATCCTTACGAATTTGGATAATGTTTTTCCATACTTTCAACCGATATTCAGCGCAGATGGACATCAGGTTATTGGGTATGAGGTACTAGGCAGATATAAAAGTGCAAAGGGGATTGTTAGTCTAGGTTCGTTTTTTTTAGATGAGAATATCCCAGAGGAATATCGCCTTGAGGTCGATGATACTGTTTTAAGAAAAGCATTAGAAAAGATGCTAATACTAGATGAACAATTACTTATTTTTATTAATAGAGATGCAGACTTATTAATGTATGATAATGGAGAGTCATTTTTAAATTTATTATTAAAGTATCAAACGAAAGGGATAAAACTTGACCGAATCGTTTTGGAATCATCAGACTGCATATATAAGGGGAATGTCGAACATTTAGATCATTTATTGAATTATTACCGGACATATGGAATTAAAATAGCGATTGATAATAAGGGAAATGAAAAATATCAGCTAGATCGTATTGGACAGCTTTCCCCTAACATATTAAAAGTCGATTTAAATGAATTACGTTCAACGGCTAGTGCCCATGTTCTACACGATATTTTATATTCTTTATCTTTATTAGCAAGAAAAATTGGTGCAACGTTACTGTTTAAAAATATAGAGATGGTGTATCAACTGCAATTTGCCTGGAGGAATGGCGGGAGATATTACCAAGGGTGTTATTTGCATCCACCATCCGAAGATTTTGTTGATCAAGGAATTTTAAAAGAGAAATTAAAAGTGGAGTGCCATCGGTTTATTTCTTATGAAAAAAGAAAATTGCAGGCAGTTTTTGATTTAACGCAAGAAATGAATGAGCAAATACAACAATGTCTCCAAAATAAGAATCGGAAATTAACAAATTATGATGAGATATTACATATCATGGCTTCCATATTTGATGATATGGCATTCCGTCTATATATTTGTGATGAAGACGGTTTTCAAAAATCTGCAAATATCATTAAACTTCATGGAGATGAAATGTGGCAGCTAAAGCCTGAATATTTCCGGAAAAATTGGAGTTGGCGACCTTATTTTTTAGAAAACATCATGAAAATGAGCAAGGATAAGAAAGGCATTCTTTCTGATTTATATAGTGATATTGAAACGGGAGAAATGATACGAACATTCTCGTATCCGTTAAATGCAAATGATTACTTATTTGTTGATATTCCTTATCGATATCTCTATGAAAAAGAAGATTTATTGTAAAAAAGGTTTGAAGCTGGGAACAAAGCCCAGCTTTTTTAAAAGATTATCTGCATTTTTTTCCATTCGGTTTACTTATTAAAAGATGAAAGAATACTACAAGCAACGATGAAAGTGATGACAGAAAAGTTTTTATTGATTGGGAAAATCGATTTGAAAATCGTATAAAGATTCACCTCATGGATACGATTTTTGTAAAAAAAATGAATGAATATTGATATTTTACTTGTCTTCCTACATAATATTACTTTATGCTGTATTTATTGGTTATGATTAGAGTCTTTTGTCGAATATTCTGAATCTACTCTGTTCGGATAGAATCATGCCAAAAGAGAAAGATAAACATAGATGTTCGTTTTTGTGAAAGGAGAGAGAGCATGTCACAACTTCAAGGGATACTTACACGCTTAAAAAACTTACAGGAACAATCTAATGGCGGTGAGCCTACTCAACGTTTTTTTGAAGTAAATGGCGAGAGAAAATGTCAGGTTACATATCAACCGAAAAATGAAATGTTTGAATTAGAAGTATACAATGAAAAAGAAAAACCAAAGCGATACCAATTTGATAACATTGACATGATTACAATCGAAATTTTTGATTTGATTCAGTAATATCCTAAAAGGGGTCCAGAGATGGACCCTTTTTTTAGTGAAATAATTCTTTAAAAGACAACAGGCCTTCTTGAAATTATGAATCCGCTTTCATTTTTTTGGTGCTTAATACGAGAAATTGCAAGAAAATTATGATAAACTAAGTGTAGTTACAATACTTTAATTTTGAGGAGTTTCAGTAATGATAAGACTTCACAACGAGGAATTTTTAGAGAGTAATATTAGTAACTTTATGATACCTTCAGAACGGGTTGCACATGTTCAAGTTGGGAACAGTTTACAACATGCTCTATTAGTGTTAACAAAAAGTGGTTATACGTCCATACCAGTACTTGACCCATACTATAAACTACATGGGTTAATAAGTACGCCTATTATAATGGACTCGATACTTGGACTTGAACGAATTGAATTTGAAAAGCTGGAAGAAATGAAAGTGGAAACCGTAATGAATAAAAAAATCCCGCGTTTAAATATTCATTCGAAAATGAAAGACTCAATTGGCTTACTAATTGATAATCCTTTTTTATGTGTCCAAAATGAGGATGGCTATTTTGAAGGGATTTTTACACGTAGAGCGGTACTTAAGGAATTAAATAAGCATGTTTGGAAAATAAATAAAAAATAATTCTATTTGGCTCCCAAGATTGGGAGCTTGCTTTTTTGAATTAGATACCAATCTCGGTCATATAATGAGTGCAAGGCCTTCAAATTGAGGTGAAACTTTTTTGGGACAAGTATTAGATAAAAAGATCATTGAAAAAGCGCCAAAACGTACAAGACGTCCGCTTGTACTTGCTGCAGTTATGCTAGCCATGTTTATGGGAGCCATTGAAGCAACCATTGTATCAACGGCAATGCCAGCGATTGTAGGAGATCTTGGAGAATTTTCTTTATATAGTTGGGTTTTTTCTTCGTACTTATTAATGAACGCTGTTACAGTCCTTATTTATGGAAAATTATCCGATTTATTTGGTAGAAAACCAATTTTAATTTTTGGAATCATTCTTTTTTTAATCGGATCATTACTTTGTGGATTTGCGACATCAATGACCATGCTCATCATTTTTCGATTGATCCAAGGGTTTGGTGCAGGTGCTGTGATGCCGATTGCAACAACAATTGTTGGTGATATATACAGCAAGGAGGAACGAGCGAAAATTCAAGGATATTTATCAAGTGTTTGGGGGATATCTGCTATATCAGGACCTGCCATTGGAGGGGTGTTAGTTGAATTTGCCAGCTGGCATTATGTTTTTTGGATAAATATCCCTTTAGGTGTTCTAGCTATAATCGGAATCGGAAGATATTTACACGAAAATATTGAAAAGAAAAAACCAATTATTGATTATTGGGGTGCTTTTTTATTAACAATATCGATTACTTCGATGATGTTTCTTCTCGTGGGTAGCGGAACAAATTGGGGTTGGACTTCACCAGTGGCCATTGGTTTATTCGTTGTAAGTGGCATTACCTTCTGTCTATTTGTTTTTCAGGAAAAAAGAGTAAAAGAACCAATGATGCCTTTTAACATTTGGAAAGAGCGTTCCATTTTAATCGCTAATATGGCATCACTAACAACAGGTATTATGCTTATCGGAATATCCAGTTTTCTACCTGCGTATGTTCAAGGGGTCATGGAAAGATCTTCGGTAATAGCGGGATTTACATTAACAACGATGTCGATCGGCTGGCCAATTGCTTCATGGGCTGCCGGAACATTATTGTTGAAAATTGGTTTTAGAACGACCTCTATCTTAGGTGGTTTGTCTCTCATTTTAGGAAGTGTTATGTTTGTCACACTTTCACCTGAAGATGGCCCTTTATGGGCTGCAGCCGGATCATTTTTATTCGGTGTTGGAATGGGGTTAACATCCACCACATTTATTGTATCCATCCAAAGTACAGTGAGTTGGCAACAGCGTGGAATTGCAACAGCTGCGAATATGTTTATGAGAAATTTAGGCAATACGATTGGCGCTGCCTTATTGGGTGGTGTATTAAATAATCAAATTATGTCTTATTTTCAAAAGCATTCAAATGAATCGGAACCTCTATCTGTTGATACAACAAATATCCTCTTAAATGAAGGAGAACGAAATAAGCTAGCCCTAGAGGTAAAGGAGATCTTACAGGATGGGCTGACCCTTGCACTTCATTGGGTCTATGATGTCGTATTCATATTTGCTGTTATTAGTTTTCTGTTAATTATTTTTCTTCCTAAAAAGGAAAACCGCTCTGCGTAAATATGCAGGGCTTTTCGTATTGGTATAATAAAGTAAAATTTCAATAAGTGTTTGAGATTCTCCTCCGTAAGTTCGTTACATAAATCGAGCAATAAAAGGCAGTGGCTCCCTACATTAGGGATACATTTTCTGAAGGATTTAGTGGACCGTATGTCGTCTCTAAAGAAAAAAAGATCAAACGAAAAGGGTGGTTAAATGTCATCAATTTCAGAGTTTCATTTTCTTTCCGTGCTAGCTCAAGAAATGAATATGAGGAAAGCGGCTGAGCGATTATTTGTATCCCAACCAGCGCTATCACAGCGTTTACAAACAATCGAAAAAGAATGGGGTGAGAAATTATTTATTCGATCACAAAAAGGATTGTCACTTACACCTGCTGGCGAATTAGTGATTCATTTTATTCATGACACCATTGCTAAGGAAGAAAAGGTGCGTGAAGCGATTCATGCATTAAATTCCGAAGTTTATGGAACGTTAAAAATTGCAGTTGCCTCTATTGTCGGCCAAAACTGGCTGCCACAAGTATTAAAAAAATTTGTCAAACGATATCCACAAGCAAAAGTATCTCTCGTTACAGGTTGGAGTAGTGAAATTTTGAAATCATTATATGAAGATCAAGTACATATTGGAATTATCCGTGGCACTACAGATTGGAAAGGTCCAAAAATTCATTTGTTTAAAGATTGTCTTTACCTCGTTGATAATGAAATCACGAGTATTGAAGGAATTCTTGAGACGGATCGGCCATTTATTCAATTTAAAAGTGATTCAAATTATTATCAAGAAATACAGGATTGGTGGGTCAGACAATTTAAAAATCCTCCAAAAAGGACCATTGTCGTTGATCAAATTGAAACTTGCAAACAAATGACTTTTAATGGGATCGGCTACGCCATTTTACCTGCCATTACATTAAATGGGGCCGAGCAAGGTATATTTAAGATTCCTCTATTAAATGAACATAATCAGCCGTTACTAAGGGATTCATGGATGCTTGGATATGAATCTGCATTCCAGCTCAAACAAGTACAAGCCTTTGTAGATATCGTCAAAGAGCATATCAAGGAGGAAGGTAATTATACGAAGGTCTAGTGGTGGCCTGTCCTTTTTTAATTAGGATTCATGGGGCATTTTATTTTTTCTTTTATCCAATGTTTGCTAAAATTGAATTGATAATCGTTACAAATATTATGAAATGCAATAGAGGATGACTAATTTCATGTAAATACGGGTAAGAATATGAAGGGAGTTCCTTGTTGCAAATTATAAAGATTACTTAATTAAATTAATTATAATTAATGTTGACTTGGTAAAATGAGTAGTCTATAATAATGTTTGTAATGAAGTTAATAAATGAGAATATTAATTAATTTTCTCATTTAAAAAGATAATGGAGGGATTACATATGCCAGAACGTATGGTAGGAAAACAAGCGCCACGATTTGAAATGGATGCAGTATTAGCAAATAAGGAATTTGGAAAAGTAAGTCTTGAAGAAAATATGAAAAATGACAAATGGACTGTACTTTTCTTCTATCCAATGGATTTCACATTTGTATGTCCAACTGAAATTACTGCGATGTCAGATCGTTATGATGAATTTGATGATCTTGATGCTGTTGTGATCGGAGCATCAACAGATACAATTCATACACACTTAGCTTGGATCAATACAGATCGCAAAGATAATGGTCTTGGCGAATTAAAATATCCTCTTGCAGCTGATACAAACCATGTAGTATCACGTGAATACGGTGTCCTTATTGAAGAGGAAGGCGTTGCACTTCGTGGGCTATTCATCATTAACCCAGAAGGTGAACTAATGTATTCAGTTGTTAACCATAATAATATTGGTCGTGATGTCGATGAAACATTACGCGTACTTCAAGCTCTTCAAACTGGTGGACTTTGCCCAGCAAACTGGAAACCAGGACAAGCAACACTATAATTTTCAATAATAATCGAATGTATTGGGGAGGCCTAACGATTGTTAGGTCTTTCTTATACTAGCTGATTTATTTTGCGTATATATCATGTTTTTGGAATCTTGTACACCTTTGTTTTTGGGAATGATACAAGGAAGTTTTAATAAAGGAGGAACATTAAAATGAAATTACGTGAACCGATGCCAGAACTTCAAGGTGCAACAGAATGGTTAAATGGAGAAGTTACAAAAGACCAACTTATTGGTGATAAGCCGACATTGATTCATTTCTGGTCAATTAGTTGTCATCTTTGTAAAGAAGCTATGCCTCAAGTTAATCAATTTAGAGACGAATACAAAGATCAATTGAATGTTGTTGCTGTTCATATGCCTCGTTCAGAGGATGATCTTGATTTAGAAAAAATTAAAGAAGTAGCAAATGAACATGAAATTTCACAACCAATCTTTGTTGATAGTGAGCACAAACTAACAGAAGCATTTGAAAATCAATATGTGCCAGCATACTATGTCTTTGATAAAGATGGAAAGCTTCGTCATTTCCAAGCTGGTGGCAGCGGAATGAAAATGCTTCAAAAACGTGTGAATCGTGTTTTAGATGAAATGAATAAAGAAGAGTAATCAAAAAGATCAAGAAATTCTTGATCTTTTTTTATGGTGATAGGAAAAGGTATACCCAAAAGACTAAGAACATAAATTTATTGTCTATGTTAAAATAACAACATATGAAATCTTTCTAACTGTTGGAGGAATAATGGTGAAAAAAAAGGAATTTGCTGTAATTGGACTTGGTCGTTTTGGTGGAAGTATATGCCGTGCTTTGGCTGAAGAGGGAATGGAAGTAATGGCGATTGATAGTAATGAAGATCGTGTGAATGAATATTCAATGATTGCCTCACATGCAGTTGTCGGCGACACGACAGATGAATCCGTTGTAAAAAGTCTAGGAATCCGAAATTTTGACCATGTTATTGTTGCGATAGGCGAAAATATACATGCAAGCATATTGACGACATTAATATTAAAGGAATTAGGTGTCAATAAAATAACAGTAAAAGCACAAAATGATTATCATGAAAAGGTTTTGCGAAAAATAGGAGCAGACCAAGTTGTCCATCCGGAGAGGGATATGGGAAAAAGGATTGCGCATAATATCGTTTCTAACAATGTCCTCGATTACCTTGAACTATCTGACGAACATAGTATCGTAGAAATAGTTGCTAACGAAAGTCTCACTGGCCATACAATCATTGACTTAGACATCCGGGCTAAATATGGAATTAATATTGTAGCCATTAAAAGAAATAGTGAAATTATTGTTTCACCGAAAGCAAATGAAAAGATACAATTGAATGATGTGCTCATCGTTATTGGTGCAGATATTGATATCAATCGTTTTGAGAAAAAAGTCATGGGCTAAAAATAAAATGGCTGTATTCCCGCGTTTTAGAAGGGAATACAGCCATTTTTAGCATACTTTAATTATATTTTAGTATTCATTTGCACGCCTAAACGGGTTGGTTTCGTTTCTTACACTTCCATAATAATTGGTAAGATCATTGGGCGACGCTTTGTTTTTTCATAAAGAAATGGTGCAAGTGTGTCTGTGATTTCATTTTTAATTTCTGACCATTGGGTTGTTTTTCGTTCCATTACTTTGTTTAAATGCTTTGAAATAAGGGATTGGGCATCGTTAATAAGATCACCAGATTCCCTCATATAAACAAACCCACGAGAGATTAAATCAGGTCCAGCTGATATTTTGAAATCTTTCATATTAATACTTACGACAACAACAACTAGGCCTTCTTCTGATAAAATCCGTCGGTCTCGTAAAACGATATTCCCGATATCGCCAATACCACTTCCATCAATATAAACAGATCCAGATGGAATTTTTCCAGCAATTTGGGCTGAATCATTACTTAGGGCAAGGACCTCGCCATTATCCATAATAAAACAATTTTCTTCTTTTACACCACAATCCACAGCTAATTTGGAATGCATTTTCTGCATTCTATATTCGCCATGTATCGGCATGAAAAACTTAGGTTTAATCAGCCTAAGCATTAATTTTTGTTCCTCTTGTCCACCATGGCCAGATGTATGGATATCATTTAGTTTCCCATATATTACCTCTGCACCTGCACGAGTTAGTTTATCAATGGTTCGACTTACACTTATCGTGTTACCAGGGATAGGTGAGGATGAAAACACTACAGTATCACCGGGGATAATTTGAATTTGCCTATGAGTGCCACTAGCAATTCTTGAAAGGGCGGCCATCGGCTCTCCTTGGCTTCCAGTACATAAAATGGTCACTTGATTGGCAGGTAAGCGGTTAATTTGCTGAGCATCAATAAATGTATCTTTAGGAGCATTAATGTATCCAAGCTCTTGCCCAATCGTAATGGCTGCTTCCATACTTCTTCCGAATACAGCTATTTTTCGCCCGTTCGTGACAGCGGCTTCAGTCACTTGTTGTAAACGGTGTATATTCGAAGCAAATGTAGCGAAGATGACACGTCCATCTACTTTACGAAAAATATCATGAATGCTTTCACCGACTCTTCGTTCTGACATCGTAAATTCAGGATTTTCACTATTTGTACTATCCGATAATAGACAGAGAACGCCCTCTTTACCGATTTCAGCCATTTTTGTTAAGTTAGCGGGTTCACCAACTGGTGTAAAATCAAATTTAAAATCTCCCGTATGAACGATTTGTCCAGGTGGTGTTTTAACGACAATTCCGTACGAATCAGGAATACTATGGGTTGTCCTAAAAAATGTTACAGATGTTTTTCTAAATTTTATGATGTCATCTTCTTTGATTTCATACATTTTCGTTTGTCTTAATAAACCGTGCTCTTCGAGTTTATTTCTTAATAGTCCGAGCGCTAATTTGCCGCCATAGACAGGAATGTTAATTTCTCTTAATAAATAAGGGACCCCACCAATATGATCTTCATGACCGTGTGTAATAAATAATCCCTTTATCTTATCGACGTTTTTTACTAAATACGTATAGTCAGGGATTACATAATCAATTCCAAGCAATTCATCTTCAGGAAATTTAATGCCTGCATCAATTAGGATGATTTCATCCTGGAATTGAACACCGTACGTATTTTTACCGATTTCGCCTAGTCCACCGAGGGCAAAAACGGCCGTTTGGTCATTTTTTACAAATTTCATCATTATTCAATCTCCAATACTTTAAAATCTTCACTTTGTTTTTCATATTCTAAATACTTGCCGCTTAATTTTGTAATATATTCAATATTATAAGGGCGATCTGCCAATTTTTTGCGAACTTCTCTTTCAGATTCTCCTTCAACGTATAGCGTTTTTGTGTTTTCACGAACGGGCATTTGATAAATAGACTCTTGATAATAAACTTTAAAAATCATTAAAATCTCTCCTTAATCCGAAATAACTTTTTCTATTATATAAAAAATTAACATGTTTTTCATGTTTAATCTAGACTGATTTCGCTAACTTTGTTATTTAATGCAGGCAGCTTTCGTAAATGATGTTGCTTTTAAGCCACTGCCTTTAAAACACTTGGAGCTCCTTGAAAACACGCTTATAATGTTTTCTCACACTTTTTGTATTTAAAGAGCTAAATTTGTGAAAACAGTCATTATTTACAATGAATATTGGAATTTCGTGTATCGTACGTAACTCTTATTTTGTCCACTCTAAAGGTACTTTCGAACAATCTTAAAAAAATGCATAATGCCTATTAAAACAGATCCGATCCATGGTTTGTTAGTAGAAAAACGTAATTACAATAATAGAATGATTAAACTTTAATTTACAATAAGGAAGGAGCCCTTCGCAAGTATGAAGGGCTCGGAATTAATCAAGCAATTGATTTTTTACGAAGCATATCTCTCCACTGTTTTAAGAGCTTCTTTCTTAGCTTCTTTAACATAGTGGACCATCTCCTTACTTCTATTGTATACAATCCATGTCCAATGTAAAGCAAACATTGTGGATAAACCAATATTTATTCTATGACGACTGCTTTTTAGTAATAATATATGCTTATTATAGACATTCACTCTTGGATAATACTGGTTTTTTCGGAAAATAGGAAGAAGATGGAAAGGAATGATCGCATAAAAAGAGCGACATTAAAAGCAATTAGATTTGATGTTTTTATGAGACAAAGAGTTTCTTTATATTCAACTATAGACATTCAGGCATCCATTAAATGGGCAGTAAGCCTCCTACCTCATGATTTAAGTAAAATGAGGTTTGTGAGAGATCAACTCCCCATGCGCCCTTAGTGAAACTTTTCTTTGCAAAGCAAAGGATTCGTTGAACAAATCCCGTTCGGAAGGAAGATGGTATAAATCAAAGATTTGATCTTAGTGACAGTCGATCGAGACGAATAACCATTAAGAAAAGCCCTCCCTGATTAATAGTTTCACTTTATCTATTGGATACCCTATTTAAAGTAAATATGCTGCATTTATATTGTTATCCGGCATGTATTATTCAATAGGAACGGCATTTTCAATTGGTTTAAATGGATTTGAGTGATCTATATGGTCATAAAACATAATTCCATTAAGATGGTCAATTTCGTGTTGAAACACTACTGCGAGCATTCCTTTTAACCTTAATTTTATTGGTGATCCATCCAGGGTTATAGCTTTCACTGTAATACGCGCATATCTAGGAACAAAGCCAGGAATCGCTTCATCAACAGATAAGCAGCCTTCCCCAGAGGGTAAGTAAGTACGTTCAACCGAATGACTCATTATTTTTGGATTGAAAAGAGCATAACTATGTTGTACACCTTTTTCATCTTTGACATAAATAGCTATCATCCGTTTTGAAACATTAATTTGTGGTGCAGCAAGCCCAATCCCTGGACGGAGTTTATATTTTTCAGCCATTTCTGGATTTTGACTATTAATGACAAATTCAAGAAGGCTTTTTAATAAGTTTTTATCCTCTTCAGAAGGAGGGGGAGTTACCTCTTCAGCAACTTTTCTTAAGGTTGGATGGCCATCGCGGATAATATCCTCCATTGTAATCATAACATTCACTCCTGTGAAAAAATATATGTCATTAGTCTAACAGAGTATATGGGAAATGTTAATAAGGAAAGCGTATGCGCCTTAGAAGCAAAGTCTGAATGAATCTTTTAAACATACTTGTGAAAATAAAAAGTCGCTTATCCCAATAATGAAACATTCTTAAATAAAAGAGAAGGTGCATGTAAGCACCTTCTATAAATGTTAGAATTTCCAGCAAGCACAACCAACAATGATTAGCAGGATGAATAAAACGACTATTAAGGCAAAGCCTCTACCAAATCCTGCTCCGCCTACATAGCTTGGATAACCGCAGCCATAACCATATCCGCCATAACCGTACATAAGGACAGCCTCCTTAACGAAGATTATCGTCCGTAAAAAAGAGTCTTTGTTTTGAAATGGACGATTACTATAGGCTATGTTTTATTGATATTTTTGTGTAGGCCTATGCCTATTTCATAAAGAAAACTGTGAAATGCTCATAGGAAAAGCGATTTTAACAGAGATCCCTAGATTAAGGATAAATAAAAACTTTGATGAATAAAATGAAAATATACCTCGTCTCATTAGAAGACCTCTTTCATGCCTTCAGCTGTAACCGCTACTGGAGAGATAAAAGCATTATCTGTGCAAAATATTATTTTCAAGCTACTTTATATAGACATTATAGAAAATGAAATGATTTAATATAAGATCTCAATTTCGTTCGTTTAATAAATTGAAGGAGTTGTAAAAATGAAAAGATTTTATTATTATCTAACTTTCATAATCGTATTGCTAATACTTTCAGCATGTATAAATAAGTCACCGCCTGAAGAAATGTATGAAAAACTTGAAAAGGTCGCGACGATTGAACAGACATTTGAAGAACAGCAGGAGCCTTTAATTCTTTTGGAAAAAAAAGAAAAAGAAATTTATAATAAAATCATTGAATTAGGAATGAAGCACTCTGAAGAAGTGAAGAGTTTAGCGATTGAAGCAACTGAAATCGTTGAGAAAAGAAAGGAACATATTGAAAACGAACGAAAAAGTCTCGAAGCTTCTAAAGAGGAGTTCCTTACGACTTCATCTATTATTGATGAAATGGAAGAGAAAAAATTGCAAGAAATAGCAAGAAAACTTTATAAAACGATGAATAATAGATATAGTAGTTATGATAAGATGTATAAAAATTATTTACAGGCACTCAAACTAGATCATGACCTCTATAATAAGCTTCAAAATAAAAACGCGCAAATCAAGGAACTGCAAAATTTAGTTACAGAAATCAATCAATTGTATATAAAAATAAATGAAGAAAATGAAATGTTTAATAGCGAAACAAAACGTTATAATGAAATAAAAGTAAGCTTTTATAAAAAAGCAGGGATTGCCGTTAATGATTGAAGGCGGGAGAAAAAGCCGGTACTTTTGGGTACTGGCTTTTATTTTTTATCCCACATGAACTGGCAGTGTACCCCTTCATTCAAGCCTTAAGTGTAATGAAAAGGAAAGGTGGGCAATCAATTTCACATGCGCCTGACTGGTGAGTTAAAGTTCAACTTACCTTTAAAAAGCAAAGGTTACGATGAACCAATCCTATTCGTATCGTCGATAGTTCAAATCGAAAGTTTTGAACTTAGGAATAGTAGAACGAGACGAACAACCATTTAGGGATGAGGAAACTCCTCATTGAATGAAATTTTTTAGATTGATAAAATGTCTTGGGTAATGGCAATTGATGGGTACTGTGAACATTTCTAGAGTTATAGTAAGCATAATTTTTTTCTTCTATATAGTTGATTAAAAAGCCATTGCAAGTGTTATAACACATCATTTGAAAATCATGCATTTTATAATACAGTATAGATAATGATAATAATACAGGATTTGATTGTTGGAATATTTTAAACAGTTAAAACAAATGATATTGATATAAAAACTATATTTAAAAGGCTTGACGGAGGATTGGTGAGTAAGATACACTTAATTACATCAAATGAATGTGTATCAATTTTTTCAAAATAATAATTGATACAGATTATGATACATAAGAATTCAACCCCAAGACGTTTTATTATAAGAAAGATGGGAAATATTCTTAAGGAACACATGCTCATTCATATGAATGAAATAAAAATCATCTAGGTAAGTGCACTATGAATAATAAGGAAACGATCCATAGCTTCCGTTTGGAGAAGTAATAATTTTCAACTGTTTTCTAATTTCAATAAGTTTTGGGCAACCTAGAATTGTATACATTTTTCATCAATTCATAACGTCTCTAAAAGAAAGGAAAGGGTGACTCAAATGGCTTCTAAAACAAAGAAGGCTCTATTCGACGCAAATAAACAGCTCGAAAAAGTTGGAGAACAATTCCCGACACTACAAATCCTTAATGAAGAGGGTAAGATAGTAAATGAATCTGCAATGCCCGATTTAAGTGATGATCAACTTCAAGAATTAATGCGCCGTATGGTGTATACAAGAATATTAGATCAACGTTCAATTTCATTAAATAGACAAGGAAGACTTGGATTCTATGCTCCTACTGCTGGTCAAGAAGCGTCACAATTAGCTTCACAATTTGCATTGGAAAAAGAAGACTTTATCTTACCTGGCTATCGCGATGTGCCACAAATCGTATGGCATGGCTTACCATTATCACAAGCTTTCTTATGGTCTCGTGGTCATTTTGAAGGCGGAAAAATTCCAGAGGGTGTAAATGTAATTGCCCCACAAATTATTATTG
>Ga0115856_100293_pt1 | contig 18299 bp, 10 predicted proteins | sample InSIn4gowninarea_FD_83870 | JGI IMG/M metagenome (GOLD analysis project Ga0115856, IMG submission 83870)
CCGCTCTGAGGACCGGGATGGCGAATTTGGGCAGAGTAGACCTACCATTCTTATTCGAGCTGACGTATTTCCGCGCAATGTTGTCCTACTCCTCTGATGCAACCAATCCGTTGCAGTCCCAAAATACACCGACTTGAGACCAATGAAGTGTCCGCGGTGAGAGCACCCGTTCCTGCTTGACCCAACCTCGCATGTTCAACCTGGCCCGATTGACTGCCTGGGACCAGCTGACTTCAACTGGCAAAACCCAAACGGATGTACTTTCGTGCGTTTGCTGCAGGTTAAGAAGGCATGGTCGAACGTCAAAACGTAAGCTCCGTCTCTCGAAGAAGCAGCCCTCGGTAGTATCAGCGGCACCGGTGGCTGCGATCGTACACAAGGCATTTTCGTAATATGGGCCCATCCGTGTTGATTCTGCAGCCCAGTCGGACGTGTCGTCTTGGATAATACAAAGAGCATCCACCCAAAGGTAGCGAACAAGCAGTTTTTGGGTGATCTGAATAGCATCCCGTATGGTTTTCGGAAGTGTCCGGAGCGGTATTCCACTCAATCTTGCGTTGAGGTTGGTCTTTGTCGTTACGGCGGCAGCGGCGGGGTTGCCCCAACAGTAGCTCAAGATAAGATATTGATAGGAAGAGGACACTCCAGTTGCGACTAAACCCCCATTGACCAAGGATTGCTGTTCGATCTCGCTTGACAGGCAGAGCCGTGGCTCTATGTTTCCGTCGGATGTGCCCACGTCTATTAGTCTAGTAGGGAGGTTCTTAATCTTTATTTCTGAATGCTCTTCATACGTCGTACGTCCTCCGCATTCACGGTGGGAGTGGCGGCATGTTTCTATCCATCTTCGTGCTTGGCGAACTGTTCGGTTTAGATCTTGAGCCTCTTCTCCGGGCAGGAATTCTACATTGTTGTGAGTCAAGTATGGAGACGATAACTGTTAAAGATAATAGACTCACTGCATACCCGACTGCTACCAACAGCGCTACAGTCCTCGTTCTTCGATGTCACCATCGGTGAGGGAGGGGTGTTACCCAACGAGACTTTTAACGTCACCGCCCGGTCGACTGTCGAATAGACGTACACAGGGTCAGTCGATTTCATAAGAGTGGACCACGCAAATGGTGGAATCTCCGGAGACGTGAAACGACCTGAAGGGTAGCACAACAAACACCACCTTAGGAGCCTACACATATCACATCCCAGCTCTGCGGACTTGTCGAGTGCAGCAAAATTCTTATGATGCTCCCATTTGCAAATGTTGTCACTTTCGACAATGCCCTCCAGTCTTATGCAGCTGGAGCATCGTCCTGAGGGTCGCTGAAGTTGTTCTCCCGATTTCGGAGTGGCAGCCTGAGCGGCGGGCGATGCAATTTCAGATTCGTGAAAAGAATCACTTTCTCCCGGCGGTTTACCGAGCCAAGAAGTGATTTTCTTCAGGAATCTGTGGTTACCAGAAATGCTTGGACGCTCTTTGGTGGAAGTCCGAGCGAGAAGTGTCCTGACACTTCTGGTGCGTTGCCTGGCGGTATCGTCCATCTTCGGATCCTTTCTGCTGTTCTAGGACTACAGCTGGAAAGCGGTAAGCCGCGGAGTCTAAGTTGCATGCGATTATTTATCGAAGATCTGATGTTGTTGCTGGTTAGACCGAAGTGATAAATATGCGCAAGTGTCAAGGCAGCAGGGTTTCAGCCTCAGCCTCCAAGGCTCGCATGCAAAACTACATCAGCCTTGGCTCCGTTAACAAGGACGCTCTTGCGCTTTAGCTTCGCTATCAGATATAAGTTCGGTGCAGTAAAAGAATTATGCAGTAGCTATGTTGGATAACTACTAGCTGTAAGATTGGCATATTCTGGGTCAACTTGCCATATACAGGAGTTACTCTAGGACAAAGATCATAAAACATGAAGACCACCCGCGACCACCTGCAGACTACCCACCAAATATGGCGAGAAGATGTATTGTGCTCACGTACTGTCCGCTCATCAAGCCAATGGCACTAGTGTTCGCAATACCTGCCGCAACCTCCCGGTGGTGACTGGTTACCAGGCATAGCTCAGTCTCAGATGGGACGCATAGTCGCTAACGAGTCCCTCAAACTCGTCAACTCGATCAGGTTGCCGCGAATGCAATATCGTAGCTTCCGAGGCTGCTATACTTTGTCTTTAAGAATCCAGGAGAACAAACCACAACAGCGGCTCAAAACCCGCTTCCGGAAGCAGGGTGGCGACTCTGCACAGGAGTGGCCAGAGCAAAACCAGTCGGCGGAATACAGCCGAGCAAAGATGCGAATCGGCCCGCGGGAAAAGTTGAATCGAAGGCTTTTACATATTCTCAACAGCGGCGGATCTAGCAGCCAGCTTCCGCAGCTCTACTGAACGCTCGTAGGCGTCAACCTTAACGGCGCCAGCCGACCAAAGCATGACCGCTTGGACATGAACATTCTTTGGCTGGCTGACACGCTGTCTTCGGCCAAGTTTGCGGATTGGCCTATCCACAGGAGGCCTCTCAACATAACCGATGACATTGAGCCAGGCGCCGATTTGCATCTCCGTGCTTTTGATGGACTCCAGGATATGGTCGATGCTGACATGCGCCACGATCGGAGATGAAGTAGGTGGATAGTTGTGCTTCAGGACAAGCGTTCCGGAGGGGACGATGTAGTCCTCAACACTGGTGATGGCGATTTAGCATAAAAGTAGCATTCCGTGTGCATTTACTCTTCCTTACCATCCCAAGAAGCGAACTTTCTCCCCCGCTTCGATGTGATTCAAGTCCGATAAGAAGACCAGGCGGCTTGCAGGGGGGACCCTAGACATTGCTCGAGACTAAGGAGCTTGAAAGTCTGGACCAGAAGCCATTCCCGACTCCACCAAGGTAGAACACTCTGACTTCGCCCGGCCGGCTGAACGTGTTTAAAAACACTGGGCGTAGAGTCACAGCGGAAGTCGGCGATGTATCTCGGGCACGTGCCGGAATTCCAGTCTAAGCTGTTTTCGGCACTAGCGCCTTTCGATAGCCCAGCGTCACCTTCATCATCCGCCGACTGAGCGAGGCATCCAGATAACCCAACTGACACCACCACAGCCACGCCGCATATCCACCCACCCAGGCCCTACTACCGCACTCGCCCTCAGTTTCCCAGGGACCAGGCATACGTCTTCAGTGGAGTTCACCAGGCAGCCTTTGAACTTTTACCCCCAAAGCGCCCCACCAGATTCGCTAGAGCGAGCCAAAGCCTCAGCTGCTCGTAACCTAGCGCCAGACTCCACGGCTGGCCACAGACAGGCGAGCGTACCCACACTCTTCAGATTCCTATACCATACGCAGCCACACATCAGCAAGATGTCAGGATGGGGACTCGGCTGGTTTGGTGGTGGAGCGGCAAAGAAGAAGGATGCGCCCAAGAACGCCATATTACAGTTAAGAGGACAGCTAGAGATGCTTTCGAAGCGAGAAAAACACCTACAGAACCAGATGGAGGAGCAGGACAACATTGCGCGGAAATACGTCAGCTCGAATAAGAATGGTAGGTCTACTCTGCCCAAATTCGCCATCCCGGTCCTCAGAGCGGAAAAGGCTTGCTGTTGGCTGTGCAAGCCCTCTGCACTGCAGAGCCATTATGCATCCACATGGAATCCTGGCTAACTATCTCCTTTCTCCACAGCCGCCAAACAAGCCCTCCGGCGCAAAAAGCAATTCGAGCACTCCCTCGAGCAAACCAGCGCACAAATAATGACGCTAGAGCGCGAAATCTACTCTATCGAGACCGCCAACATAAACAAGGAGACGCTCGACGCCATGAAGAATGCCTCCGCAGCCATGAAGGAGATCCACGGCGGGCTGACGATCGACAAAGTGGATCAGACGATGGAGGAGCTGCGCGAGCAGCACGCGATCGGCGAGGAAATTGGCGAGGCGATTACGCAGCAGGTTGGCACGCAGGCGCTCGATGATGCGGAGCTGGAGGATGAGTTGGCGGAGCTCCAGCAGGAAGAGCTGGATAACAAGATGTTGAGGACCGGGACCGTCCCCGTGGCGGATGAGGTGCATAGGTTGCCGGCGGTGGCGCAGGGAGAGCGTGAGTTTTCCCCTCTCTGTGTTGGTGGTGAAGTGGGTGCTAACGGGTTTTGTGCAGCGAAAGGCAAAGCGCCAGCAAGGGCGGAAGAAGAGGACGAAGAGGAGGAGCTGCGGAAGCTGCAGGCCGAGATGGCCATGTAAGGTTGCTTCCTCCGCTTATGCGCCTTAGTGGCCCCCAGGTCGCTCTTCTTGTTCTGCATGGCCTAGAATTTTTCACGCATTTCCCCTGTAGGTACGCGTGCAGACGGTCACCGGTGTTTGGGAGGCAGGTAGGAGGGTTGGGTCTCCTCGTGGCGTTACAGCGAGAAGTGTTTCAAGACAGAATCATTACTTTTCTCCTCTATGTAGCGTTGCAGCATATGCGATAGCCAGACCTCATGGCTTGTTGAGCACAGTAGCCCCAACGTCTAGTAGTTGATGCGTGACAATCCGAAACATGAGCAACGGGCGCTCCAAAATGCCCTGAACCCATAACGCCATCACGATGCATCAGCGAATAACGACAACGCTCAAAATCGCCCTCCAACGCCGCGCCCATTGCCGATCCTTTAATTCCGCCCAATGCCAGCAGCTCAGTCCATCCCATCCCAAGCTCTTGAAATGCACGCGTAAAAGTCATCGCACGTACAGCGAGCAACAACAAAAAATCCCCTACCACTCCAGCCCACAGCCCTAATCCTAGACCTCCCCGACCTTCACCTTCTTCGCCTCCGCCCCCTCCAGCGCCGACGCCATCTCCTCCAAACCCCGCTTCGCACCCGCAACCGGCGTCGCTGAGCCGTTCCGTCCCGTCAGATTCGCTGGCTCCGCCGATGGCTCCGCCGATGGCTCCGCCGATGGCTCCGCCGATGTTGCCGCTACGGCTGCAGCTTCTATGGCTGTGGATGGAGCGGTCGTGGGAGCAGCCACAACGGCAGGTTCGGATGGTGCCGCATCCGCCACAACGGACTGGGCGGCCTCGGCTGCGCGCTGCTGCGAGACTTCGGCCTGGGGTGCGGCAGACGTCTGCGCTTGGACGGCCGCCGGTTGTGCCAGGGTTTGTTCAGGTGGTGTAGATGGCATCTGCGGCTGGGGCATCTGCAGCAGTAGCACACCGGATTGCGAAGGTTGCGAAGGTTGCGAAGGCTGCGGGATAGGCGGCTGCGGCTGAGCCGCACTAGGCGCATTGGTGGCGGCAGCTCTGTGCTGGGAAGCGATAAGGCCATTCAGCACATCGAGGACCTGTTTCTCTTCGCCGGCGGGCGGGCCCTGGAAGTCCCGTGGATGCAGGATGCGCTTGATGACGGTGTCAACGAGGCGTTCATTGTGCGCGAGCTGCTTCTGGCCGGCGCTCTTTAGGAAGGCTTCCTTGAAGGACGTGAGGGTTGTGTTTAGATTCTCGAGCGTGTAGGTTGATTGCGTGGGAGGCGGAGGGACGCCGGGTGGGGTGTGAGAAGGGCGGGGTGGATACTGGGGTTGTTGGCCGGACGACGCAGGAGGCGGTTGCGACGGGTAGCTTGGATTCCGTGGCGGCCCGTAGGGTGGATATGCGCCGTTGGGTGCTCGCACTTGGGCGTGAGGAGGCGGAGGAGGCTGTGAAGTTGATGGTAGAGGTGCCGAGGCGTAGGGCGAAGCATAAGATGACGTCTTAGGTGGTGCGGGAAGACCATGAGGCTGTCCATGTGGTGGAGGCGGTGGCCGCGGCGGTTGACCGTGTTGGTTGCCGTAAGGGCCGTAAGGGGGAATTCCAGGGTGACCGCCAGGCGGCATCACCTGGTACTGGCCTGCCGGATACGGCATTTGTTGCGGATACTGTGGCCGGGGTGGAGGTGGTGGAGGCGTCGCCCTTTTCTTCCTCTCCTTTTCGATCGAGACCGTTGGATCGACCCCCCACAAAAAGCCTTTGCCCTCCTTCTCTACCCTCTTGAATGCGGGGTTCTGACCGAGGTTGTGTCGAACGCTACTTTGCCATCCATTGGTGCTGGTTTTGAAGCGATAGTACGGGTACTTATGTTCGATTGCGCTATAGATTTGCTGCAGGTTCATTGCACCGTTCTTCGAGTTGCTAATAGCTTCGTGGATTAGGACGACATAATTTGCGTTGGGTCGCTGCAACTGCTCCTCGGTATAGTCTTCCAGTTTCATCTCTGGCGAAGGCGAACGTGCTGGCTTTGCGGCCTTTGCAGTTTTCTTCTCATCCGAAGGGCTTCCGTCTTCGCCATCCTCTCTGCACAACCTGTTAGCAGACTGGAACGAGAAGATACCTGATATCACTGGTGCACGGGAGGAGTAGACATACGCTTGGCCATCGGCACCCTCTGTGCCTTCTTTCCGCTTCTGAACATTCGTCTCACCATCGGACTCTTTGCGAGGTTTGCTGACCTTAGGCTTGGCTACTGGCTGTGGCAATGTTGCTGGATCGATGCCCAGCTTCCTGGCCTTTTCCGCCTCTTTCGCTTGCCTTGCCAGCAATGCCTTCTCGCGCTTCGACATAATGCCATCCTTTGGCGGTCTCCCGGGACCTTTGCGCTTCGGTGGTATTATCGTCCCAACGGGAAGCCCCAGTTTTGCAGCCTCTTCTGGAGTGAGTTCTCTTCCGCCCTTGACGGGCTCGGTGGATTGGACTGGCGATTTGTCGTTGGCCTCCTCATCGGCCTCACCCTTAATCTCATCCGTAGCCTTCGTTTGGTCCTTGGCGTCCTCGGGCTCTTCGACAGACTCAACTGCCACCTCCTTTGGCTTCTTCTTAGCTGGGGCCTTCGTTGCTTCTTTCGGCTGCTTAGCTGGACCCTTCGAAATTTCTTTGGTGGCGGCTTTCGGCTGGGACTTCGGTGGTGGTTTCGCAGGGGCCTTGACCTGTGCCTTTAATTTCCTGGCATCTTTCTTCGATTTCGGCTCGGGCTTTTTGGCCGGTTTCGTCATTCGTAGCTTCAGCTTGACCTTGACTGGCCGCTGCTCTTCGGCAGGTTCATCTTGCTCCTCGTCGTCCTCTTCGGGATCCTCTGAGTCGCCATCTGGGTCCTCGTCGAGCTCGGCCATCGGATCATCCCAATAGTGATTGTGCGCGATCAGGGGCGATGGGCTCTCCGACTCGCTGTCCTCTTCCATTACGATGCTCTCTCCTCTCTCATTTTCAAAAGCGAAACTCATCCGACCGCTAGCGCTTTCGCCTTCTTCGCGGTCTTCTGCATCACTTAACGTGGTATTTGGGAGACGGAAAGTGAAGCAAACCCCAGCAATTTGGATGCTGCTGCCATCGTGCAGTTTGGCGACTTCTTCGGGCCCATACAGCTCATCATCGTGGAACGCTCCGTTCCTGCCCAAGACCGTCATCTCCCAGCAGTGAGTGGTGAAGTTGTAGCTGATCCGGGCATGCCGCCTGGAGATTGCCTTGAAGTGGGTGCGTGAATCAAACTGCATATTGGGCGGATGTATGGGTATCAGCGGGCACTCTGTGGGATCAGGAAGCAGCGCGGCTACGTCAGGAGGCGAAGCTTCGCCACCGTCCATGATACTAGCCATCGAAACGGTCATGAACTCCGGCTCCTCTTTGGTGTATGTCGAATCTTTTCGCGATAGACATTGTGATGACGAGCTGGTGGACTTGGATTTCTTGCTCTTTTTCCGGCGCATAGGCTTGAAACTATCGTCATCTGCGCCAACGATACCTCCGCTCTCGCTGACCTGGCTACGGCAAGCGTTTTCGTAGACGTCGTTCTTTACTTGCACTGGCGTCTGCGGGACATCCCCCGAGCTCGACTTTCTCTTGTGCTTTGCCTTCCCTTCAGACCATGATCCCGTAGCCCGCTGGCGAATCAGCCTTTCTGCTCGAACATCTCGACCGAGCTCTATTGAGTAGGTTGTCATATAGAACTGTCCATCGTCAAAGTCGAGCCTCGCGAAGCCCTTCATTGGCTGTGTATTGGTTTGCAGCTCGGGCACAGAGGCCTGGTAGAAATCCGCTTCTGTCTGGTATGCCAGGGTATCGAGAGAGGGTTGACACAGGTTCGTAAGGTCTGGGACGGTTGACGAGATATGTTGGTCGTCCGTGGTGGTGTATGGGTATGCTCCTGCCAACCCTGAGGCGACTGCGGTCTCCAGTCCTATCCCGTTCTGCAGACCATTTTGAAGTACGTCAGTCTGAGAGTTGGGATGGGCAGGCAGACCGAGCGTATCTACGGTGTGGTGTGCGAGCGTGAGAGGCGCATTCACGGAGACTGAGAGATCTTGGGGAGTGACAGCCGTGTCGCCGGCCGGCAAGTTGGGTGCGGCATCCGGTAAGGATGATATTGACGAGAGGCTTGTTTGATTCGCCGTGGTCGCTGCGATTGTTTCCGCATCATGGGAAACGGCTCCTTCTTCTGCTGAGTTTGTGCGTGGCAAGGCATTTGTTTCTGGAGCAGCTACACCGCTGCCCGTTGTAGCTCTTTCCCCGTCGCGGGCATTTTCTGGGGCAGGAAATAAGTCTTGCTTGACACCGATATCCAGATCTGGTGCGACATCGATCCCAAGACTGCTCTCCTCCTGGAAATGACCTCCGCTTTGAGGCAGGCGTGGCTCTGCTGTCAACGTCGCCATCTCCGCGCGCTCGGCATTGCGCTGCGGGTGCTGTTGCTGGTGCACTCCAGCCCTTCCGGGCGCGTTTGGGCGGTTCGCGTGATGCTGGTCAGCCGTACACCAGTCGCTGCAAGGACGCACTCCAGCACTGTTGTCGTAGCGGGCTTCGTAGGCTTGAGAGGGGAGTCCTTCTTCGGCGATGGTGGCCGCACATGAGTCGCCGACCGGAAATCTTGGCGACTCCATTTTCGGCAGATCCTTCATGATATTAAGGGTCTCTCCGCAGTCTACGACTTCACCGACTCATCAAGCGCCAGCTGCCAGGGTATTTGAAGCTCCCAAAAAGTTGAAGAGTTTAGACAGACACTGAAAGAGGTTCTTTGCTATCTACTACGAGCGCAGAAGGTAGAGGTCGCAATAAGGTTGAGCTCCCCACTTACCTTCAGGTACACTAATTTCAGTCGTCCAACCAAAGGTTGATAATTTCATCACCACGCCGCCCGCTCAACGAGGAGAACGGCAACACCCCCTCGAACACTCCAGGCATGCCGCCTAAAGGCAGAAGGAAAGACGCTGCTACCCAGAGTGCGCCATCTAAAGCGCCGCCAAGAGCTGAACAGCCACGGCCAAACTGGCCAGTTCTTCACCCTCTGCTATCAGATGCAGATTTGCGCATGCATGAACTGCTTGCGGGTCATATCGTCACTATTGCCAATTTCTGGACCTCTACGCTTTGTAAAGACTATACGAGTTTCCTGTCATCCCTGCCTCTGACCACGACGCCTGGTAAACCTAAAAGAGGCGACGCTGTTAGAGTCAATGATCGCTTCCAGATAGATGATCCCGCATTTGCAGAGCAATTATGGAGCGGCACGGCACTGAGAGATCTTGTTCTGGGCAATCTGGAGGAGACCGACGGGTTGTCCATCCCAAAGGATAGCCGACAAGCTCTATGGGGCGGTGAAGTCGTGAGTTATACCTCTTGAGATGCCTTGGGGCGGTGCTCAGTGAGTTCAGGTAGGTCTCAATCCGAACATCAGGATTTATCGGTATAGCAAAGGGCAGTTTTTCGATCAGCATTGTAGGTCGTCCTTGCTCTCTGGCAACGTTCTTTGCAAGGTTGTCGCTTGCTATCATGACGCTTTTCAGCCACCCTTTGCTATGTGGTGACGCGCTTCACTTTGTTTGCGCGCGATGCGATGCTTCAATGGCAGCATTTCTGTTCGATCACAGGTTTAGATTCTGCTTTGGGCTCTAGTAACCTGTTTTCACCGTGAATGTGATGTGATCGAGCGACGCAGAGGAACGCTGACACAGCTTCAGACGACGACTCCAACAACGTGACGATTCCTGGAACGCCTCCGATTCAAGCAAGGACCACCTGGACCCTCCTTCTGTATCTCACCTCTGCGGCTACTGGCTGCATAGGTGGCGAGACGGTGTTCTACCCAGATCCAGCACCTGGGAAGAAACCACGGAGCAAGAAAGAATCGCCGCCTGACCCAATAGTCGTGGAACTTGAGATCGGTATGGCCTTGTTGCACAGGCATGGCGCGGACTGCATGTTACACGAAGGAAGGGAGGTACTAGAAGGAGAGAAATGGGTCATCCGGAGCGATCTGTGTGTGCGGCGATAGAGTCTAGCTGGGCGGTAAAAGCAGAAGACGATCGGGCTCTGGTATACACTTTCAGGTACAAAGAGCGATCTATGCGTAGGGGTGGATAACAAAGTCTATGTACGAGTATAAAAGCTCCGACGGACGTCCGTCGCTCATCGGCGCACACGCATCTCTGTGGAAGTCGCCCGTCCTATCTGCTTCGTACAGTGCTCGGGCGGAGCCGCAGTGGGGGCTGACACCACAGCCAGCATGTCACCACACTCGTGCCCTGCATCGTGCTACAAGAGGTCACTCTGAGCCCTCCCGTCTTTCGGTACATCATCTCCAGGCGGCGCGTGCTTGAAGTCGGAAGAGCAGATGTTGCCCCAAGGTGGCGCCATCGGCGGGATTGCCCGCCCGCGCCTCGCGCCGAAGCGAACCAAACCACCCCTGTTCTCCAGCTCACAACCTCCCGCTTGACAGCCCTAGAGACACGTCACAGGTGAACGCTCCCACACAAGCTGCCAACACCTCTCCTCCACCTTGTCCAATGGCCTCATGGTTCACGTGGGCTGCTTCTGCTCGGGAGCAGGAACAGAGCCACCTGCAATGGTTCCCGAAATCCCCGCCGGGTGAGCCTATCGGTGGGAGATTTGCCGTGGGCCAAAACGCATGTACTGCCCAACGGCAGTCTAGCATGCAGCCACCGTAACGCTCTTCGACAAAGGCCGCATGAAACAGCCTCGGACTGGAGACGCCGTCGGCGCCCTACATCATCTTAGACTCCACGACAAATGTGAGGCATACCTCAGGCATGCGTTAACGTGGCTCCAATGATGACCGGCCAAGGCCCCATTGCTGCCCTTCCGGAACTGCACGGAATAGCCCTGGTGAGAGACCTCAAGGCTGTAGAGACTTCGGGTGGTGAACTCCTTGTTATCAATTGCCTCAGCTTTCCTTTCTTTGGACTTTTCTGCATGTCTCAGGACAAGTCACGGCTGGTTCACTCTCCTTGAGCCGCCCTCATCAAGCCACGACGTAGCTTGGAGGTTTTCATCATCACCCCTTTCTTATTCGTCGCTCCGCACGCCTACACTATCAAATCATCTCCTTGTTGAGCGCTGATCTTCCTCATAACTTCACATCTCCCATCATTCTCGTTTTGCAGCAATGGCAAGATCTTAGTATGGAGAGTGTAGAATATCCTACAATGTAGAAACATCGCCGTCGGGAAGCGGACACGCAGAATGGATCCCAGAATCGCGACGCAGCGATACGTGCAGGTCCAGGTCTCACCTTGGCTGGATCCGTACGCCAAATCGGCCTCGAAATCGGCCACGGCCTGGCCGCGAGCGGACGGACAAGTACCGATGCACCAGAGAGTACAGCAGTATGAAGGATACGAACTATCACCCTCCCAACAATGGCGCCAATTACAGCCTTCTTCACCGTCAGGCGCGTCACAGCAAAGGAACAGACCAAGGCGGTCTCTAGCACTACCCCAGCCAGTGTTTCATCATCCAGGTGTTCAGATGATCGATTCAAGCAGTGAAGAAGAGGACACGGAAGATGAAGATGGTATGTGGCTTCTGCCAGGTTTGGTCACAATCCGCTTGACTAATTAACCTTATCAGATGTAGAGAGCACTCATGCGACGGTAGACGGACCAACAGCCGAAGCCGAAGAGACTATTAAAGAAAGTAGCCCAGAAGAAGAACCTCAAGCACACAAACCAGACCCGTCCAAAGACGTAGAAGGCGAGGTTGAGTCGGCCCCACCGCCCCCGCCAGAGGCTGTGGTAGAACCGGATGCACCGCTGGCTCCCATCACTTCGGAAGAGGCACCGTCGGAGCAAAGCGCTGCGCCAGAACCCTCTGCTCCGACCGAGACTACGCCGGAGGAAGACATCGCGACCGGCGACGATACTCAAGGAACCGCAGAAGCATCCCCTGAGCAGGGTGATGAGCAAGATACAACGCCGACAGACTCGGAGAAGGTCGAAGAGCCGGCGGAAGACAAGAAGTCCAACGACTTTGGTCTCGACCCTATAGAGCCAGACGTCCCAGTTGCTGTTGATGTCTCTGTCATCGTTGTCGATCAAGACCAAGGCGGCGTCTCAATTGATGAAGAAATCGAACAGAGCTCCGCCAGCGAGGATCCAAACTCTGATGGCGATGCTCCATCTCTGGCAACAAGCAGTGACGACACCAACCCCCCTCCAGTCACTGATAGCCTAGATTCAGAATTGTCTCCGGACGATGTACCTAAAGAGCAGCAGGATTCCGCGAATGTTGAAGTGGTTCAAGAAGACGTACCCGCGCCTCCACCTCCATCGCATGAGTCGTCACCAGCTTCAGCTGAAGCTGCTGAACCTATTGCCACTGACGCCGAACCTGTGGCAGAAGTCATAGTCGTCGACCTAGGCCCAGCAGGCGACGATGATATGGTAGTGATCATCGATGTTCCACCACCACCACCAGGTGTCAATGACGACCAAATCGTCATTGTCCCGCCCCCAGCTCCAGAACCGCCCAGCTCACCCGGCGGAAGCGAGAAATCAGTGCACTTCCCAACCGACCTTCAAGACCCGAAACCCAGCCGGCCAACCAGTCCCAAGAAAGGTGGCGCCGCCAAAAGCAAAGCTGCGAAAAAGAAGGAGAAGGAGTTGGCCGCGGCTAAGAAAGCTGCGGAGGAGAAGGCGAGGCAGGAGGCTAAGGCGAGGGAGAAGGAGGTCAAGGCTAAAGCGCCTCCGGTCTTGATGGTTCGGCCGCACAAGAAGACCAGGAAGGAGAAGGAGAAAGAGAAGGACAAGGAGAAGGGGAAGAAAGATGCCGCAGCTGTCAAGAAGGCCGCTAAGGGAAATACGAGCAAGGAGAGCCCTGCAGCAGTAGCCGAAGAGAAGGACGTGGAAGATGTTGTTGTAATTGATGTGCCGGAAGCGGGGAAGGTGCCTGAAACCACTGCTGCCGATGCAACCGAACAGGTGGCAGGGGAAGTCGATAAGTCAGAGCTTGTTGAGAACCCGCCCGCCGAGGTCCCAGTAGAAGAAGATTCCTCGAAAGGCATTACCGAGATCAGCAGTCCTGAGCCTGTTGAGGAGGGCGGAAACCCAGAGGCGTCCCTAGAAGACGCCCCTGCAGAGCCTCCGCTAGAGGACGGAGCCTCGGAAGACCCGGCAGAAGATAAGAGCCCCGTCGCCGACGCGCCTGAGCCTGAAGCAGTAGGACCTGCCGGTGAAGAAAAGGCGGCTGAGAGCACCGAAGGCGCAGCTGTTGCTGAAACTGAAGATGCTGCCAAAACAGCCATTGAACCCTCAAGCGAATCTACAGTCGAAAAGCCTGCGACTGAAGTCCAAATGTCGGACAACTCCGAGGAGCAAGAGGTGGCTGAGCCTGAGGCTGTGGAAGCTTCACCAGAAGGCGACACTCCAGAACAGGCTGAAGCTGAAACGGTGTCAGAGATGCCTGTTGAGGAACCAGCTGTTCAAGAGGGACCGGACGCCGCTGAGGCCGCCGCCGATCAAACCCCAGAGCCGGCGTCCCAAGTCGCAGTTGAAGATAACCCTGAGAGCAGCTCCGAGGCAAACTCAGATGCACCAGAGATGACCGAACAGTTGGCTGCTACGAGTCAAGCCGAGAAGCCAGCCTCACAAGCGCCTGATGAGGAAGCTTCCGTGGCCAACGGCGAAAGTAGCCCTGAACCACCTGCGGAAAGCGGCGGCGCCGATGCGGTCGCCGAACTAGCTGCCGATGACAGCAACCAAGAGAGTCCGGATGCGGAAGCGGCCGTGGAGATTGCAGAAGAGGGTGCTGAATATGAGGGCGCTTCGGCAGAACCTGCAGGCGACTTGGCTGGCGAAGAAAGTGCCGCCGCCTCTGAGCAGTCAGAGGCTCCACTCGATGCTGTTGATGAGGAGACACCGGACGAGGGAAGTCTTGCAGAATCTGCAACTCCTTCAAAGGACGAGGGTGATTCAAGTGCGCCAGAGGAGCAGAACGACCAGGCCCCAGAAGCAGAAGCCGCTGTCGTTGCCGAAACTACAGAGTCACCCGACGAGCCGCCACCCGCTCAGGAGGAATCTGCTCCCGCGAAGCAGGAAGATGAACCTATCCAAGAACCGCCAGTTGCCGAAGACGACGAAGATGGCGACGAAGAGACTGAGAGCGAGAGCGAGGAATCTGGAGACGAGGATGAACAAGATCAATCCACCAACGCCACTTCGTTGGAAGATAATGCCGAAACTGTCGACGACAAGCCGAGCGCAGCGCCCAAGCCAGTCGAGATCGAAGCCGAAGCCGAGAATGGAGATATGACACCAGAGGCAGAATCAAGCAAAGATACTGCGGAACCAGCTGCGGATGGGTCTACTGACGCAGTGTTGGATCAAAAGGTTGAGAAGACTCCGGACGAGACAGAGCCAGCTGCGGATGACCAGGAGCAAGCTGAAGGCGGCAGCGAGATTATTGAAGCCCTACCAGAGGCCACATCAGACGAAAATGCAGAAGATGGATCGTTGCCGCCGGACAGTCACCCGGATGCCGAGGAGCCTCAGCAGCTAGATGAGCCTCCGAAGGCCGAACCACATCCAGTCACCGAGGGTCAAGATGAGGACGACGATGTTGTGCAGCCGTCAGAAGAAGTGGCGAAAGACGAGGACGCGGAATCTCCCGATGCAGCCAACAACGAAGAAGCTAAGGAGGCTGAGGCTGAGGATGCTGCCAACGAACTCCAGAACGGTGATTCAACCCCCGAGAACAAGGACGACTCGGAGCCAAACAAAGATCCTGAAGCAAGCGAAGAGCAGCCTCCAGCAGACAGTGAAGACAGCAAAGCTAGCGATCCATCCGATACAGAAGCCCAGCAACCTCCCGCCGAAGCTCCCGCAGAGAATAATGAAAACACCCAGAAGACGCCTGAGGACAAACCAGCAGAGGCTGAGGTGGAGACCGGGCAACCAGAAGAGCAGCCATCAGCCGAAGAAGCCGCTGAAATATCTTCTGAGGCCCCTGAGGAGCCTTCACCCGAAGACGTGAGAGTCGCTCAGGAGGTTATCGAGGAAGCAAAACGGGCGGCCGAGGCCGAGGTAGCCGGAGCGACGGTATCTGAGGAAGCTACGGGAGAAGCAGCAGAGGAAAACGCTCCTAGTGACGGTGACGCGGCGAAGCAGGACGAGCCGACGGAGACCAGTACGTCCGCACCAGACGACAGTAAAGCGAACGAAAAAGGGGAGGCGGCCGAGGATGCGGGCGCTGCCGAGGACGACGACAAGGCGGAAGACGATGTACCCGCTGCCGAAAAGAACGAACCTGAGAAGGCCGAGGAAGGAAAATCCGATGACCAGCCAGAAACAAGCGAGCAGGCGCCAGATGCCGAGGAGGCACCACCACCCGAAGACGCTGCCGAGCCGAAAGAAGCAGCCCCAGCTACGGAGCTAGAAGCAGACCAAGCTCCAGACAATGATGACCGGGGCGCCGCATCGGCTCCCGCTGAAGCTGCTACCGCTGACGAGGCTGCTGCGCCCCCTGCTCAGGAGACTGAGGCCCCCGCCGAGGAAACCGGTCCCCCTGCCGAGAGCGAGCAGTCTGCCAACGATGATCAGCCAACTGATCCGGCTCCTGCGGAAATACTAGAGCAAGCTGAGGCGCCAGCGCCAGAGGAAAAGTCCGAGCCTACCGAGGAAACCAAGGCTGCTGACGAAGCAGAAGCGAGCGCGCCAGCTGAGGACCCGGAAGAGCCGGAAGCGGCCGAAGCACCTACTGCTCTTGAGGATGCTGTTCCAGAGCCAGAAGGTGCAAGCGATGCTCAGCCACAGCATGATCCTCCGCCTCCTGAAGACAGTCCAGCGGATGAGGTTCCTGCCGCCGAGCCAGTGGAGCCGGCAGCAGAGCCTGCGCCTACGGAGACTGCGGCTCCAGAGGAGGCCGGTGAGCAAGCTTCTGAGCCTGCCCCGGAAGAAGCGCCTCGGGAAGAACCAGCTGCAGCTGGGGGTGCTGAACCGGAGGCTGATGTTGCTGCTGAGGTGGTTGTGGTTGTGGTTATTGAAGATGCTCCTGCTGGAGAACCAGAGGCTGAGGAGCCAGCGCCGGAAGAGCCAACCCCGGAAGAGCCACCAGCTGATCAGACAGCAACAGTAGCGGACGAGCCACCAGCCGAAGAACCAACCACAGCAGCCGAAGAGCCACCAGTAGAAGAGCCAGCTGCAGAAGAACCAACAGCTATAGTAGAACAGCCAGAAGCAGAAGCGCCAGCGGCCGAGCCTCAACCAGACGTGCAGGAACTAGAAGCCGCTCCTCCCCCCGATGCGCCCAAAACACCTTCAAACGAGACCGCCGCGGCAGAGGACACCGCCGTTCCTATCTCTCCCGCATCGCCGCCATCACCGAGCCAAGGGAAACGCCACAAACGGCAGTCATCCTCCCGCAACGAGCATTCCGGCTGGATCCGAACGCAGAGACCGCGGTCCAACACCGCCGAGACAAGCGCTTTCTCCATATTCGGGGCTGCCAAGCCGAGCCATGCGCGCCGCGATAGCCATGCGAGCAAGGATAGTAAGGAGAGGGATAAGGTGCGAGAGATAGCAAAAGAGAAGGAGAAAGAGCGGCCGAGCACTTCACGCAGGATTTCGAGGGCGGCTGCAGAAGAGGAAGACCGGGAGCGCCGGCGGCGCAGAGAGGCGAGGAAGGCGGAGGAGGCGAAATTAGCTGCGGATGCTGCAGAGCGGGAACGCCTAAGACGCGAAGACGAGGAGAAGAAGAAGAAACATGAAGCCAGGCGGGAAGCGAAACGAGCCGAAGCCGCGAAGCTACAGGCTGCTGAAGAAGAAGCAAAAAGAAAGGAGGAGGAGCGGAGGGCGCGGCATGAGGCTCGTAGGGAAGCGCGTCGTCTTGAGGACGCGCGGAAGGAGGAAGAGGAGAAGAGACTAGCGGCCGAAGAACAAGAGGAAGAAGAAAGGCGCAAAAGAAGACACGAGCGTCGAGAGCGTGAGCGACGTCCTACCAACGGAAAAGCCAGGGAAGAGCGCACAAGAGACATACCTCCGCCTGCGACCTCTCCTGTCGAGGAGAGACCGCGAAGCCTCAAGACATCCGGCAGGACCTACTCGGATCGTGCACGTCGCGATCCCAGCCCAAAACGGCCGGGGCTGCTGAGCTTGCTCACGAGGTCCATTACGGAACCGCTGTCGCCGCCGAAGGAGAGGGTGACGACCAGGCACCGTGCTGCTACATCCGCTGATAGGGAAGAGCATCGGCACAAAAAGCCGCGGAGTCCGCAGGAGGAGGCTGAGCACCGCGCTCGCAAAGAAGCGCGCAGGAGGGAAAAAGAGGCCAAAGAGGCTAGCGCTGGGCCGGCAGAACCGTTTCAGGTGCCGCAGCCAGAACCGGCCATCGAAACTATACCGGAGGAGCCAGCAGCGGCGCCAGAACAAGAGGCAGCCCCACCTCAGCCCCCGGCTCCTACTTCGACCAAGCATCGCACGGAGGAACGACCGAGATCTAGACGCGTCGAAAGCGATCGGCCTCGGTCGAGTAGAGCAGAGGCAGAAAGACCGAAGACGAGCCGCCGGGAGAGCGAACGGCATCACAAGAGCGAGAGAAGTGAGAGGCGGCCGCTGCCGCCGTCGCCATCCCAGTCACAGAGGAAGAGTGGGTTCTGGAGTGGACTGAAGAATGCGCTGGCTGTTTGATGCAGACATCACGACAAGCTTTCGGTTACATCGGATTGTGGTCGTAACAGGTTTGAAGTTTTCTGGCCAAGGCGCAATGGGCGGCATTCTGTAAATTATTCGGATTGTGTGGAACGAGAGACGTCATGGCCTAATGGGAAGAGACGGGATAGAAGACATTGTACAGATATGGATACAAGAGGGTGTACAGTGTATGATTGCGGGATTGGCACGCGCTGTCCTGTGTTCGGTTGTATGGGGCAGAGTCCATTTGAGTTGTAGTAATTCTTTACAATATGTCAATCATTCTCGGCTTGGTAGGAACGCGATATCTTGCGAGTCTTCGTTTTACAGATATCATATCAGAGATGTGGTCGTCTGCGTTGAACGTGCCTCTGCTAATCCTTGTTATTGCCCCTACC
>Ga0115856_100268_pt1 | contig 18272 bp, 8 predicted proteins | sample InSIn4gowninarea_FD_83870 | JGI IMG/M metagenome (GOLD analysis project Ga0115856, IMG submission 83870)
TCTATTGTATCCATTATTCCAACAGTGAACAGCTTTTAAGACTAACGGAAAATATAGCAAACGGGTTTCACCAACACACTTAATAGTAGTGGTAATGACATCATTATATTCATAAATAATTGGTGTAGTCATGGCATTATTTTAGTTTTTTAATTCAGAAAGTTTGTTGAATTTCACGGAGCCCCAGCCGCTCAGATACGCACTGAAGATGGTCGTTATGCGGACGGAAAAGCTTTCTGAATTACATACAATAATAATGACATGACGACACCAATTATTTATGAATATAAACACACTTAAGCTATTTTTCGTGATGTAGAAAAGGCATTTTTGTGGCATACAGGACTATTATATAACATGAGGAATTTAGGAATAACCCACTGCTAACACGAAATAATTAAAAGTTTTCTACAAAATCGTCCTTTCGTGGTAAAAGTGAATGCCACTTTATCCGATCAAAAAAAAAAGTAAAACCAGGAGGGGTCTCTCAGGGGTTATCATTCTCACCAACGCTCTTTAATCTTTACGTTGCAGACTTCCCGCTCTTGGAAAGAACAAAATTAGCAGTTTTCGTGGATGATACAGTCCTGTTTACAATAAATAAAGAAATCACCCAAGGAATAGAAATACTTCAAAAACCTTTATACGTATTTATAAATTGGTGCTCAATGTGACGCATAAAAATCAACGCTACAAAAACTCAACCCAAAATAAAATGTGGTTTAACATTATTCAATGCGATTATCAGACCATCACTCTCTTACGCTTGCCCAATCTGTGATGGAGCAGCAAAAAGTAATATAGGTAAATTACAGATTGTACAAAATAAAATTTTAAGGCGTATCATAAAGGCTCCGTGGTTTGTGTCAAATAAACAGATCAGATATAAACTGCAAATAGAAAACCTAAAAATGTATATTAGAAGATTATCAGAATAATTATTTGAAGAACTGGCAAAAGCAAATTGTGCCAAAAATTTTCACCTAGGTCGCTCAGCAAAAAACAAAAATTAATTTACGGTTTCCAAAGGACAAATTAAGGCCACTATAGATTCTCACCAAATGCATGCACATTAAAATAAAATGTTACTTTAACAATTAAGCTATTCTACGGAGATCCTTTTGCTCGACCAGGGAATGGCTCAGGTAGCACGTGAATACGTCGGATAACTTTGGTCGTTTCCAACAACTTATAGTAGTGAAGTTCTCATTGAAGCGGTGAACACTGAAGTCGAAAAATAGTTTGTGACGAAGCGCACATTGCTGATGCCAAACTTCAAAACGCCTAACAATACAGCCCAGGTAAGGAACAGGACAGCGGACAGAGCACAGAGATTCGTAAAACAACAGCTCGCGCGGAAACATGAACAAAACGTTGAAAAATACAACGTCGTGCGAGCCGAACTCCTCCTGGCGCAGTATGCTGTGGCGGAGGTCCACCCGCTCGTTGTAGGAGCGCTGGGTGAATGGCACCCCGCGAGCGAGGCCACGCTTAAGATGGTAAGTAGCGGCCGCAAGTTGACGTCCCTCCGAGAGCAAATAATCTCGGAGGCGATCAACGGCAGCGCCGCTATTTACTATAACCATGCCAACAACGCGTACCTCGTTTCGCGGGAATACCAGCGCCCAGCCCGCCCGTAAGCCCGGGTAGCGTTCCCCCCTCCCCCCTGGACCAACAGTCACCCCAGCACAACTGGAAAATATGAAACTCAAAAATAGTGAAACACTCAAACACTAATGATAAAGGTGCCGTGTGCGTGCGAGAATGCATAAGTACAAAGTGCAAAACCCAGCGCGTGTGCCAGAGCTAGTGAAAGAAGAAGAGAATATATAAATAAATACCAGAAGCTATCGGACGGTGAAAAGCAAACTGCTGCTAAACTAACATGCCCGTGTACATAACCTCCACCTTAGGATTAGTAAAATAGATGTTAAGATACGCGCTAGCGCTTGATCTGTACATATTCTGTTGAAATAAATTAGTGTAAAATTCATCACATCACATTCACCGACATGAATATCAGCGCCAACCGCAGATGGAGATCGCGAATGCTGAAGCTCTTACCATTGAGGACGTGCACGATGACCGTCTTGAGGTTGGCGTTGGAAGGGTTGCAGGTGTACTTGCCCGAGTCGGGCGTGTTGGCGCGCTGGATGAGCAGGTACGACGTCGTCACGTCGCCCTTCTCCGTGATGACGCTCACACCGCCCCTCGGCGAGTCGTAGTTGATCTCCTGAAAAAATAACAACCAAAAACAAACGTTTATTTTCTCATTGCACCTGCATGCCCGTATTATTCATTCTTGAGGTGAATGAAAGATGGCACACTCAACTGTTAAAATAATTTGTTTAACATTGACCTAATATCGTATTTGCTGTACATTAAATCAACGAAGAATCTCATTAAGTTTATAAAAGCAATTTTATTTCCTCAACACAAAAACATAAGTCTAACAATTTGGCAAATGTTCCAACAACCAGTACAAGTGTTGAGCCAGAGTCGTCGTACAAGTCCAACCTTACCGGCTGACATAGCTCAGAACCTTGCATTGCCGCAGACTCTGCAGCTACTCAGACCGGAGGTCCTACGTTCCTTCGAGTCCCGGCAGTGGCAGGATTTTCGACACTGGCTGTTAAGCCAGGTCGGGTTCAGTCGCTGTCAGGAGGAGAATTCTAGCGGCCGGCTGCTCTGATCGGTAGTTTTCCGTGGTTTCTCCTATCACACCAGGCGAATGCCGGAGCAGTGCCCTAACAAACGGGCCACGGACCGCGCGCGATCTTCTTTCCTCTTCCTTGTCCTGTCCTGTCCCCTTGTACCCACTTCATTGACAGACAAGATACTAACCTATAACTCTTTACAAAAGTACGCTTTGGAAAGCAGATACGTGACGAAGTATGTAAGCTACTCAGCGAGTTCCTTAAATCTTCGAGGAGAATATTAATAGCCTTTGTCAGTTTGAGAAAAAATTTCCCTTCCTGATTGAATTTAGTTGGCTTCCCAAACGTTGCATATTTTACAGTGCTTTTTAGACAGATCGTTGTCTACGCAATCAGGTTGTTGTTGTTATTATTATTATTATTATTATTATTATTATTATTATTATTATTATTATTATAATTATTATTATCTCCCTCTCTCACGGTGAATGATCTTGAGTCCCGCAAGTTCATCAGAATCCACACCAGGTTGCACCCAGCTTCCTAAGGTGTAGATTAGGTGATCTGGTTTATTCTACAACACCTTGCGCAGAATGTGCGTTGTCCCATACAGCACTATTTCCTGAATTTTCTAGTGGTTACTGCAGCCTGGGATCTTCGTCAAATGCTTCCTAAGATCTTTAGGAATGGAGCACAGGGCACCATTTATTACTGGCACTATCTCTGTCCTAACACTCCACATTCGATTGAATTATTTTAAGCGCGATAATTTCTGAAAATGTTGCGTTGTCCTCAATACGTATTACGAATAATAGCCGATTGCTAATTCACTTTAAAAATACAGTTATAATACAAATATATTGAATATAAAGAGCACCAAATATTGATTTGGTGCTCTTTGTATTCAAGAAATATAAAGTAAACGTTCATAAAACACATTTCGGGCCACTTGCGAAGAAATGGGACATGTGAATTCACTATTATTTACTAATCTCAAATTATCTTTAAATCGAATTTTATTAACAGATAATATATGCGTGGAACAAATTTATTAACATATTTTCACTTATTAATAAGAATAATATTTATCTTGTAACTCTGTTGCTATTTCACGACATTCAATTAAAATATATATACCCACAACGAAATTTTATCAACAATACTTCTCGAATATTTAGACACAATGCAACACTCCCAAGAAAAGTAAAATCTTGGAGTGTGAATGAATTTGGATTATGAAAAGTTTCTAAAAATATCAAATGACACAAAATGAATACAAGGTAGTACACATTTTTTCACAGGTACATCACAATTTATATACAAAACTTCATACTTCGGGCAGTAAATAATTTCAGTATTTCCTTTGTTCGAGGCTTATGCGACTACAAATTCATTCAGTAGAAAAAAGGATAAATGAATAGTATTTTCAGTATGTCACTAATAGCGTCCCTAAAAATCACTATAAAAACTCCTTTATACACACAACTTCATTCTTTGGGGAAGAAACGAGATTCAGTATCTCATTTTTCCGAGGCTTATAAAAGTGTTCAGCTACATTACTGATCACATTGCAATAAAATAAAGACTTCAATAGTGATTGGGCTCCGAGGGCTGATCAAGGAAATTAAAAAATATATGTATTTACATCAAGCAAAAATTGTCTTTTGGTGATAGTACATGCAACTACATTAGAAAGTGTATCATATAATTATTGGAATTGAAATTATTTTAACGCAGCTTTATTGTTCATACAAAGCTTGTATGGACAGGCGTACGACAGTGTCCCTCTTTCAAAATTGTGGATGGCCATGGAAAACCAACATATTAATAGCATTTATATTAAGGCCGTTAGAGAGTTATATACGGACAATATTGCTTATGTCAAATTAGGAAATAACATATCAAAAGAAATAAAGATAAGTAAAGGGCTAAGACAGGGGTGTTGTATTGCACCAACCCTGTTCAAAATATATCTAGGAGAAGCTCTAAAAAATTGGAAGATAAAATGCGAAAGGATGGGAATAAAATTAAATGATGATATGTTATATTCACTTAATTTTGCAGATGACCAAGTGATATTCGCTGAGAATGAATACGATGCACATTATACGTTAAGGAAATTAAATGAGGAATATGAAAAATGGGGCTTGAAAATCAATTTCAAGAAGACAGAGTACATGGTGGTAGGAGGGACAGGAAAAGATTTAGTAATGGAAGATGGCTCGGTTGTTAAGTGTTGTCAGACGTATAAGTATTTGGGAACGATTTTAACAGACCAAGGTGGCAGTGAAGAGGAAATTAAACATCGCATTCGTCAAGGAAAATCTGCTATTCGGCAATTGCATTCAATAATATGGAATAAAAATATTGCTAATAAAGTGAAAATTAGAATTTACAAAACAATTGTGGAGAGTATATCACTGTATGGTGCTGAGTTGTGGGAGATCTCAAAAAACAATGAGAAAAAGTTAAAAGCTATGGAAATGGAGTTTTGGAGACGCAGCTATTGTGTAACGCTAATGGATAGAATCAGGAATGAAAATATAAAGCAGCAAATGGGTGTCACTTCGGATATAATGGATACAATAGAAGGGAGAAGGTTAAAATGGTACGGGCATCTTCGAAGAATGCCGGAGGAAAGATGGCCATTAAAAACATGGAGGTGGCAGGTGCCGATGCACAGAAAAAGAGGTAGACCGAAACTTACATGGTATGATGGTGTGCGACAGACAATGAGAGATCGTCACATTGAAGATGACGATTGGTAAGACAGAAGAAGGTGGAAGCTTGGGTGCGAGAGACGCCGCATGGTGTAGTTCCACTCGCAGATGATGATGATGATGATGATGACAAAGCTTGTCTAAAGATACAGATGCGATTAACGTAGTCAATTACATAGCACGGGAGATTCGCGTACTATGGGCAACATTTTTTCGTTGAAATATGTTTGTATCATTATTGTATGACATTGGGAGGACTGGCAGGATTTTTATGCTGTAAAGAAAACTGGAACTCTCCTTTTATCATCATAATTACTTCATATCACAAATTTAATTGCAAAATGTGTAAAGTGACCCAAGGTACGAAGGTATCAAGTTGTACCTCGGACCATCTAACCTTACATTTTGTATTAACCATCTAACCATATATTCGACCATCTAGCCATATATTTCGTTTTATCAATTACCATACACGAACAGGAAGAACGTAGTGTGTTTATGAATAATAAGTGGAGGAGTGCATGAACTACATAAAATTACTATACAACATATACATTTCACGTGATGTTATTAGAACAAAATAGATGTTTTACGTAAAATAATAGCAACCCGTTTATTACTTTCAAATTACATAAACAATTTTAGAATCATTGAACACTTGATACCGAGAAAAACGCAGAAAATGTTATACCACCTCTTCTTCCCTGACATTTTGTCGGAAAGATAGTAGGAATATTCCCCAGTAATACTTCAGAAATATTCTCTTCTTGACGCCGTACGAAAATCGAACTATTTCTTATCCTCCTTACAAATTTCACTGATGGAACACCTTCAGTGACAATGATAACCGATCCAAAGTAATATTTTAATTGTCTTCGTTGTAAAAAGCAGACCAGGACCTATTGAATTGCTAACGAAGAATTGAGAACAGTTTTATCAATTTCACAAGTCTGATGCAAAGACTGAGAACAAATTAGTTCTTAGAGAAGATAAGATAAATGAATGATGAATGTAAAGATGACTTCTCAGAGCTCTATTTTCTCTTAATTTCTTTTTGACATTCTTGCTTTTGTTTTCCTTGGGAGGACGTTTTTTAGTTTCGTCCACACTCGTGCGTTAAAATTAGATACAATAGGCAAACTTAGAATACTTAGAAACTTAGATATTCTGGCATCACTTCCTAAAGGGAATACAACTAACCAACACAGCTTCAATAAAAACCACAACTTCTTTATCGGTACTTACATACGTCTGTATGTAAAATTGTTGTTGGAAAATATAATTTGACAATGTGCTCCAAGTTAATAAGGACATTAATATGTGACTTCAATTCTTGTTTTATGTACTATTCAAGTTAGATTTCTAGCACCAGATTTTTGGCTTTTTGGTTCCAGATGCGAACGAATTAGATCATGGGCAAAATATTGTTTATTATCATGAATTTAATTGACGGCAACTTGTGAATACAATGATGATGGAGGGCTCGCTCCCAGCGCAGTGTGCTTCCGAAGGAATCGATAGCGTGTCTCCCTTGCAAGCCACGTGAGACTCGTTACATGCAATCAACATAAAGGGGATGATCGAGGATTCAAGGCTTGCGATGAATAGAAGCTAGGAAGCGGAACTCAGAGCTCCATACGAAAGAATGCCATTTATTTCCTTCTTTTGCGGGAACCTTTCACAATAAACAATCGATCTGGTCTTACAACCATGAAGAATGTTTGGAATTAAGTCTTAACCTTACTTTCTTCAATCCTAAACAATTTTAAATGAGGATTATATAAGAATATAATAATTCAACTACGCAATTTCAATGTTGATGATGCCAATTATTTTATTTTTACAGTTTATTTATGTGTTTTGTTCGTAAAAAATGTGATCGTATTATGTTCCAAGACAAAATTACAATGACAATTAGATATTTCGAGTGATTTTCCTTGGCATATTGAAAAAGGTAAAAGTTTTCGTCGGTCGAAAAAACTGAATTAACCTGCACTGGAAGAAACGAACATCCCAAAGTTCATCCTGCGTTTTGGAACGAAAGTGGGGGAGATTGAATAGCTTTATTAGTAAAGCTATGAAATGGATACATAAAATGAATTTAGAAAAGTGCTATTGTTTACATTGACACACTGTTGAATCCATGAAATTACGAGGCATATTCTCCAGTGTTTTTTGAATAATGCTGGTTTTAATAAATGTTAGAATGCTAACTTCATTAACGTCTAATTCTCAGCCTTCAACAGTTATTGTGTGGTATGCCTATCAACAATTAATCAGGATTCCATTAAAACGTATCTTTCTGAACTACTGTGGTATTAGAACCATTAATTCTTCACTTTATAATGGTTGAAAGGTTAGCACCTTCAAATCCATTGAAGATATAATATTTAAAAACATTTGGTTTGGCAAGTAAATAGAGGGATTATAGACTATATTCATATTATATGTTACCTCGACTAGCACGTAATGATCGTTTTCAGATAATGTAATTAATCTATTGTCCAAACCCAGGAGTTCATTTTTTTCATACGAATTTGAATTCCAAAATTTTGTTTGAACTAATAGAACATTAAAATAATTATATCAGCATTTCATCAGGAAATACGAATTTGCGAGCTCATTCAAATGGTTTGCACTACTTTTTTCTGCATTTGTATTTCAGAAAATATGAAGTAAAATAAGAAATTTAGGCATACAAATGGCATGAAAGTAAAACGCAGCATACCGGAATTTAAATAATACCGATTTAAAATTGCTACATGAATTTCGTTGGAGTACTTGAAGAATATATTTCCAGCGGTCTATCTCCATTTAGTATTAGTTTCTAGTTTTACAACTCAATATATTCTTAAGAATCTTCCTCACCATGCTATCAAATATGATATAAAAAATCACATTTTTCGTACGTTAAATGCTATGTGAACACCATTGAATCCTATCTTGAATGATACACGGATACTTTCACCTAAAAAATGTGTGTCGTAGAGATAAGACATCTTGAAAATACGATATACAATCTTACGAAACTCTTAAATTCAAAAATTGACGAAAAGTGCACAAATTTTGCATTTTATTTACATGTTCAAAACGACAAAAAATATGAATCGTTATCGTAACTCTTATTCCCACAGTGTCTGAAGGATATAATCACTTGCAAGTAATGCCGACGTGAACGAGGAAATGGAAAGCCACTTTACTTATTTCTCACCCCCGCACTCGGCTCACATGTGCACCCGCGTACACATCCATACATGGGTACACTCTTAGTCGACGGCGGCAGCTTTGCACCAAATTAACAGAGAAGAGCGTTAGTGTTTGCCCAATCGTCCAACAGAGTTCGCAGAGCGCTCTCCGACACAACGCAGTCCCCACCCGCTCCCGAGCATTTAAGCGGCCTAAGCACAAGCACTGGTCCGGCGCAACCATCGCTCGGAGAAGTGCTGGGAGAGCAAACACTTGAACTCGTTTATAAACACCCGAAACGTGTTACTGATATTTTCGGTTCACAGGAGAAATAGGGGGAACTATGAGTGGGGCGTCACCCCTCATAGTTGCATACGCTCCTTCCATCTAGCTAATAACGTTTAATGAAAGTTCAATGCCAACCTAATTGTAAAAAAAAATTATAAAATATAGTCACACTGTCACATAATCAATATACCACACCATCAAGCAATCTTCATTGAACTTCCAATTTTGTTTTATGTGATCTTAATAACACAGTTTATTGAACAATGTTTTGGTAAGTGAAAACTAGTAGGAATGCGCAGCATACCGAAACTTTTCCTCCTCTTAAAGAGCTGTTAAGAATGCTCAAAATTTACCAAAAACTATAATTATTTTCGAAACATTGCTCATGACATTAATTAAAGAGCTTATTGTGGGGAACAACTTTTCTTTGAAGAAAAATTGTCTATCTTTAAAAGTGTAGTTGGGCGAGGGTGTCAAAAAAATTCATGTTTTAGCAATTTCCAAAAATACAGAGGTAATAATTGAAATCGGACCCCACCATCTTAATACGTGTATTTAACACTATTCTTGCATGAAATTTGAAGAAAAAATGTATATCGGTTTTTGAGAAAATTTTGAAAATGTCTCGGGGGCTTAATTTAAAGTACCCCCAAAATTCAAAATTTTTTAATGAACAGAGGAACGGCACAACTAGATCTTACGTGTGATTTGATTTTGAATTTTCAGCTTAAAATCTTTTAATTTGACAGAGTTATGCGTGTCACATACGTCCATCCATCCATCCATCCATCCATCCAGACATCCATACATAGACATCCTGGTTTTGGGGTATAAAACTACGTCTATCTCCTCGCCGCCAGCACCGATCTTAACCATATTTGGCACATCTCTAATAGACTTTAATCCAGACGTGTGTGCGAAGGTACAACTCAACAGAACTGTAAATACGGATTTTACGACTGAAAGTTCGAGATTTTCTCGTTGACCCGAATCCAATACTTTTCCTACTAAACTATAAGTATAGTGAGGAAAAGTAAAAATTAAGAGGGATATAATTATTAATAGTGATAATACCGGTATTTCCAAGGAAAATAATATCTCTACATTATTTTGGAATGGTGCACATAGGATGCAACTGAACACTGTTAGAAATGTTTCCAACAGAGAGGTTGATGGCTGCTCAGATGCAAGAAGTTTAAGGCTCCCTTCCATCGCTAAATATCAAAGGAACTGCTTTTGGTGCTTCAGTCTTCTCTAGAGGGAGAGATTCGTCCTGCTCTTCCAGGAAAGTTCCGTTTGGTGGTAAAATATTCCAGAGTCTCGACTTTTTCTCAAATATTCCGGTTCTTACAACTTCTCAAAAGCGTATGTATTACATAATTCGTAATGATCATATAGCGTTGCTACGGAAGAATTGTGGAAATATTTTTTTATATTTAGATGTTGGCTACACTCTTATCAATGCTGCATTTTATGTCCATGTTGTCGGCGTTGGAATGTCAAAATCAACATTTTCTGGATCAAAGGCACTAAAAAGTTTATCCCGACTTTCTGTCAGTGCGTCATAAAACAATGCTAACGATATAGGGATCATTTTATGCGTTTCCGACAAAGCTGACTAGGATATTTGAACGAGGTCGGATGATAACGGATTACAGCAATTAGGCTGTAAGTATATCAATTTATCATTTGTATTCATACACTGCCCGAAAACCATATCTTCCAATTTTTTCTGTTATACAATTTGCAATGTAGATATTATTTTGGTTTCATTGAAGATGGGCACAGTGCAACCGGAAAATCTTTTGGTGGAATTAAATATTTATGGGAAGACTACGCCTGTTTAACCTTATAACGATATCCTAAAATCCAGAATCAGTATCCCGCACTTACAAAACAACATTTCTGTTCATAGCTCTTTTTCCAAATGTAACCTTCACAATTTAACCATATACATTTTTGATTTCACAGTTTCTGTACACTAGTATTGTGCGTAAGATATTCTAGAAAGGAACATCACAAACAGCAATCAGAACCAGGTATTTCGATCATGGACCGAAACTAAAACGTGCAGATGGCAGCATTTCTCTGCGGAACCGGAACTTGGGGCAGAAACTAGCCTGCAGGGAATTCCAGGCCTTTAGCAGAGGCCTTTTCCCTGGACCGAAACCGCTTGCAGAGAAACGGTCAGGGGAAGCGGCCTGGACCGCTTGACACGGTGGAATGCCGGTCCGAGGACCGGAACCGACTCCCGAAACGGTCCACATCCCTTCGCAAATCCTGGATTCATTGAACTAGAGAGCCCTGATTAACTGAACTAGTAACTAGGCAACATAAAACTGAAAAGAACGTCAAATAATAAGGATGTATTAAACTTATCACTTCCAACAAAACACTGTATGAAAAGTAGAAAGAAATTACATACAATGATAACAGCTACGATATTTATTTACGTCTTTTGAGAGTGATACCAGTGGAATGCGACTGTCAGTAACTGCTACGAGCATTGCTGCTAATAAGTGCGCCGCACTCTCGCTCGCTCCTCGTCTTCTCTGGTCTGGCCTCCCTGTCTGCCTCGGCCGCTCCGACCAGAGTATGGACGTCAGCAGTCTCCGTCCTGTGAGCGGGCTCGCCCCCCGCTCTTCCTAGGCCCAATTCAAGTGTTTCTCTCGCGGCCGGAGGAGGGGAGGCTCCCCTCCCTGTCGGCGCCAGCGGCGGCGGCGGCGGCGGCGGGGCTGCGCCGCACACTCAGCGGTCGCCGGGAAATGCGATAACAGCGGTCATTCATTGATATTATTCCTCAATGTTTATAATAAGAATTTTTTAAAATCCTTTTTTGTATTCGTTTATAAAAGTTTGCACCTTTCATCAAGGAATATTAAAATTAATAGTCGCAGCGCTTTAGGAGAAATGGCCCTAATTACATTATAATCTGTCTGAGTACGTCTCGGTAATGAGGAGCTGTCAACCCAATACGTTTCATTCGTATTGATCGCGATATTCTGTTTACGCATTCGTGTCCAGAAAATTGCTTCATGTTCAGAATAATTTGATTTGTTTGATTCGTGTATTGTACCTTCGCTCTTCACAGGCAATTACGTTGATGTTTCAAATTTTATTTGTGTACAGATCATTTTCCATTAAATAAATTACTTTTTGTTTGATTTTCGTTGTTTTTCCGTGTGCGCAGTTCAAATAGTAATTGAAAGAAAATTAGATCATGATATTTTTAAGTGAAAACATTAGATATGACACTAAAACAGTTGCTTGTAGAAAACGTTCTAGGTTAAACAGCCTACGAAGATTAAGGTTTCCATAATGATTATTTTAGGAAAAGAATCTTTAATTTTTTTCAAAGACGTGGGTCTTCTAGAAAGAAAACGGATTATAAAAAACGTACTGTAGCTGGAACTCGTCCTACAGCTTTGAATGAAATGAATGTAAAAACGAAAATCCACTTCTGTGACGACCTTTCTTTTTAATGAGATTAACTACATCTGACCAATCATGAAGTGAAAGGTAAAATGAAACATTTTGCCATGGAACATTTGTAGTAATATATATATATATATATATATATATATATATATATATATATATATATATATATAATATGTGCATAAATTTTAATATATTTTTGTTTTTATATAAGAAATGAAGAAACAATCTTACTTTTCTTAGAGATAATGCGGACGAATTTATTTTGTGATATTCTTAATTTCATAATATACGACTTGAAGGTGTCATAAGGTGAAAATATTTTAGTATTTTCATTACATGATTTTTCTTTACATCACTTTGTTATCACATTGTTATTATTCCCAAGTATTTGAAGTAGTTGCCTTTTTTTATTTTTTCACATTTCTATGTCAGCTTTTGAGTACAATTAAGCTCATGGAATTTAATGCTATTTTTAAAATTAAAATAAATTTCACGTTCCAGTATTTCGTTTCTATCACATTCACAATCATTTTGTTATCGATGCAACCTTTTTGAAGAATTACAAGACTGTGTTCGATATTATTTCTGTTATTCTTGAGAGACAGACAGACAGGCAGGCAGACAGGCAGGCAGGCAGGCAGACAGGCAGAGGCAGGCAGGCAGAGGCAGGCAGGCAGAGGCAGGCAGGCAGAGGCAGGCAGGCAGAGGCAGGCAGGCAGAGGCAGGCAGGCAGAGGCAGGGAGGCAGAGGCAGGCAGGCAGAGGCAGGCAGGCAGAGGCAGGCAGGCAGAGGCAGGCAGGCAGAGGCAGGCAGGCAGAGGCAGGCAGGCAGAGGCAGGCAGGCAGGGGCAGGCAGGCAACTATTATTATTTCTTAATAGAAAGCTATATTAGAAATTATCGCACGTCACATAAAGCATTATAACTAATGTACTTGGCGCTCTACATAAACTTAATGACAGTGTTACCCGTTTAATTGCAAACTCTCTTCTTTTGCGTCGAGTGGTTTACCGAAACAATTATAAACCTACTGAATAAATGAATAAAATGAATTTATTAGAACACCTATGTACGGCAGTCAGTAAATTGGGGCTATAGCGTTAATATGACCGCCTTCATCAAACATTCGCCCATCGTCATAGGAAAAGATTCGCATGTCTTATCTTACCTCCGAGTTGTGCGTCCAGTAGATGGCCGGCGGAGGCTCCGGACTGTGCTTGACGACGCACGTGAGGTTAATGGTGCTGCCCTTGTAGATGTACATGTCGGGCTCGCCGATTATGATAGTCACCGGTTCTGCTGACACAAGAGAGAAAATGGTGTTAGAAGATCAGAAGGGAAAAATAGATTACAAGATATACTACGATAGGCATTGATGAATCATTGTAACATGAACAATGGGAGATGCAACCTCACTAATGGTGGTTACAAATACTACAATCTTATTTTTTAACAACTGAAATTATGTCTTCATTTAAAACCCTAAATTAAAATTATCATAAATTATTGCAATATTATGTTAATTTGCTACGTTTAATTTGTTACGCAAAGTTTCTTATTGATTATTCAATGAGAAACTCCATAATATTCAATAATAAAAGTAAGAAAATTCACTGAAAACACCCTTTAAAATATTTAAGGTAATACATTTAAGGCAATACATCATCGCATATTAATCGAAATTGGACCATCCAAACAATTAAAAATATCTCGCTGAACCGCAGTTACCTGAAGTAACTTCATTTCAATAAAATAATTACATTAACAGCTTGCGGCGAGTTCAGGCAATTACGACAAATATTTAATCTGACCACTTTCAAAAATTTATTTCAAACAAAATAATTTATTTTGAATAATTAGTTATCAGGACCATCATCATCTCCATTCCTCATGGACAGTAGCGAAGCTTCAGGTTTGGAAGTCTAAGCAGTGCTATCCTGTAAAATTTTGAAGAATGTGAAAAACCTCTGCACTATAAAGAAAAGAAAATTTAATGTACAAATGTTTTGCAGCTAATTAATCCCCACGAATGCATGCCAAATTAATTTTTCCGTTTGTAGTATACTTTAAAAATTAAAAACTTTAAAAATAAAATACACAACCATTCAAAAATAAGCCATAAATAGCCGTTAAATTCATCTGTAAATTACGGCTTACACATGCTAATTGTAAGTTAAAGCATCGCGTCCCTTAGACGCCATGATTAAAATTTTCGGTGGAACATGAAATGAAAGTTTCTACTATATGCGCCAGAACGCCTCAACTCTCCTTTTTGTAATTGTAAATTTATTAATGTGGTTAGGCGGAAAAGCAGGCCTTATAGCCTGAGCCTCGCCAAAAATAAAGACAATTATTATTATTATTATTATTATTATTATTATTATTATTATTATTATTATTATTATTAGACGTAAAGCTCCCAGAGTGGAAGACGCTAAGTAAAGATGGTTCATTTTCCATTATTATGGTTCTTTTTATTTGCCCACCAGTTTTTCATTATTTGCGAGAATTTAATTTTTCTCTCTTCGCTCCATTTTGTTCCGATTCTCGGGGCTTTTGTCTCTGGTTGAACCTCCCATTTTTCAACTTTTATTCTAAAATTGTTTCTTGTGTCTATTTCCTCTTTGGTGATTTTGACTAATTCCAAGTCCTTTTTAACTTTTTGAATCCATTCTCCTCCATTAACGAGGGAGTCTACGTACTTTACTATTCTTTTTGTTAGTCTGTGTTCAGGAAGCCTCATTATGTGGCCATAGAATTTGAGGCGTCTTTTCCTCATGTCTGTCTCTATGTTAGAATATTCTTCAATTTTAGATGTTTTCTGCAGTCTATATCCATTCTCAGTCCATCTGGGTCCCAAAATTTTCCTAATTATTTTTCTTTCTTTAGATTTTCTATATCGGTTTTCCTGTTTAGTGCCAAGGTTTCACTAGCATATAACATTGTCGGTTTAATTACTGTTTTGTAATGTCTGATTTTGGCATTTAATGATAAACATTTTTTATTATAGAGGTTTTGCACTAATCCGAAACCTCTACGAGCTTTTTGTATTCTTTCTTGTAGTGCATGTTTTTCAGAGATAATTTCTCCAAGATATTTAAAATATGGCACCCTATTAATTTTTCCATATTTGGTTTGTAAGTTCACAATTTCTAAATTTGTTGTAAACACTGCCTTTTCAAATGATATTTGTAAGCCAACTTTCTCTGCGCATTCTTTGAGAGTTTCTATCTATTTTACAGCCATCTCACTGGAGTCTGCCATTATTGTGAGGTCATCTGCAAATGCTAAGTACGGGATTTGTAGGTTATTTTTCTTGGTTCCTAATGAAATTGGTTTCCAGCAATTTTCTTCAAGTTTTTTCTCCCATTCTTCCATAACTCTATCTAGAACCACATTGAACAATAAGGGAGATAACCCATCACCTTGTCTCACGCCAGTTATTACCTCGAATGGTTGTGAAAGTTTTCCCATAAATTTCACTTTTGATTTTGTATTTGTTAATGTCTGTTGAATCAATTTCTGTGTTTTCCGGTCCAATCCTTTTTCTTCAAGAATTTTAAATAGCGTGGGTCTGTGGATTGAGTCGTAGGCCTTTTTGAAATCGACAAAGACATACACTGTAGGCTTGACTCGCATCTTCCTTATTCTTGTGATTAGTTTTAAGTTTAGAATTTGCTCTGGGCACGATCTGTTTGGCCTGAAACCAGCTTGTAAATCTGAGATTTTGGGTTCTAGGAGTTCTTGTGTTCTTTCAAGAATACAAGCTGATAGTATCTTGTATGTGTCAGGGAGTAGAGAAATTCCTCTGTAATTATTCACATCATGTTCATCCCCTTTTTTATGCAATGGATGTATTAAGGCACACTTCCAATCTTCTGGGATTTCTTCTGTATCCCATATATTTTGAATAATTCTTACTAGCTCCTTTCTTGAATTAGGCCCTAGATTCTTGAGAAATTCGGCCACAATTCCATCCTCCCCACATGCCTTGTTATTTTTGAGTTTCTTTATGATTTTAATAATTTCTTCTTCTGATGGAGGTGTAGAATCTTTTTGTTGTGGGGCTCTGGTGTTGGATATTGGGAGGGTTTCTGATGGTTCTGGACAGTTTAGTAGTTTTTCAAAGTATTCGGCTAGTACTTCACAATTTTCTTCATCGCTCAATGCTAGATTACCATCTAGTTTTCGGAAGCAAACATTTTGAGGGTTATATCCTTTAATTTGGTTTGCAAAAGTCTTGTAGAATCCATGCGTATTATAGTTTTTAAAATCAGTTTCTATTGATTCTAGTTGCTTGTTTACATATTTTCTCTTCTCTTGCCTGATAATTTTATTCGAAAGTTTTCGTGTTTCTAGAAAGTTTTGGTGAGTTCCCTCATTCTTATTTGAGCTGTATTTTGTAAAGGCTTTTCTGCGTAGTTCAACTGCCTTTCCACATTCCATATTCCACCACGGATGTTTGGGTTTCTTCTTCAGCGGTATTTGTTCCTTGGCTATTTTCGTGATTTTTGTCTTGAACTGTTCCCAGTTGTTTGCAGGAGAATTTTCCCATTTGTCTATTGTTTCAGATTCTGTTATTCTTTGTAGATCAAATTTTGGAATTACCGGTGGTGTTCGTGGTGCTTTCCGTTTTGGGGTGAATTGGACTTGAACCCTGGTGAGGTAGTGATCAGAGTCGATATTTGCTCCTCTCCTAACTTGGATATCTCTGATCTCTTTTTGGAAGTCATATGAGATGGCTACATGGTCTATCTGAAATTCTCCAAGTTGGCTTATAGGAGATCTCCAGGTTTTCTGTTTTTTAGGTTTCTTGTTGAAAGAAGTTGAGCTAATTTTCATGTTGAACTGTTGGCAGAGTTGGATTAGTCTCATACCATTTTTGTTGGTCATTCTGTGTGCTGGGTATAGACCAACTGTCTTTCTAAATTTTCTTTCTCTGCCAATCTGTGCGTTGAAATCTCCAAGAAGTATTTTAACGTCGTTTCTTGGTATTTTTGAGATTTCAATTTCTAATCGTTCCCAAAATTTAACTACATTTTCTAGGTCCTTCCTATTGTCGACATTACAGGGTGCATGCACGTTAATTATGGTGTAGTTTTTATTCTTATATTTTAGTCTAAGTAGCATTAGTCTATTGTTAATTGTTTTTATAGATTTTATTGATTTAGTTGAAGATTTTTCAATAATAAAGGCCATACCAAGCATGTTTGCCCCTCTGCCAATTTTCCTATCAGTTCCACTTTTGAAGATTCTGAAACCATTGTAGTCAGTGATTTCATTATCCGGGCACCTTGTCTCTTGTACTGCTAAGATTTGGATTTTCAGTCTCTTTAATTCTTCTGTTAACATATGTAATTTTCCTGGTTGTATCAGTGTCTGTATGTTTAATGTTCCAATGTAATTTTTGGTCTTGTTTTTGTTTTTGGGAGGTTTACCAGAGTGCTCCGACTCACTCACAAATCGTGTATGCCCGGTCTCCCCAGAGTCCGAACGACCAGTTGCCACCTTTTTATAAAGTGGGTGGATTTTACCACCTGGGGTAATTTTGATTTTACGTACACGAACCATGATTTTACTTGTAATTCATGATCTGGCATGTGCCAGTTGATAGGATCAAGGTTGTGGAGCCTTGAAACATGGTTCAGCCGCCACTAACATGTGGAACAGACGCTGTCGGGGCACCGCCACTGACCTGTGGAACCGTCGTGCCCCTTGGTACTAGTTTTGGTCCACCCCGGGTATTTTATTTCCCCGGTACCCGCCATATCTGACGAGCATCCCCCTATCCGCCACCTGGGGAGGCGCCCGGTAGGAGACTAGTAACTCCCGCGTATTATTATTATTATTATTATTATTATTATTATTATTATTATTATTATTATTATTATTATTATTATTATTATTATTATCCTCCTTCTCACGGCGGATGATCTTGAGTGCTGGAAGTACACAAGTACATCAAAATCCACACCAGGTTGC
>Ga0115856_100295_pt1 | contig 18265 bp, 7 predicted proteins | sample InSIn4gowninarea_FD_83870 | JGI IMG/M metagenome (GOLD analysis project Ga0115856, IMG submission 83870)
TACCCTAACAAAAATCAAAGATCATTTTTCCTTTTTCTTTTTATTTGGTTTTACTATATATATATATATATATATATATATATATAAGAGTTAGCCAGCTTTTCTGACGTTTTTCAGCAACACAAAGGTACTTTGATTAAATATATTTTAAGTTAAAAAACAATAAAGACGTCTGTTGAAGAGATTCACCTTCCTTTTACAATCAGTGTTCTGTTTCAGCAAATACATTTTGTAATGGTAATTCTACTTCTCCTGGGTGTAACATTTCGCTCCTAAACGGATCAAGGTTAACTACAAGTATACTATGTACGTCGTTAAGGTGAATCATCATAACTGTATGGACTTTAAATATTGTCCTTGGCAGGGATGGTATTTAAATGCACTGATATAAATTATGATCCCTTGTACCTTAGAAGACAATTTTCCTGCCTCATGTTTTCTAACACATATAGTTCTACCTACAGTGATGATGATGAATTCGTAAAGCATTCACGTGTTCTGAAAGGCTGATGTTGAATGGTTGTGATTTATCCCGAACGGATTCTTTCACATAGTCCTTCCCTTCTACAGAAATTTCATCTTTTCCTGGAGTACAGTACGTTTTTTGTCCTTATATTGGCTTCTCAAAAACATCCACATTTCACACGATAAAGCTTCACTACAAAGATCAGATACAATACAATATAACCAGAAATTTCAAAGTCTCAAAATACTGACTTAATTTGATTTGATTTAGATTGCAATATTGGACACAAATTAGAACATTGTGTAATTAGGAACAGAAAATTAGGGTTTGGCAACAAAATGGTACGGTTTTGTGGTTTGAGTAGAGTTTCCCTTGTTAAACATAAACGACAAACATATTTTTGAAATTATAAATACTATTCATATGAAATTTATTTTAAGGTGATAAGACTAAAACAACACAGTTTTTTAATTGGGGAACGGTCCCATTGTTTGCATTAACATCTCAAGTCACATATGGACATAGAAGTAAACTACATTACCTCAGTCAGAAATATAAAATCCATATTAGTCCAAGTCCGATATATTGGAACTATTGAAAAAAAGAAACATGTTCTTTGATTTTTGTTAGGGTAAATGAATGCAAGTAGGAGGCATTCATGAATGTTTAAAACAAACGTGACATCGCGGGTTCGGAATCCCTCTACTATTCTCTTTACAATCCAAATTTCTTAGTATCAAAAACAAAAACGAACTGATCCGGAAAATTGGAAATCTTTGCTTCTTGGCTGACTTCAGCTGGGAAAAAGAAACTTTTAAAAGGCAGAAATAAAATGAGGAAGAAAAAATGAAATACTTGGATCCCGATTCGTTTTAGATAAGTCCTAAAAAGAAAGGGATAGTTTTTCTTCGATGATGAGAAATATTGCTTTTATTACGGGAAACGTTGTTAAATGGACTCTTCCAAGACTATTTCAGTTGAAGAAAACTATGAAGAGACAAAAAGATTGGCCTTTAAATAAAACCATTCCATCGGCTGAAGCAGAAACAGAGTTGAATCTAAAACGATGCTCCATAATATTATCAAAATTGATAGAAGGCAATTACACATAGAAAGGTAACCTCAAATTATATATATTTTATTTTATATATTTAATTGCAAGATGTTTCTGAAAACATATATGCATGTGTATTAAGGTTCCCATTAAGAGTTGACAATATCTCCTTTCGAAAATATTTGGGTGAGATTTCGTAAATGTAAATGAGAAAAAAAGCGTTAACGGGTTCATAGTTTTTTTACGTTGATATAATGTAATAATTATTGTACTAAAATTATTTAACCATCAACGATATCATCAAATGTTTCATTCGTTAAACATTTACGGCAGCTTTATAAGGAAGTGTTTCAATTATTTATAAGCCAACTGCGGCTGAATGGCTAGCGCTCTGGTCTTCAGTTCAGCAATCCGCGGGTTCGATTCCCGCCTCAGGCTTGGGTGTTTTTAGTGGTTCGCAACCCACTTTAAACAGTAGGTCCCGGTCTAATTAGCCTTCGTGTGCAAAAAAAGGACTGCATACTGCATGTCCATTCAAATGAGACTGTTTAATTTTTAACCAGTTAATCTGTTGCGACATTGAGTATTGAAATAAAAGTACAATTTTTGGAAATCAGAGTTCGAATATACCAGACCTCTCGTGCTGATGGCGCTTTACGTCTTTTTGAGTTACTGGCATTTACGTTCTTGTTCTTTCCGCAACGTTCATGATTTTCAAATGGAAGGTTCCTGAGAAAAAAAAGGGCTCCTCAGCTGCCCAATGTTTTTCCAGGATTATTTCTGGATGTTCTTACGGTGCATCAGTTCACATATTTTCCAAAATCACTTCCATTGTTTATGCAGCCAAAGAAGTATCAAACTACTCGCGTCGTAATGCATAGGTCTTGCGATCATCTTCCACACGACATAAGGTAATCCATAAGTAAAATAATGTTACGGGACGGCCGATGTGTCTGTCGTTGACAAATGACGGACGCCGACAGGGGTTCTGTTGGAGTGAAAAATGGGTCTTAATTAAATTCACCAGTCCACTCGAAATAGAAGAACAGGTAGTCTTATATACCCTCCGATTGCTCCGCAAGGAATGCAAGGATTCACTAAAGGATTCGCCGTCTGGAGGATTCTGGAAGGTTCCCTATAGTAATCCTATTGTAACTTCGTTAATTTTAATCCTAGAGCTTCGGGACTTAATCTACCCTAGGTAAGATTTAACGCCAAATTTTGTCACCAAGTTCGCCAATTGGCGATGATTTTCGTCGCCAAGCCCTCTAGCATTACCCATTATATACGGCCCTTATACTGCATTTAATTTCATGCTTAACATTAAACTGTTTTCACTGCACGAGCCATATTGCTGCAGGGAAGGTAAATAACAGATTTGAGGAAAACATTTTGAGGAAAATCATTCTCTAGGGAGCTATATTCTCAGAAATTCTTTCGTTAGGAACTCCACAGCCAATAAGATCTCGGTGACAAGAAGTACTATGTTGCCCAACATATGCTATTAACATGTACAAGTCTAAAACCATAAACGGTTTAACAGTCGTTTTTTACTTTTACGTATTACCGTTTAAGCGTTTTTTAATAAAATAAAAAGTGTTTCGCTTCGGAATGCCACAACTCCTGACATCAGTCATGTGACAACCTATTTATATATTCTAGATCTCAAGTTCTACACTTCAAACGAATAGAGACATGTCTATTAAGTAGAATACTCCTCTCGGAAAAAAAATTGAGCCCATGACGAGATTTTTGTAACTATCAATCCACGTACAGGTTTAAAAATTGAAATTCTATTCATACCACACATGGTGGGGAGAGGAGAAAGGTAAATCCCTATCCAATTCAGTATTCGAAAAGCGTAGGGATTTTTTCGTCTCCGTTTCGCTGTTCAGGTTCTTGCATTTTTTCGTAAGAGGAAAAGACAGGAAGGACACGAGGATGGGATGCCAGGAAACGATTGACGGTCGGTCGCATCAAAATCATGGCGGAGCATGTCGCCTTCAAGGGCAGTTCGTGAGGAAAAGAGTTTAATATCGAGACAGGAAGGAATATGAGGAACGAAATTTAAAGAAAGATAAATCTATTCTGCATTACAGAACAGTCTATGACGTGTTGAGGTTCGGTGACATGTTTTTTTTTTTCTGGTGCTTCTGGCAACTTTACTTTTCGAATGAATTGGGGGGGGGGGGGAAGTGTTCCCATGTCAATAAAGGAAGAAATAAAGACTTGCAACGAAATATTTGTGCGATGAACCCAGACAGTTTACTAAATTATATTTCAATGAACTTCAGTTTTAACAAATTCACGTTCCTCACAGGACAATTTCAAAGTGAATTGCAAAATTGTAGAACCTCATCGTTTAGCATTAAAAGACACCTTGTGGACTTGAATAATAAACGAACCCAGCATCGCGGCAAAGTTGTACCGCTTGCAATTCCCAGTCAACTTTGGTCTAATGCTCGTAAGACTGGTTTCGGTTTCACTATATGCGATTTGTTCTCCTAGTAAAGATGACGATGCTATGCCTATTTTTGGTTTAACGCCAAACATGGCTTTATCAGGACTTTTATGTTCAAAATTTGATGCACCTGTTATAATGCACTGCTCAAGGAAGACAATCTTTGGCGTAATTTATTGTAGTATATAGTGTTCTTGACAAATTGAAAAAAAGGGTAAGACATCTGACCATTTTTTGTATCGTTATTGTTCATCCATGCAGTTAACGTGTTCTGTATATCCTGACTGGCTTTTCCAACTGTATTGTGTTGGATTATAATAAGACTTTCCATGAACTATCGGCCAACTGCGGTTGAATGGATAGCGCTCTGGTCTTCAGTTCGCTCTGGTCTGGGTTCAATTTCCGCCTCGGTGTTGGGTGTTTGTAGTGGTTCGGTATCCACTTTAAATGGTATGTCTCGGTCTGATTAGCCCTCGAATGCAAAGAAATGACCGTAGAGCGACAAATTAAACCAAATGATGAACTATCTTAACATATTTCCACGTAGCTCAGTTAGCACACAATTCAGTTATGATTTAATTGTTGATTCCCAACCGTTATCTGAATGCATTATGATTGGGGCACCAATTTTTAAAATATTTGAAGAAGATGATACGCTACTTCAACTGTCTTAGATTTCATTGGTCGTAGTTGCAAAAACTTGTTGAATGATCTTGATACAGCGTTATGAACTTACATTGCTGCATGGGTATCAAATCGACTTGACATGTTGAACTAAATGAGCATTCCGAATTGAATTTATATAGAAATGTGATCATTTGTATCACAACAATATCTTTTCTAGATATGCTATATTTAATTTGGTCTTATTTAAATGATTGCGTCGGCTATCGGCCGGGTGGGATCGAACCCACGATGTCCAGATTAGTAGTCTGCGCTCAAACCTACATTGCCGAAAGTATTCCCGTGAGTCATAACTTAATAAGCAGGCTTATTAAGTTGTCAATATGACTACTACCGCATGATTTTAAATACAACGTAACAACGTTACATATAATAGTTTCATATCAAATCGCAGTTTTTAAGAAAACTTGCTTTTTCTCCATGACCTATTCATGTGCGAGTATTATCTAGGTATACTGTAGAAATCCTCATAGTTCTACATATATTTGTTTCTCTTGATTTTAATGGCACAATCACTTTATCATCATCGTCAATTCTGAAAACCTTAAAACGTCTTAATCTTCCGTGATTCAAAGGTGTGTTACACTTAGATTTATCATCTCTTCAGAAAGCATTTTAGCATTCTCTTCTTGAGAAAAACAAAAACAATTGTCTTCTGCAATTTATACAAGTAACTTTAAAAAACTTAGTTTTTACATTATTCATTCAAGATAAATTAGGGCATTGGATAAAGGCAATAAAAAAGAAAGAAGAACGTTCCCGTCTAATATATGATTACAAATTTTTCATAAGACTCACAAACGGCAGTGTTCCAGAATATAAAAAATAGATGCCAAATGACCTCAATAGTGACATAACAAAGGATTTGGCGATGCACTGTGGCCTTATTGAGACTCATATGTTTCGCATTTTTGTTTATTAGTGTTTTCTAATTCTAAAATTCATAAGTTCTGGTCTAGGAACAAATCATCTCGGTCTTTTAACAGGGCTCCCACTCTTACTAAACAAAAAAATTTCAAAACTTTTCAAGGATCGAAAATGTTTCTCAAGGACCTATATTTATCATAAATAAAATAATTAACTGTATAATTAAAGTAAGCTTCAGGTTTCATTAATTAATTATGCCAGAAAACGTCTTTACTTTATGGTTACACTCATTTAATTCTTGTCTCAGCATATTATCTTCACTCGTTTGCATAATATTTGGAAGAAAAAGTGATTAGTTGGGGAAAAAGAAAGTGAGATTTTTCTTCCAGTTTATTACAGAAGTAGGTAAATATTTTGAGGTGAAAAAATTTCAAAACTTTTCAAGAACTTTTTGTTATTTTCAAGGAGTTTCTGGGGCCCCTAGTTAACAGTAAAAAAATTCAAGGACTTTTCAAAACTTTTCAAGGACTGTGGGAACCCTGTTTAATCTTAATTTTTTTTTCAATTTTTCGTTGATTAAAGTACTACTATAGCAAACGTATGTCTTAGAAACAAGGAATTTTCAGCGCACACAATCAGAAAAACAGCGCTTGCAGTCTAAAAGATTTTCTGCAGTTATACAGTTCATTTAAGACGTTTATACGTGAATCTTTCCGTTCTAATTTAACATTACGATATGTCTAACAACATCGACGTCCTTTGAAATTATTGACCATTTGCACAAATATATCACGCATTTAAAAAAATTAACCGCACACACATAAAACACACATTATAAAATACAAATTTATAATACACGGTTTATTTTAAAGAAATGACCTTTTCCACATGCACTTCAGTCTTTACCCCAGTTCTCTCGAACAGTTATGGACAACCCTATATTAAACGCGGTCAGAGGGGCTCCGGTTTCTTTCTGTGCACGGAAAGCGGATCTGCAATCAGAGGAGAGGAAGAAGCTCGGGATGATTCTCAATGAGTGCGGCTGATGGCGAGGACGATTATGAAATGATGGATGAACAGACACCCAGGAAATTCGGCCTCCGAAAGAAGTTTTGTTACTCCGTTTGAAGAGACGGAAAGAGGTGATTCGTTTGCTATTCGAATTGATAGTAAGTTTATCCGAGAAAGAAAGTTCTGTAACAGAGATGTTTTTCTTTATTTTCCTCACACAGCAGAAATTCAGAGTGAAAAGGCAGGAAATGGTAAGAAGTTTAAGAAGACTTTTGCATTATCATGTCGTAGAAACATAAGAGAACAGTCATTAAGAACAGAAATCGAAATCAAACTTTTCGTCCATGTATTTAATGATAACAGATGCAATAATGTTATCTTATTACACTCCTTACGCTTTCCCAATATATGAACTTCTAGAAGCCTATCCGTTCAACCAATCGAAAGAAAGATTTGAGGTATTGTTATCTGAAGGTTGCGCAAGAGATTTTGGTGATTTATTATATAGTACAGTTCTCACAGTTACGGTTAAAGTGATTTCTTTTCAAAACTTTTTATGATAACATTCGCTTGTTTTCTTGCACAAAGTGATCAGCGCCTTGAAAACCCATACCCGATGTTAAAACGATATATGTATCACGAAAATTACCTTGTGAATCGTTATTTGCTGTGAATAGTGTTTGAAGCGACAAATAATAGCACAAAAAAAAGGACTATTTTTTTACAAGTTTCCAACAAGCCCACCTTCGCAGACGATAAGGCATTATGCAATGGCATGATATTAATAATTGTATACTATTATTCTTTTATAGTAAGTTATATTGATCATACAAATTACACAAACATAATTGTATAATTAATATAAATTATTATGAACATTTAAAGTTATTATATTATTCTTCTACAGTAAACACAACATAATGGAGCTTGGCGACCAAATCTGGCGCCAAAAGCCCAAATAGGGTACGCAAAGACCGAAGTTCCTAGGAATAAAATTAAATAAGTTACCATAGGATAATTACAGGGAAGCACCGAGAATTTTCTGAAAAATTCACTGTTTGAGAAAGTACTCGAATATTTTATGAAGAGAATAAAAAGGTAACCTGACAGTACATACAAAAGACTTTGTTGGGGTGCAAGACGTTACTGGGAGCAGGGCCTGATTACCACACGGGTCTCCGGTCCCTAGGCCCCCAATTTACTACAATAAAAACTGAAAAATTTAAAAAAGAGTACTTATAAAGAATGATTTTTATCTGTAAAAAAATTTAAAAATTCTGATCTGATTATGAACAACGTTTCAGTAAACTGTAAATAAATGTTTCTTTTCATTATATTTTGACATGGCTTTGAACAGCTCCATTAGTAGCAACTATTTTTTCAGTGCTACTATTAGAAAAATGTATTTCTGTAATTTTTAAAATAAATAGATAAATCTTTATGACTTCATAACGTGATTTTAATGTTCTATATTTTTTTAATAATTTGGCTCACATCAGACGTTGAGGGGGCCTCAAGTTTATACTAGGCCCACATTGGCATAATCAGGCCCTGACTGGAAGCGAGGCTTCAGTGCAGTGCGATCTCTAAGCAAGTGAACACACACACAGGATTTCTCCCAGAACGACTGGAGCAATCTCCATGAGCGTTCCTGTGATTCAAGCGACCATTATGATCCTTGAATACATCCGTAATCTTTGGATCCTGTGTTCCTTAGTCCTGTTCCTGTGTTCTTGATCCTGTTTCAAGGCTCCTGAGTTTATCGTGACTGCGTTTATTTGGAGGATTCGTGTAAAAATTTCTGAACTGGTAGTGGTGGTTTTGGTCTCTTGTGATTGTACGCCCCATCTATTTGCGTATAAATAAAGTCGTAGATGTTTCACACCAAATAACATTTGTGGCTGTTTCAAAGTTTTAGATCAGAAATAGTCGTATTTTATATTATAAAAATCGCACATTGCTTTAAGCGGATAGACAGATGAATAAGTAAGTTTAAAGTAACAAACCGACTTGAACTAACATAGGCGATAAAGATGCAAAAACTAAGAGGAACATGTATATCTGTGAAACAAAAAATTCTTATACATCTTCGATAAATCCTTTTTTTATGGCAGCAACATTATGTTAAAATCTGAGTTTGGAAGCCAACAACCATAAAGAAAAGCGGAGTTGAGAACAGGCCATATAATGCAGTAAAAAAATATATTTAAAAAAAACGAGACAAAAGAGAGAGCGAAAGCTGTTTTATGCAACTTTATGTGCGCATCATTTCTTTACCTCGGTTCTAGAAAATGGCAATTTTAAGTAGGCTACTATTCCGATGTTTTCACGCGCTTTTGTGTTTCCTTCACGCATTTTATGCGCGCATTTTCGATATAATTCAGATTATACAGGCGTATCTTTGCATGCGATATAAACATTTGTTCGCAACAGAAATGCACTCTTAGGTCTAACCGTTTTGTTTTCTTTATATATAAAAAATGCAGTGGAACACCGGTTATACGTTTTTCAAAGGGAAAAAATAAAAGATAAACAAAATACGTGGAAAATAAGTTCTTTTGAAGAGAAAATGAATAAATTTACAGATACAGTGAAACCTGTCTATAACGATACTGCCTATAACGATAAACCTGTCTAAAACGATAATTGTTTTAGTCCCGAAAACGAGGATTGCATAAATATTCAACCTGTCTATAACGATAACCTGCGTATAACGATACGTTTTTTAGGTCCGTAGAGTATCGTTATAGACAGATTTTACTGTATAAATAACAAACAACATTTAAAAGTTCAAATTTTTAATGTATTAATAAAATTTGTATTATCAGCTCAAAGTAGCCAACTGTGGCTGAATTGGCTATCGCTCTGTTCTTCAATTCAGAAGTTTGCGGGTTCGATCCCCACCTCGGGCTTGGGTGTTTGTAGTGGTTTGGAATCCACTTTAAACTGTAGGTCCCGGTCTATTTAGCAGTAAGTTTCTATTTTCTCTTTCAATGAGACAGGTTTTCTACAAGTGCTCTTGATACTGAGTAAAAACTAAAACACAAAAACTAAACGATCGGTGTACGTAGATCAACCTAAATGTTTTAATGCGCTTTTTTCTCTTGAAAACACATTTGTGAATTCTGAAAAACCTATAAATAAAACGTAAAAACGCATTTAAATTTTTCTGCATAACTGTTATGAGGAAATAGAAAACTCATAAACGAAATCTTCACTTTTCGGAAAACGTATAATTGAAATAATTTTATTCTACCGGGACTTTTAAGATAAACCTACAACGATAAAACGTACATAAACAGTATTCCACTGCATAAATCTGTGTCCACTGTATAAATCTGTGAAAGGATTAATCCAATGATGGTTGCAGTAGCGCATGAGTATAAAAAATGCTATTCATGAAAAACAGGCAAGCATCATTCGCTTTTCTCTCGCATACCAGTGGCCACTATCAGAAAACCTACAGTACATATACTCTCGTTAGAGCATATCTGGTTCTACATTAGGAAGAAAAATGTAAAATACGAAAAATTATTTTTATAAGCGGGATATTCCAATGTCCAGGATCACGTGGACGCACTCTCAGTGTTTAAAGTCACATTTAAACTAAGAAAATATTAAAGATTACCTAAACATAGTCACACATTTAAGCTATAATTATAAGCAATCTACTTATTAAAAGTGAAAAAAAACTTTGAACGCATTAAAATTTAGAAATTTGATGGAACATTAGCTGTTTTGCTAAAGAAAATCATATTTTAGACAGTTTACTGTTCTGTGGTTGAAACAATTAAGTTATTTAATTTTCGAGTTTATGAAATAAATGAAAAACGTGCGTTGAAATAAAAACGAGTTGGATTAATGCTCATTTACCGCAAACGTATTGCAACGTACTGGAAACATAAAACGAACCATACAGAGATAATTAGCAAATGAAAACAACACTGAAAGGAAAATTTTCCACATTCATATTCCAGAATTTCCTATGATTTTACACTTACTGTAAAGTGACAAAATTGCTTTGAAAGGCACTTAGTTACTGCACATTCAGTATTGTACTTAACAGGAAAAAAAAATCTGAAAAGAAGTTAGAACAGAGTAAAAAGATGGCGATATCATTCTTATCTTCCTTTATAAATGGGATAAGAAAGTAATTTTTCCTTTATAAAGGGGATAGTTTTAAACCTTGATATTCTATTATTCAGAAAATCTAATGCAGAAATAAATTCTAATCACTCGCAGCGCAACGGTGATGTAGAAAATTGGAGATGCCCTCACCTTCAGGTTCATGTGTAAATGGCCAATGACATTTAGTCAGTGGTGCCATCTATTGGTGTAAGGGGTAATCGACGTGATATCTTCCTGAGGCTGAATGTGAGCTACAGGTCGACACTAGGTGTAGAGAAAGAAAACGAAAAAATGTGTACTATCATCGCCAAGATTCACTCTGGTTCAAAAAAGAAGATAGTTCATTTGTTTGTAATTCAAACAAATCTATACTGTTATTCCAATATTGAATATTTTTTACATCAGGACCTTTTACAAGGAAAGTTAGTGTATAGGTTTCAATTTGATTCATCTACCGGTTTCGAAAAAATCATAAAACGTTCTAGAGTTTTAAGTTCTGCTCTTATAGAATTTCTGTTGGATGCTGCTCTTATTAACCATTTGAGTTTTATTAACCATTACAGTTTTATTAACCATTTAAAAAGTTATTCCTCTGAAAAGTGGCTGAAAATCCCATTACGCACTTTCAACTCATATCCGATCTCAACTGATTCGAATAAAAATTATGATACGTGCACGAGCTGGTTAACCATATATTTTAGCTTAGTATTTAAGACTGAGATACAGCATGACGTACTTGAATGTAAGAATGGTTAATGTTTTGACACGTGGAAAAATTCTCAGGCTCTATGATAAAGAATTATTCATGTCCAAAGGCTGCACGATGTTGGCATGATGTAAACCAATGAGCCGGCCGAAGAATATTATTCATATTAAAAAATACTTACATGTACTTTGTTGTAATTGTGAACGATTTGTTAATTGTTATATTTATCTCCAAATGTAATTAATAAGAAAAAAAGAATACGCTTGAAGTTATTCTTAGTGGAAAAATGAAAAGCTTCTCCGTAAGAATTCATTCTCCTTTCCTCATGTGAACAATTCATATGAGGAAACAAAGGCTGGGCATGTTTTTGCTATTGAAATTCGAAATCTGCAAGAGTAAATAATAAAGTTGCAACTCGAAAAGCAACTACTCTTGCAAACTCGGAAAGTATGAAACTTTTCATGCAATGGTACTGGTGGTGGTCCGGAATTTTCTGTCGTTTTCTTCGGATTGTGAGCTGGAAAACGTTTTCAAACTCTTTTTATTTTAAAGTTTTAGAATTTATGAATTTTTTTAATTTCAAGAATTTAAGTATTGCCGCACGCATTTTTTTTTACTATTACTCTTGTCGTTTTTAAAAGTGATCTTACGAATGTCAGCAGAGATCAGAATTTTTTTTCAGAAAATGTAAACAAATAAATAATGATATAGAATAATGAAAATGGAGAACACACAAGGAATTATTTGATGGGTGGTTATTCCCATATAAGTTGGCGTCAGTGGTGGTTACAATATTCATAACAAAAAAATTCCCTTACTTTTCCCTGAGTTCCTTGATATTTTTTTACAAGTTTTTCTGACTTCATTATGATAGTTTTCCTAGACATTATCTGATTACTGCAGGGTTGCCAACCTTTTTTTATGAACTTGTGGAGCAAAGACAAAAAATACGCGGAGTTTTGCGGAACATCAAGATTTTTAATATTTTTAACGTGAAAATGACTTAGAAATCCTCGTTTATTAGAGTTTCATTAAAGCGTTTTGAATACATAATCCAAAATAATGGAAACTTAAGAACGAAAAGCCAGCCAGAAATGAAAACGAAACCAGAAAAAGGAACTTAGGCATCGCGATGCCGCGAATTCGTAGCTATAAGGACATCGCGACGGCCCCAGACGGTGACATACAAATGAAGTCCTTGCCAGGGGGGCTTGGACAATATCTACGCATGATTAAGTGAACTAGCTGATAGAGGTAGAGTCTGTTCCGCAAGTCTGCAAAGAAATAACATTCAGATTCACAAGAGTCAAAGCTTGTCTGCTTATAACTTCACTATCTTCTTTGAAAATTGACAAATTCGAGAGTTTCAAGTCAATAACAGAAAGAAATAATGAAATTTACGGATTTTCCGGCAGTCTCCCTGAAATCAGAAATCCTGGTATTGGTAAAATCCAGTAGACTTGGCTATTACGTATAAAGTCAAAAAATACATATATTTTTTACTACACAATCATAAGACTAAAAAGTAAGTTCTTTTTGCTATTTAATTAAATGTGTTAGTTAAATATGTAAGCAGACAAAATAAAACTTTAAAATAACAAGTTGGATTCAATATTGTTCCAAATTAATTTTTTTATAAGAGCAAATTTTAAAACTGATTTTTTAATGGAAATAAAAACTTCCTATTTCATTGGAAAAAATGTTTTTTCAATGAATGCATTTCCCGCAGCATTTTATATAATATGCGGAGTTGCGGATTTTCCTTGAATTTGCGGAGAACCTCTGAAGTTTTGGAGTAGTTGGCAACCCTGTTACGGGACAGTTGACAACCCTGTTACGGACCCTGTTTCACAGGATATAAGAATCCCTTTCTTGACTTTTTGTAAAATATTCCGATCTTTTTTTTTTTTTTTTTGTAAAATTTTTAACAGCGATATTCTTATTTACAAACTTACGAAAACTAAGCGCTTAAGTGTCCTTGTATTAACAGGAGCAAAACATTTTGATTAAAATTTTTTGCCCCCGTCAAAAAATAAATAAATGGCCGCAAAATTGAAATTTATATTTCAGTCGCAAATAAATTAAAGGTATTTTGACAAAAAAATAATGGCAATTTTTTTTAAAGTAAACGAAGAACTGCGGGAAGAAATCAATGAACTAAGGAAGAAACCAAGAAATGCAGAAACTTCCCATTTGTTAAGTGATAATTGAATGTATATGGCCTACTGAAAATTGTTGAAACTTTTTTGTGCTGATATTTCTCCATTTTTTGGAGAATTCGCTGTTTTCGGATAATAACGAGTTGATATAAACAACAATAAAACAATACGTAAACTGAAAATATAACAAATAAAAAGTAATCTAAAGTAAGAAAGAATAAACAGAAGCAATGGGTTTGCGGAGAAACCGATGAAAAAGTAAATTGTGGTACAAATAATTTGAACTGTCTGGCATGGGTGAAGGATTTAATACATGATGGTCTTGGGGAAAAGAAAAAAATTCTGTAACGGGTTTAATAAATCTAAAAAATTATTTTTAATAAAGTAGATTATGTCTTTTTAATTATTTTTATCTCCTTTTCTTCTTAAGTCCAATCAAGTTTATAGGCGATATCATTTAAGGACCCTGGTTTTCTTAGTCATAATCGATGTTAAGTTTTCGAGATGCTATTTATGTGGAAAAACAAACAAATATTTTGAAACTGTAGAATCCGTTAGAAAAATTTAAAAAACAATTATTTTTAATCATTTAATAAATCCTAAATGTAATTAAACACATTTTCTTATAAGTTATCACTTCAGCAACATATTTTACGACTAAAGAAAAAAAATCTGAAAAAAATTCCATTTATTTTGTTGTTAGCATCGAATACTTCGATTTGGTACGACAATGGAAAATTTGATCTTCTAGATCTTTTTATGGAAAAGGAAAGGATTTTTATATTACTATGGAAAATAAACAAAATGAATTACAAATAAAAATATGAGACGCAATAAAAACAATATCAATTGTATAATGAATATTCAAAACTGTTTTTATCATGTTTATTATTTCAAGCACTTGAAAATACTATTTCATCAGCTACATAGCCATACCGTTTAAACGTAGCAAAGATTCAAAACAGCATATTTAAACATTCATAGTGATAACCTAAACGAGCACCTCCTAACCAAAGTGCAATTTTTTTAATCCCAAACGCTCTGTACAATATTTCTCAACCGTTATAAAATCTCGGAATCCTTATTTAAAAACATTGACTCCATATAAGAAAATTTTTCTTACCTTAAACACGTTTTGAGTAACCAAACTGGTCGAACATTTTCCTCTCAGTCGCACAGCAAACGATCTTAAAAACTCGACTATCAACCGAAACCACGATGAAATTCTATAATGCATCGTTATCGATAATTCCGAACAACGTGAAATCACTCACGGAGAAGCACGCTCAGTTATCCAGCTAAAGAAACAAAAAAACAACGGATCCAGGGTGTGTTTGTCACTTCAGAACAAGATCATTCCATAACGGCGAAGTTTGTTTCTCTGCAGCCACGTGCTCGTGTGCAGTGAAGGGAAAGGAATCGCAGATCACTAACGCCCTCTAGGGTGCGAATTTAAGTAGTTCTGTCACGAAAGTTTTGGTCTTAAATATTGCGCTTTTTTAAATCGTTCTGCCTAATAAAAATTGTCAACTTGTTTAAACATTTGTCATTGTATGCTTGTTCTGTTAAAGTTAAATATTTCTGGAGTTGTTTAATCAAAACAACAGCAAATTTTTATAGCACATAATCCTATCTATGTTTTTAATTTTGAATTACTCACTTCCACTGCTGCAGGCAAAGCGCAAAGGTCCTTGAAACGATAGTTCCCGTTTTAAATCGGAGAATCATCTGCCTCATTTAAAAACTTAACCTTTATTTTTTAACAATCAATAAAGTCGTGAGTAATTGCTTATTTTCATTGTGTTATACAATCTAGAAAAAATTAGATTTTTATGGAGTGTTCTTTGTACGTAGAAAAAGGAGGACAATTGCCAAAATCAAAATCGTTCCTGCAAAGTAATTAATCAAAAATAGAATTACATACATACGTACATATGTGTGTGTGTGTGTGTGTTATCTGAAGATATATGTTCAGTTTTTATATTATTTTTTACACTGATATTTTGTATTTTTGTGGTATTAAATGGTATATCCTATTAGTAGAAATAGGAAAAGTTATAAAATGGTGAATTTTTTATTTTTTTTTATAATTAGTTATATCGAATCACTCCATCGAAATCGCCATACAATATAAGATTTAAAAACTGAAATATAGACAGACGATAAAAAATACCTTAATAAAAAATGCCAAAAATTAGAACAAATGATAAACAAAGATTAATAAGAATGTGACAAGACTTGCTATTTTAAACATACTTGTAGGTTGAAACTTATACTTTGCTGTTATGCTTGCTGATGGTGAAATCCTTTTGAAACAATTAAAATTATCGATTAGTGTGCCATATCTGAAAGAGATCGGACAAAAACCGTAACAGAAGTCCCACGACAAATACACAAAATCAAACAGAATTTCAACATTATACATTCATATTATTTCAACATTATTGCTTTGTACATATAAAGATTTTTTCATGTTTCTACTTGATGCGCTTAAACTTTACTTACTTTTAATTATTTCTACTACTCTATTTTACTTTTGATTAACAAATACAGTAGAACCTCCCAATAAGGGACAGCAGTGGAACCAGACAATTTGTCCCTTAAATAGAGAGGCACCTTTTTTAGAGGGACAGTAATATACTGCTTGAAATTTGATTATTTTCATGCATTTACAAATGAAATTTAAATGCTACTGAATGTGCTAGTGTAAAGCCATGAAAATAGTTAATTCAATTAAAATTTAAGAATCTAAATTTATGAAAGAATAACAAATTTATATTTATAAATATAATTTCATTATTAATATTATTAACAAAAACGGAGATATAATATACAATGAAGTTAATATTTAAACCTCAAACACCATGTTACACAAAATTAAAAGTTTAGAAATATATACATTGCTCATACCTGTTGTTTTTCATATAAAATAATCGGTCATAAAAGTCTGTTTAGTGTATTTTGATTGATACACATTCTTTTCCAAGTGAACATTTAGTTTACTGGTTAAATCTAACCTTTCACTGTCCTCTATACTTAAAAATAATTTTTCGAGTTGTTTGCTATATTTCAATGCATCTCTCAAGTTATTTATATCGGAGATATCCTGTTTTTCTGCTTCTTCCTCATCATTTTCTGGTATAACATCATTTATTTCCTCTGAGCTGTTGGTTACAAAATCATCAATTTCCATAGTTGCGTTATCTGTGCATAACTGTTCATCAACTGCTAAAAATTGAATACCCTCTACAATGCAGGGTCAGTCAGAAAGAACAGATGTTTTTAAAGCAGCTATAAATCACCACCTGTTGAAGTGAGAGATGTGGCGCAGGTGTCATTAGATTATTAAAACATTAACACTTTTACAAATGTATGCAGATAGATAGAAAAAAAGATGTTTATTTTTTTAGTGAGAGTTGTTTCTGTCCTTTTTATCATATTCAGAAGGAAAATATAGTGTGAAACTCAAAAGATTATTAGCAAAGATAAAATTTTCATTTTTATGTACTGCTGTACCTTTTTTTCATTTTTGAAACTTTTCTTTAGTGTCCCTTATTAAGAGGTAAATGCATTATGGTCCATATCCAAAAGGACCGAGACCAACAGAATTGTCCCTTAAATAAAGGTCCTTTATTTAGAGGTGTCCCTTAAAGGAGGTTTTACTGTATTAGCCATATTATTAATATTTTGATAATTCTTAAACAGTTTGCATTTTCATTAAATATTTTCGCTATCGATGCAACAGCTTTCTAAAAACGTCAATTGAACTTAAATAATAAACATTTGTTTTCTTTCTGCGTTTTAAAGATAATAAATTTCTGTAAAATACAAATATTTCTTTTTTTGTTCAGTATATTGAGGTATTTTTTGTTTTAATTTTATGTAGCTTTTTAAGAGGCAAATAAATATGCAGTAGCAAAAATACTCAAGATTTATGTAAAAAGCTAAGTTTGGTAAAAGCTAGTTTGGATATACTTTATTGTTTCAGATTATTTTTCTTTTTGGTGTTGACTTTGTTTGATCCACCAACCAACTTTTTATTACTCCCTCTGGTCTGTTTATTAGGCTGTTGGAACTGCTTAGGTTTTGCCAATTTTGACTCTTGTCGTCTTTGGCTCCTTCCACTGATGACGATACCCCAAGTGGTATCGAAACAGCTGTCTGCGCATTTTTTGCTCACATTTGTGCTTTGTTACGTTGGTTTTTCAGATTTGGACTCAAGATTTATATTTTAATCATGATATGGATAAAGTATAGAAATAGTGTGGAACATTTAAAGAAGCATGAATGATGAAAGTGGAGAATGGAGAAAGTCGAGCATGTTGATCAGGTGGTCAGAATACTGATCAAATGAGATCGTCAACTTGATCACTATTCAGTTTTCAAATGCTAAACCTGTAATCGACGGCAAAATGATTTTTTTTAAATAAATACATAACTGGGTTGATTTGGTCTTGTTTCATTTTTATGTGGTAAACTGTTTAAATCTACAATGCTTAGGTCAAGCACATTTTAGAATTTTGTGGGAATTGTTGAGAATATTTTAGAATTTTAGGGTCTTTAAGTAATAACTAAGACGCGGATTTTGATGATAATTGAATTTTTTATGCTTTTGTGGTATTATTTAGCATTCTGTGAGATTTTACAGCAATATTTTGCATTTTTACCGAGTTTCCGGTTTTAGGGAATTTTTTTTTCAGTTTACAACTTCATTAATTTATATTTTTCA
>Ga0115856_100296_pt1 | contig 18236 bp, 12 predicted proteins | sample InSIn4gowninarea_FD_83870 | JGI IMG/M metagenome (GOLD analysis project Ga0115856, IMG submission 83870)
TGGGGAGGGGTTTATTGCAGACGATGTGTGGTTAGTGCTTTGTGTCTTATTTTTCGGATCGCAGAGAAAAATTGTCCAAGGAGGCGTGTAAACTGCGGTTGGTTGTTTCTCAGGATTGAAAGTCCCAAATTTTCATCGCGTTCTGTCATTTCATAATTGCCCGCTTGTAATACGCTGATGCGTCGTGGTTCAGTAACTTGGCAGTTTAGAAGTATGTGTTCCCAGTTTTCTTGCTCCCCGCAGAGGGCACATACATCTACATTTTCTCTCGTAATTTTGTTTTGTTTCCAGTTTCCCAGTCTAAACCATGCTAAACCAGCCCTTTCATTGTTGCTAAGAAGATCAATATAAGTTTTTCGTCCCCAGTCCCCACCAACAAGTTTCTGTATTTCTAGGGACTTCTTTGTTTCCCTCTCCGCAACTATTTCTCGGATTCTGAATTTTTCATGACTTTTCTTTACATGATTCCAGGTGAATGGCATGCAGGTCTCCCCGTCTAATCGTTGATCTGCTACCCCGATTTCGTGTGATAAAGCTGCTAGTTTTGCAGCCCATCCTAGGTTCATTTTTGCCAATTCATCGTAACATTCTCGTACAATTTCATTTCGTTTCCCTTTAATAATTTCCCACCAGTATTTCAGGCATCTCTGCTGACAGTGTGTTTTTACATTTACCGAGCCGAGTTCCCAAAGAACACCGCAGTTTGCAGTAGCTTGTGGTACCCCTAAAATTCGTTTGTAATAGGACATCATTACTTTATTTAGTTCCGGCGTATTGTGTGTTCCCCATACTTCAGCCCCATAGAGAATGACTGGGATTGCAATGGAGTTAAACATTATGTCTGTGAGAGCAATAGGTAATTTCGGTAAATTTGATTTGGCTCTCTCGATCTCGCTTAGCACACGCATTCCTTTGTTTTTCGCTGCTCTCCTGTGTCTGTTCCAGCTACCGTTCATTGATAGAGTTACACCCAAATAGGTAAATTGTTTCACTGTTTCTAGAGGAATATTTCCGTACGTCCATTTTTTAGATATCTAAACTATCTAATTTAAGAAAATGATTAAAAAGTTAGGCAAAAATATCAAATAGGTGAACATTTTCTAATGTGATAGATCTCTTTGTGCAATTGCCCATCAAATTAACGCAGGAAATATAATTTGCTTCGATTACAGTGATGATTCAGCGTGAAAAAATGAAATGTAACACGTATGTTGACTATTCATTGGAGTAAAGACAACGTAAAGGTCTCTTGCGTAGAAATTTAACTTTACTCACGCGTGCAACTTCCTTGCATCTAAATTCGTCACAGCGATTCACAACAATTGTTAAACACTGCTTCGCGATATGTCTGTTCACCGTCATACTCTATCCATTTTAATAACAACAAATGTCTTTGGAGTCTGAAATTGTATATATTTTCATTCATTCCTTTTTTTCCAACGTTATGCTGAATATTTTGAATACGAACATGCATATTCATCAAGCATAAGTTCTATTTTCATGGTTTTTAAAAGTGATATTCGAAGTTACATGTAATAATATAAGTTTAATGATTGTTTTTTAAAGAAATTGAATCGTCAAATGTCAAAAAGAATACATTACTTCTGATACATTTAAGGATTAGAAAACATATGAACACAATCTATATACACTTTTTGTAATTTTTGCGGATAATATTTTGTAACATTTTTAAGAAAAAGCATTAATCAAAGTATATTTTCTTTAATATCTCAAAAAATCTGATTTATTCCTTAACAATTACGAAACTCATTTTGTGAATATGGATTTTTATGATAAAAACGTACGAATTAATTTTAAAGAACGAACATATAACTTGGTGGACGTACTACGTGAGTAAAACAGGGAGCCATTATCCTTGGGATTTCCTGTTGCTTTTTATGAAAACTTAAATCTTTAACGATTGCAGTTATTCCTTTCTTTATGAGTTTCGTGATATTCTATACCGCAATAAAATGAGGAAACTGCACCATACATGGCACCGTAAAGTTGTTCTCTGTCCCTAGGAAAACTGATGGTGCCATGCTACCGATAAAAAGGGCAAATATATAGAGGATACGTTTATTTCAGATTTTTCTCGTGGGTATTTCAAGACTATCAAATATGAGTGGTAAGTTAATATATTCTGTAGTCAGTAGAACGTCTCAAAAATGAATTTTTGGGATGTTTCTCAGAGAGATGAGGAAGAAATAAATCATGACAAACAATTCCAACAAACTTCTTACTGCCTTATTTGTGAATTAATTCCATTAATAACAATGACACTTGCGTTAAAATGGTACTTATCATCCCCGATGTACTAGTGAATCGTGGACGTTTATAACCGAGTCATCTATTGCATTTATAAACGTGTTAATGCAATTACGTGCAGGTTTACTATATTTTATTCAACGTAAAATATTCCTGAAGTCGAAATTCAAGGGAAAATTTAGTAAGGTCTAAACCGTCTTATTGAGAGTTGTAGATATGCTTTGCGGATTTCAAATTTACCAGATTACCATTTCATTAATTTCATATTCTAGAATGAATTTTGAATACAGTTTATCACGCGAATGTCAGAAAGTAGAGTATAGGATGATTGTAAATGACTCAAAGCGGAAACATCAAGTTAATCAGAAACGCTGGCTCCTATAATTCTCACCTAGATACTGGTGTCGTCCAGCTACTGAGTAGATACCACCATCAGAATTCGAACCCGCCACCATCAGAATTCGAACCCGCGACTTCCTAGTTTCTGAGACTTCAGCTGCGGTCTCACATGCTCATACATACTCTCACAGTAATAGTTAATACTCTCACAGTTAATTCACTTGATGCCAATAGTTTAATTTTAAATAGAATATCGAGAATTTTTGTCGTTCGTCAATTGACAGGTAACACGCTCCAAGTTTGGGCGTACGCGCTGCAATTCTCCTGCCCGATGAAAGGAGAGCAATGCTTAGGTCCATGCTCACTTGCGGAAGTCAAATCTTGGGTTAAGGAGTCAAACCTCCCAACCCAAAAGTTTACAATTTCCAAAATCGTTTTCTAATAACGAGCTCTGTATACCCCCCAAATACTCAAACAATCGGCACTAATTTTATAACAAAATTACCTCAATTCCACAAGCTCTTCACTTGGGAAACGCGTCCCAAAAAGAATACTCAAGAAACTATCCAGAATATTTTTGATCCACATTAACCTGATTAGTCTCATTCTTCATAATAGTTCTCAGACAGGTATTATTTTCTAAATGAAACTCTTGGTCTTAAATTCTTTATCCATTAAAATGAAACCCCTTGCAAAAAATTGTACACAGTAAGAAAGTAAATTCAACTATAAAATGAAAGCTGATAAATTAGCTGATATATCGAGAAGAACAGGAGGGGAAGGAAGAAGAGAAAAAACAGGAGGTGACGAGAGAAGGAGAAGGTGAAGGACAAGGACGAGGAAAAAGAAGGAAGAGAACAAGGATGAGAAGGACATGAAAAAGGAGAAGGCGAAGGAAAAGGTGAAAAAGGAAAAGGAGAAATAGAAGAGAATATGAGAGGGAGATGTCAGAGAAGATGAAGTAGATAGAGACTTAGCCCAGCACTATTTTTACGTATCTGTTTACCTATCTGCTTAATCAATCAAGTATTCTGCACATTCTTTATTTCTCGCTTATGTAGCCCCGCTAGACCTAAGTTTCCGATAAAACCAGTTAGTTGTTCCGGCCCTTCCCTATTATGCTTGTCAAAGACCCCAGCACGCAAGTGGCGGGTGGCGGGCGGCGAATTCCCTAGAGCTTGTGCGCGGAACGCCGCCCCGCGGCCGCCGCCGCCGCCGCCTCTGCAAGCAGATTCCAAGGGCGCCGTTCGCCCGTCCTTTGTGCGCGCGGCGCGGGTGGCTCCTTGCCAGACGGCTCGCGCACGGCGCGGTGTGGCTCTTCGCCGTCGCTCCCTCGGCCCCTGGCGCTCCCGGGGAGACCAATAGTTGCTCTGAGGCGCCTATGGCAGAGGGCGACAGCTTCATTCAAGGGGGTGGCTGAGTTCACATCAGATCCAATATTGCACCTGTCACAGCAGCGACTTTGACCAGGAGGATCTCCGGTTCGAGGCCCGACGGTGGCGGACGCTAGATATAGCAATGTAGAATTTAGACAGATTCTGGAGGAGAATTCTAACACTCGGCTGTTCTGGATTGACTGATTGATGATTCAGGGCACGTCAACTACTAAGGGCATTAGTCCCCTGAGTGTAGTGTGAGTTTTATTGCGTGAGGTGGCATTGTTCTCCCCCCTCTGAATTGCGAGATCCGTTCACTTACGGAATATTTCCCTCGAACCGAATCCCCCACCAGCGAAGGACCGCCCCAACTGGTCTCTCAACATGGGTATTAGTGTAGCGCATGTAAGTGTGAGGGAGGTGCAAGGGGAGGCGACATGACAAGAAAGAGGGAGAAGAGATCGCGCGCGGTTCGTGACCCGTTTGTTAGGGTGGTACTCCGACATTCGCCTGGTGTTGATCGGAGAAAGTACGGAAAACTAGCGATCAGAGCAGCCAGCCGCTAGAATTCTCCTCCATACAACAGTTCAACTCGACCCAGCTTAATAGCTAGCACTGGACATTGTGTCCACTTGTCGAAAATCCTGCCACTGTCTGGATTCGAACCTAGGACCTCCCGGTCAGTGCTGCCGCAATGCAGACTCTGAGCTAAACGCATCGGCTATTCTGATCGGCCATCGGGATACAGTCAGCGCGCGATCTTTCCTACTTCGTTATTTGTTCTATTCTCTTCCCTTACTTACACCTCCATGCACTGCTCTACCACCAGATAAGGAGACCAGTTGGAAGCTAAGTGCTAGTTTCAACTAGAGCGTTCCTCTGCAGTGGGGAGATACATGGAGTAGTGAAATACTCCTGATGCCGACGTGTAGGTTGGCACTGGAGGTGATGGTCTACCGGAAACGAACACACCTCCAAAATTAAAAATATTCCCATCACTAACGGGACTAACGACCTTACAGTTGACGAGCCCGGATCAATCAATAAATCAATTAATTCGACAAGGGAATTATTAAAACTATTGAGCCAAACCTAATCATTTCTTGTTTTATGATCCGAGTTAACTGAATGATCCAGGGATTGCATATCCAGGGATAATAGAGTACCACCGGGTACCAGAGATAATGTAGTATGGTAACTTCTTTCAGAACATCCACCTCATTCATTTGTAACACATTCAAATTCTGTCAATTTGATTTAGAAATTACGTAGTTTCAGCAACTGACCACTTTGTTTCAGAAGATATTAAATAATAAATTAAATACCTATGGTGGTCTGGATTAAGTATTTTGAACATTTTAAAAAGGAACATTTTAGGGTGTAAGTTAAAATAATTAACACAATAATAATAAGGAATATTGTGTTATTTCTTAAAAATCTTCAAAACCTTGGAATATTTTCTGTTTGGTATCCTGTGTTGCTTTGCAAGTAATTTCTAAAAAGATGTTATTTGTTATTTTCAATGTAAACATAAATTATTTTATCGATTATATAATAATAATAATAATAATAATAATAATAATAATAATAATAATAATAATAATAATGACTGAATGCCGTTTGATACGCTGTATCATGAGAGTAAAATGTAATGTGACTTAGAATGCAGCAAATATTAAATTGTTCTCGAAGGAAATGTCTACAAACTTGTTTGGAGTCCCCTGCGTCAGAAGTACGCCCAAAGCAATTTGCTTGCGGCGCGAGTGTTCTTAAGAGATCTGTAGTTTGGCTTCTCTGAAGTTCATTTGTTATTCCGCAGTCATTTGTGGAATTAGCCATCCCTTACTGCCGGTCTATTAAAACACAGTAAATAAACCCGCACGTTTACTTGTTTAAAAAGGATCCACATTGATATTAATTGAATGCTCACAAACTGCAACGTTTGCAAATTATTATAATTTCAATTTCGATTTCACACTCGCCGTGTTGCGCGCTCGGTTTCAATTGGCGTGTTAATCGTAATTGCGTGGGGTTTTCCCCACCGCTCAGCTCGCCGCGAGAAAGTCCAAACGCCGGTTTAACTGGCCCAACTTTCTAACGTTACTTTTCGCGGAGCTTCACGGACGAGGTCCAAATTTGTATGGGAGACAGTATGTTCTACGTCTTCGAATTATATATAACTTATTTCCCATTTTTATATTTTGTGGAACATTGCAGTACATAACAAGAGGGCATATTGAAGATATTTATCACCGTTAAATTTGTCAACACATGTAATAGAATTACATGATACGTATATACAAAACCAGAATTTCTGCTTAGTTTGGTAAATAATTAATGTTTATAGTTAATGTTATATATAACAAAAGTTATCACATTATCGCGTTATAACGAGAAAATTGCAACACTCTCTAGTAAGGAACAATTATCATTCTTACAACTCAATTATTAGTCTTCTTGACAGCGACAGAATACATTTTACCCGACAATCGAATCCCAATGTTCGTTGAGTGCAAATGACTTAAGCTGACCTGATTTAGATACATTTCTTTTCAATACAATGAGGACATGTAATTGGATGCTTTTGAAAATCAGGAGAACAGTAGAATGATGGGTAAAGAAGGTTACTGGTTATTTGAAAGGTTATTTGAAAATGTGGGAATGTCGAAACACAAAAACATCGAGGAAATTCCTAGGAATTACCAATGATTGGGGATGCACATTTTCACTGGCAGGTTAGCTGGCAGAAAACTGTAAATATATCAACAAATGTTGGCCCTATAACGTCACCACTTTCTACTGATACGATTGGAATTCCAGAATCTGAATAAGTCTTGAAATCTTTAATCAAATACTCATCAGGTATTTAAGTAAATGATGAAGAAAAGCAAATACAGGACAGCTACAAAGAATGCTGAGGATCGGCAGGAGGATACAGACAATGCTTTGGACAGTTTTGGAAAAATAGTCAATTTAAAAAGAAACACAGCTCTATACTGCTGTTTACTGCAGAAATACATTGCTACGTCAAGCAAAGAAGATAAAACTTATGGGTGAATCAAAATTTTCAAGCTTCAAGAATAAGGCACTGCTTATAAGAGTTCGCAATTCCTATATGGATTCCTCAACATTCTTGGGGTTATTTTGTAGTTGGATGCAAATGAAATCAGGTGTAAAATTGAAACTAGTGTAGAACGACGGGTTCAAGAGTATTCAAAGAATATCTTTGACAGTTTTCCTGTTACTTGGAACGAGAAATCGCCGACTCCAGATGTAGGGAAATAATTTATACGAGAAGAATTCCAAATTTTCAAAAGGAACTGTAGATTTATTTGTCATTGCTAGCAAGTCGATTTTCGAAACAAAATTATTCATAATTTTTTAATAAGCTGTCGCAAGAAAAAGAACAGAGAATTCTATTTGAAGAATCAAAACAAATATATTTGATTGTTCGATCGATTCCAAGGAAGATAGAAAAGCTTGGTAAAGGTGTTTCCTGCGTCAGTGCTAAAATCAATATCAATGAGCATAACTAAATTAATGAACAAATTAAAAGTTATAATAATGGAAAGATGTAATAACAATACATTATTATTGTAACGAATCTCTAATTATGAATAAATTGATAAATAAAAAAGTTAACAAAATAAAATTTTGTTTCATCGCATAAAATTCTTAAATGCACTGAATTCTGTACGATTCATTAGTTTTCTAATTTTTAGAATAGTATCTACAATAAAAATGATTACTTATATTGTTCTATTTAATGTAACTAGTTTTATTTCAAAAATAAATATAACACAAATATACAACATAATTTGTTAATATTCCTTCAATTTTTCTTCGAAGTGCATTTCCATCTAACGGATTTTGCTGTCTAAAACAATGGAAAGACGTGGGGGGAGTGTGAGGGCGTCCTGGAGGCGAACTGACGCTAACGCGAAGAGGCACGTCCGCTTGCGCCCTCAGAGCTTGTTCCCTGGCCCCCTCGGCCCCCCTCTGCCCCCTCGCGCATCTCTTCCGCTTCCGATGTTCCTACCTTTGCTTCTGGAAAGTAATGTAGGGCAGCGGCGTCGCCTGCTCCGCGGAGGCGGGGGCGGGCGCGGGATGCGGGGCTTGGGTGGGGGCGGGTTCCCAGGCCTGGGGAGGAAAACTCAGAAAGGAAGACAAAGGACTTGAAGGAGGAGTTTGCTGGCGCTGGGAGGAGGGGAGGGGGGTCCGGACGGGTTGCGGTAGAGGAGCTGGGGCTGGCGGAAGCGCGGAGAAACGGAGAGGGATGGGGAAAGGAGAAATGGAAAGAAGGGGGTAGCGGTGGGAAAATGGCAAGAGGTAGGAAGAAGTGGAGTGTTGCAAAGGAGCAAGGACACACAGCTCGACTCGGAAATAATGGACACTGGATGGAGTACAGGGTTGGGAATACCAAAAAAATATAAAGCGGTGATAATGTAGGTCACAGATGGGCACGCGAAGTCTGAAGATGTAGGGTGAGAAACATTAATACTGTGGAGGGAAAGGACGCTGTGCGAGTAGATAGAGTCCTTGTGAAATCAGAACCAGGTACAGCAAGGAATTTTCACGAATTTCACAGCGTTAATGAAAAAAGGGTGAATGGAAGTGTCTAGTATAGGGTTTGACAAGAAAGATTCAGAGAGTATTACGATAAAGGTGATAACAGTTCGATAAAAGAGATTATTAAAATACAACAATACAAGAGCAGCAAAGTCGTTGTATCAGCGCGATGTAGTTACAAAGCGAAACATGTAAGATAAAGTAGATGTAGGGTAAACAGTGAAGAGTTCACGGCGGCGTAAACCAGGAACTATTATTTCGCTATCTGTCCGTTTTGCGTGGAAACCGCGGGCGAACTGAGATGGAACAGCGACGCCGGCGCTGGAAACATGAGGTCGGAGGGCGGGGGAAGGGGAACGGAGCGGTGTAGAGCCAGCACTGTCGAGAGGCGGAAAACACTGATCTGTGTTCCTCTCTCCCCTACCCACGGCTTCGCAGTTATTTCTTCTTTCGCGTCTACAGGAGGCCCACAGCTATTCTCGGCGCCTGAGGATACAAATTATGCGTTATTTTGTGGCCGGCACCGTCGCCGCCGCCGCCGAGGCCTTCGCCATAATTTCTGCACTGCGTAGCGAAGCGGTAGATTATGAGCCTCTGGCGCCGGCGCACAATGGCTTGAAAGACTCGGAAAGCAGACATTTGTTAGTTACATATCTTCCCACTACACATGATTCAACCAGGAATCAAATGAAAAATGCTTCGTGAAATGCACTGTTTTTTCATGTTGTTTGTCAATTGTGGGGAAATGGGGAAGTTTTAAAAACGTGTAAAAGATTACAAATTCAGTCAGTTTTGATCCATACTGTTGATTTATATAGTTTTCAATAATAATTAAAATAATAATATTGAATTTTACCTCATTACTTACAAAATTAAATTCTCACATACAGGAAAATAATTTCATATTTCTTATATTATTTTAGGGAAGACAGACTGGAGTAACTTCTACATTTCATGACCAATAAAATAATATGTATTTAATGAAACTTGTTCTAGTAAAACAGAAACGAGAGAAAGGAACGTGCTCGTAGAGAATTCATTTTCAACTACCACCAACTATGTAACTTCAAAATTATTTTCTCTCCTCTTTTAACTTGAGTTCTTGATTTTAATACTGAAGGATGATGCAATCCACGCTGTGCGTGGCCGTGGTTTAACGTACTGCACGCGCCTGGAATTGAGAGGAGGAACACAGTGAAATGACTTACAGAGCAACCAATCTGTAGAATTCTCATTCAGAAAGTGGTCGTTATGCGTATATCGTATGTGGGTCGTCCTGCATGTTCGTCACTGTTAGGACACGAATCATAGGACTATCAAGTTAGTATATCGAAAACTTCGTTTAACTGAAAGAAGATATTTGAAGTGCAACATGTCAATAGATAGTGACTTCAAATTAAAATGCTTTTGAAGTCGTTATGTCTCATTACAGATTTTCTGAGTGGGTGAGTATTGTTTTCGGACGCGTTAACTACTTACGTCACTGACTCGTAGATTAAGTTAACGTTGTATCCCACACGGAGGTGGCATTCCTTCCACGCAGATTGTGAGATCCGGTACTGGCATGCACGAAGGGTCAAGGGTTCCTTCCTCCAGAGATCTCCCCCTGCGGGACAGCGTCCCATCTCGTTCAAGCTCTAAACCCACGTCCCCCAACATGCGAGGTATTGATTGATTGATGTATCCGGAACTATTGAGGTCATTAGTCCCGTAAGTGTAATGCGTATTTCTATTGCGGGAGGTGGCGGTGTACCTCCCCCGCTGAGTGGTGAGATCGGCGCCGACTAATAGGAGATTTCTCTCGAACCGAATCCCCCACCAGCGAGCCACCGCCCCAGCCGGGAAAGGTCTATACTGCCGAATGGTCTCCTGGCCTTGAGTGGTCGTGTAGTGCATGAGAGTGTAAGTGTGTATGCAAGGGGAGAGGACAGGACAAGGAAGAGGAAGGAGAGATCGCGCGTGGTCCGTGGCCCGTTTGTTAGGGTACTGCTCCGGCATTCGCCTGGTGTTGATCGGAGAAACCACGGGAAACTACCGATCATCATCGATTTTCTTCCCAATCTGACCGCTCGCACGGCGGACGTGCGTCTGATAGCAACCCATTGCGGTAGCCACACTCTCACCAGATCTTTTCCGTTTGCCATTTGCAAAATCGCAAAAGATTGACGTTCATGTTCATGATAATTAAAAGTAGATTAAAAAAATTCATTCAAAGGGACGCTTTTGTTATTTTATTAATATTTTCCGCGCTTCACAAATTCCACAAGGGTTCTGAATGGTCCCTGGAAGTACTACGGCATTTCCATTATCGAGTTTACGGACGTCTCTGAGAGTCCCGGAACTCATTAAAAGGGAAGAAGGAGCGAATGGCTCAGGAATAAAAAAGAATATTCAAGTGTCTTTTCAAAGTTCTCTAATTGTTCAAAGCATAGCTGGGTACTTCACCACTCAACCACACAACTGACTACTTGATTGGCAAAGGAAAGGTCATGCAAGGATTTTTGGTTAATCTACAGTTATTAATTTCTTAAGAAACCTGTGTTTTATGTCTTATTTTAAGTGCCTTCATTGGTCATTGGAATTGTTGAGTTCTGAGTGTAAAAAAGAGTAAAATGTTTGGTATTGCAAATATTTTATAACATTCAATCCAAAACTTAATATTATAAATAACCATATTATAAATAATAGTATTATAAATATTAATAATACTATTAATAATCTTTTAATATTGATTATTAACATATCCATTGATTGATTGATTGATGATTTCGAGCACGTCAACTACTGAGGTCATTAGTCCCGTAAGTGTAGTGTGTGATTTATTGCGGGAGGTGGCAGTGTTCTTCCTCCGCTGAAATGGTGAGATCCGGACCCGACCTACACGCCGACTTACGGGAGATTTACCCCGAACCGAATCCCTCAACAGCGAGGCACCGCCCCAGCCGGGAAAGGTCTACTCCCGACTGATCTCCCGACATGCGTGGTAGTGTAGTGCATGTATGTGTGTGTATACAAGGGGAGAGGACAGGATAAGGAAGAGGAAGGAGAGATCGCGTGCGATCCGTGGCCCGTTTGTAAGAGTACTGCTCCGGCATTAGCCTGGTATTGATCGGAGAAACCACGGAAAACTACCGATCAGTGCAGCCGGTCGCTAGAATTCTCCTCCAGACAGCAGCTGAACTCGACCTACCTCAACAGCCAGTGTCGATAATCCTGCCACTGCCGGGACTCGAACCTAGGTTAGTCTATTGACGTATCCATTGCTTAGATATAGTCGAAATTCCGTGAAATACAAATTTGTGGTCTAAAACAGAAAATCGATTAGTAAATGAAATGCATATAGTCGATTACTTTATGCAAACGAAAGCGACAAAGGGTAAATGAAATATCAAAATATTTCACGCAAAGCTCAAATTGCATACATATTTCACTGTTAAACGAGATTGTCAAGGAGATGTAAATAAATTGCCATTAGCGATAATAATTGATAAACTATCAGTGAAATAAATTCTACGCAATTGATTAAAGTTTCATTTTTATTTATACAGTTAAAGTGCACTATTGTCTCCAGTTGTACTATGTTAAAGAGAAATTCTACTCACAGAATGATTTGAAAGCAACTTAATCTTCCTATAAGGAAGGGAAACGATTCTAAATAAAACAATTGAATTTTAACTAAATAACGAACATTAATGTTTAAAAAATATTATACTTGGCTCTCATTTTAATATACAATATGTAACTAGTGGACCTACAAAATTGCACATACTTTCGCCCACTAATTAGTTCCCTATACTCGTGTGCGTATGCGCCAAGTTCTTGCTCGAGCACGGGCGCGCGTGGAGCGCTGCGTGACCTTCAGCGCCGGGCCGTCGGGTAACGTTTTTCCGTTAAACACAAGTCGCAAAAACTCAAAATTACTCAAAAATATACCTATCTAACATATAATAATATGTATATTATTCGATTCGTCTCTTCATGTCCGTCATGATAGACTAAAAGAAATGTGTCATTCCATTTGAAAAAAAACAAAGTTGGTTCAATATTTCGTAAATTGCAAGTGATAAAGTAAATGTGAAAGCATAGATCTTTTAGCCCCATCCCCTCGTGCATTTCTATGAGAACTGCATCGCAATATGTTGAACCGTTCAAAAATAACAACCGGTGCTAAAGTTATGTGACTCACCTGCATATATTTATATTCAGAGTGTTTGGAAGCTCTAGTTACGAAAAATACCCCAGATTCTGCGTTGAATTTCATGAAGAATGGCAGGTCCAGTTTTATTGAAAACAAATTTGTCTTCGAGAAAAATTAGTTTGAAAGTTACTTCTGGGCGCGAAATTCAAACCGTCCCTTGCGCCACCGACAGTGTGGCGTCACACAACACACAACTCATTATAGTCCTGAATTCCTCATTTGTGCTTACAATTCCTCACGGAATACCTGACAAGTGAGACAATTATTACTGCCATTCTAGGTAACAAAGAGAAGTCGAAACTATAGACCTATGAATTAAGTTCTTGTTTTTACTGAAAGTAGCTGACGCCTCCGCTTATTTCCTGTCGGGCCGTCACCTTCCTTTCTCCTTTCATTAAGAGCGACGTTTTTAGCCGGTCGTTTTGGACTGATGCGGGCTCATGGATGAAGAGAGGTCCCGGAAGAACATTAATTACATTCTCGCTCAACGACAAAAAGCAGATCGCCCTCAGTCCTCCTATCCTCCCCTTCCTTGCTGGCGTTCGAGGCACAAAAGACTTTTGCGAGGACACGCGACAGAAAGAGAGTCGTCCACGTGAAATTATAAAAGGCAGGAAATGTGCATTACGTTGTTGCATCCTCCGAATTAAGCGACAAGTCTGAGCTTAACATAGATATTCAGAGAACAAATACACAAACAAACCTATTTTTACCTTAAGGCAGGGTAGCGATAATATTTTCGAAAAATGTTCTTGAAGTAATTCAACCTAGACATTCCAAATATTGTAAACAATGGTGTTATTAACATGCCATTAACTATGTTAAGGTTTCGCTTTCCAAATTTATTTTACGAGTAATAATCCCGCCTCATATTTTAACTAAACAAAACATAAGTGCTGATTAATATGAATCAAAAATATACATAAACATCTTTTTACATCTTTCGCTCCTAAAATTTAAATTGTAACCGGATACAGAAAAAGTAATGCATCCTTTGCAATGTGGAAATCAACCTCTCCATCAACGTTTTTTCTATCTACATAAGCAAGCAATGACAAATCATCTGTAATAACATTTTTAAACAACAAAATGTTCACAAAATACTCAATTTTCCTTGTAAGATGCTTAGGGAAATTTTTATTTAATCAGCCTATTGTATGAATTTGCACGTGTTTTTTATTCCACTTGTAATTGGATTGTAGTGTCCACTGCGGGGGGAATGTACGGAATTGCAAGGGGGAAGGTGCGTGGGTTACTCTCGTAAATTGATTCCAGTCACGTCAACAACTCAAGTCAGTAGTCCTGGAAAATGTATGCTTTATTGCTGGCGATGAAAGTGTTCTTCCCTCATTGAATGACGAGACCCGGCGGCGACAAACCTTCGTTTTGCGGATGATTTCTCACTCCAGGTACGTCCCCCAGCTTGGACCGCCCCAGTCGGGACAAGCTATTGATCTCTCGATATGTGTGATGATGTTGTGCATGCAAGCATAAGTATGTATGCTTGTGTGTGTGTGTATAAGGGTTGAGGACAGGACAAGAAAGGGGAAGGATAGATTGCTCACGGTTCATGGTTCGCTGTTAACACCCCTGCTCCGGTATTCGTCTGGTATTGATAGACAAAACAATGGAAAATTACAGGCCGCTAGAATTCTTCTCCAGACAGCGGCTGAATTGCACCTATAGCGGAACAAGTTTGTAACCTCCCTTCGAATGCGCATGCGCGAGGAGGGGTGACTCCCACCATCAACCGCTACTTCCCCTGAAAATATCGCTCTCTCACTCGCACTGAGCGCCAAGAAAGGGGCCAGCGAGGAGGGGAGAGGGGAGAGGGGCACATGCAGGCTGTTGTGCTAGGACCAACGCACTGTAAAAGTGTTAGCGAACCCAATCTCAGCAGGCTACGCACAAACACTTTATCCTAATATATTAAAGTTCAGTAAAAGAAACATACGTATAGGAAACCTCGCCACAGGTCCTCAGTCCTATCCCTTTCGTCTTTGAGTGCTGTGCGGTGTGGCGTGTCTTAGTTTAGGCCTAATTTCATGAGTTCACAGGCGTAATATCGTGTGTGTTTGTAAGACAACCGCTCGCAGATAGTATGGCCTCAACATCAAGTTCAGTGAGTGGTACACCTCTTCGAGGACAGGCACGAGAAATAGTTTTCCCGTTGCATTAATATTTCAAAGATTTAAAAAAGAAAATATTAAGTGCTAGTGTAATTAACATGAAATGACACGTGAAGAAAATTGAAGAAGAATATATGAAAACAGACATGATCATGGACGAAGAAGAGGACAAAATTATTGTTTCTTTACGTGAAAGTTCCTCAGAGGAAGACAATGACGAAAATGACAGCAACTACTGTAGCGACCGTGATGACTAATAGCTCCTCCTTGCTTGGGGAGGGCGGCGAATCGCGTGCGCCCAGAAGACAGAAGTCTGCGGCTCAAAGCAGCGGTGGGGGAAGCCCGGGAAAATAAGCTCCTCCCGAAAGGTAGTTTTCAAACTTGTGCTACTATAGCATAATAGATGGTGTGATCTTGAGGATCTCCCGGATAGAATAATTGCCGAGTCAGCGGCAGTTCTAGCTCTGAGATAAATTCAGCCGGTTGTACCCTCCTATGAAAGGTGTCTGGTCCGGTACATATCTACTGCTTCTGAATTCATCTGAAGTTATTACAGAAACCACGGAAACCTTCGATCAAAGCATCTCACAGAGAACATCCTTTCAGAGTCCGAAAATTCGTAGATTCATTTACCTGAGACGGAAACTGGGATATTCCATTCACCGGCATTGTTCAATCAATTACATTGCCGTAATAATTGCAGGTACTAGAGCTGCTCACTAATTCATGTCAACAATACAAAATTTTTGAATTATTTAAGACTAATGATTCAATCCGTGATTTTAAAGACTTCGTTTAACACCCGGAATGTCATGATATAAAGATCAAATTAAAAGTTACTGAAATGTTAGCTCGCTCCTCCAAGCTCCATACAAACAGTTGAAAGTTCTCAAAACAGACTGAATGTTTTCTCAATACATATTTGACTTCACGTGTGCTTGAATAGAAAAATGAAACCAAATTGTTTGACTCACCGATAATGATTTTTGTGAGTCTTTTGACAACAAAAAGGCAGAAGGAAATTGATACAGTTTTGGCATGCCGAAGTAAAAATGCTGATTCAAAATGAAAAATTTGAAATAAAAAATTCAACTTTTTTATAAATGTTTGTATTTTTGAAAGTTTATACGTTTACTTTGCAATATGCTGTTTATATTTGTTATTACAGACAAAAATGTAATTTTTTTGTTATATTGTTGTATTTATTAGTTGTGATAAAAATGTGCATTTAAAAAGAGAAAATAGTGTGCATTCTAGAATATCTAGAATAACAGTTTTAAACAAATATCTTGCGAGTTTGATTATTGATGTGATTATGAAGTGATACGATAAGATATTTAAAGTGTTGACAATTACAATTTATGAAATGAGGATTTTCGCTTACACATTTATTAGTGAAAATTCACATTGATTGCTTGATTCCATTAATCCAATTACTCCTAATAGTTTTGTACACAAAGTAGTAAATATTTTCTAAATTGTCGGGCGTTAAATCGTTAACAGTAGGAAGAGGTGTACGTACGGTTGTTACACCTCTTGCTTTTGCAGCGCTTCTCCGTCTCTTTATTTCATTTGGAGAACTTTACATCGTAAAGTGGGGCTGCGTTATGTGCGCGACGTCTGTCTCGTCACATCGCCACGAGCCCTTGACATCTCTGGATCGTCCAGCTGATGGCGGTTTAGCGGGTGGCTTTGACGCCGACCTGTGACATTCTTCGACAATACGACCGAGCAGTGTTTTGGCACTCTGTAAAGACGAGAATGCAGTGCGCGTTTGACGGCTGACAACCCAGATTCCAGGGCGACAATTGCGGGATTCTTCTTGGATAGACAACTTGAACTCTTGTAGATAACATGACCAGAGCCGGGTGTGAAAATTAAAATGGCCTAGGTAAAAACAAAAGGTTATTTACTCTTTGTTACGATTTTGAAATGGCACTTCCAGACACGGTCGCTGTTTCATATCGATTATTCCCATTCCTTTAAAAAGAAATATTATCTGAATTACCTTAATTTTAATGACGAGCATGTTTCGTTTCAGTGGTCATTTGCTATTGCAAACCCTTAATCTATAATACTCTTCTCATTCCCAGATGCTCCGTAGTGAAAACTCTGTCACGATTTATAATATTAACATTTTACCATATTTTATTATTCAAATACAGATGTAAATAGTATTTTATTTTTAAAACCAGTAAATATATATGAATATACAATATTGGAGGGAAATTAATTTTATAATACAGATGGTGAATTCCGTCTGGTATTGTGAATTATTTTGAACAGAGAATGAGAGGAAAGCGAGGACATGCACCTACCGATTCACATTGCAAATGCAGCCGTTGGTTGTATTCGCACGATGATATTCAATCCGGCTCCTATTTCTGCTGATGAGGTTTAACTTCTGTTAAACAATTGGGCTTCCAATTTGGATTTGAACAAAGGACTCTTCCATTGAGTGGCCCAAGACTTCGAAATCATTCAGCTAACTATTGAATGGGAACAATTATTCCTGAAACAGGGCCTCAAAACATAATGCTGGTCTCAACAGTGGGTAGAACTCTCAGCATCACGGCAAAACCTCACTGAAACATCTTTATGACATTAAATATATCATTTGACGAAAATAAAGTTACATTGAACAGCTTCTTGAATGCACAGCAATACCAATTCAGATTTTTTCCCAATATTCTTTTGGGGCTTGATGGTGTAGAGATTTAAAGCAGCGTCTAAGTAGAGCCTAAATCTTCAGACAATGTGTCATCACCTTGCGTGGGTAATACGTGTTAATAAATGTTACCACTTGACCCATCTAAACGACATGTTATTTCTTGCCATTTATTTACCTTCGTAATCCCCATCGGTCTTAAATCAACATCAACTTGACATCCTTCGTACTCAGAAGGTAAACATTATTATTATTATTATTATTATTATTATTATTATTATTATTATTATTATTATTATTATTATTATTATTATTATTATTATTATTATTATTATTATTTTTTTTATATATATATTTTAACTTTCTTCCACATATGCATCTCGGTTACCATGAACAAGAGATACACATTTCAACTGATACAATCAGCACTGGATCAACTATCAATACTCAGAAACCTCCTCACGATATTACAGGTGTGTAAGATGACAATCTTCTGCAGTTGGATGAATAACCCCTTCTTCAATTGCAGTTCAGCCAGGGATTCTTGCAGGAATTTTGGAATTTCACCAGTGGCACCTACAATTATTGGTACAATTGTCACCTTTTCCACGTCGCTCCACATTTCCTTGATCTCATTCGCAAGAGGTTGGTACTTTAAAATTTTTTCACTCCTCTTCTTCTGGATGTTG
>Ga0115856_100274_pt1 | contig 18221 bp, 8 predicted proteins | sample InSIn4gowninarea_FD_83870 | JGI IMG/M metagenome (GOLD analysis project Ga0115856, IMG submission 83870)
CACTTGTTAAATAAGTTATTACTTTTTTGATAAAAAGACTTTTTTTGTCTTTAAAAGGTGCTATAAAAGAAAGCTGCTTTAAAAAAAATATTATTAATATCTCTAAATAATAAAATTAACCATTATGAGAATAGGATTTGAATCAATTTTACAACTGTGAAAGCATTTTATGACAGGAATAGCATTTCATGCAAATCTATTTTCGTGTCTACGCTTTTTAATAATATAAACACATCAAAATAACATGTTCCACCAGAATGATCGATTTCACTTCTTGACGCCGAGCGCATCATATCTTCGATTGTTATATGCAAACTATTTTTTGCACAGTCATTAATCACTTTTGACCGTTGAGAGATCGGTCGTTCGATATTCCTCGAGTCTTCGTACTTCTTGTATTCAGACTTTTCGCAAGCTCGCGGCATCGCGGAAAGTTGAACGAATTACGAAGTTTAGTCTCGAAGATTCCAACGTGAAATCGATCATTTCCAGTCGTTAGGCGGTAGCCGCCGATGGAAATACCTTGGAATATCCTGAATGTGAATCCCTGCGGACCTACTTGGACGCTGCCCAAGGAATGATATTGCAGCTGTTGCTCTAGGATAGCACGCACCTCAAGCTCGTCTGTGAATGTCGAACCAATGTCTAGGGTAACTTGCAACGTGAAAGCGTCGGACGTCGGTCTAAAAGTGAAACGTAACTGGTAGTCCAAAGCAGTAGAGATACAACATTAAAAATATCACCAAAGCGAAATTAGATGATACTTACGATATTTTGACAACATTGACCAAGTGCTTGTATCCCGGAATGTGGCGGTTGAATAAGTTCTCGAGCGCATGAGTGAGATTGCCACTTAATTCTCGATATTTAAGACTATTTCTGTCAGAATATTCTCGTCTGTATGGTTCGCCGACTGTCAACGTAATTCGATAGAATCCTGTAAAAAAACATTGGTTAGTAAAAAATAAAAACTCTTAATTTCCTTAAAAATAAATCTACAAATATATGATATATTAATTAAAAACTAAAGAGACTAATAAACTAATAAAAAAAATAAAATGTTTAAAAAATCCAATAAAAAAAAATAGAAAATTTTATTTTTAGAGATATTAATAATATTTTTTTTAAAGCAGCTTTCTTTTATAGCACCTTTTAAAGACAAAAAAAGTCTTTTTATCAAAAAAGTAATAACTTATTAAACAAGTGATCAAATCACATTTTAATAAAGAAAATGCAATAAGTGTTCCAGCAATAAAAAAAATTATAGAAATCCATTATATGCTATTTAAATTATATAATTATAGTATCGATTCATGTGCTATAATATCTCTGATTATAATTAATATAATTTTTAAAATATTTTCTGCCTCGCGCTAAAATATCAGTAGTACATCTTAAAATAAAGTTGCCATTTTCTCTTACTTTGATATTACAAGAATATAAAACTTATTTTAAAATTTTCCATATTAATAAAAACGTACAATGTTTAGTAGACAAATTATTACAATAATTTTTATTCTTCTTATCAATTCTTATTATTATATGCCGTTTGTATTGTTCAAAGAAATATTATTACACCATTGCCATAAATAATTAAAGTTAATTAAAATCTAACAGATTTATTGTCTTCATAAATAAAGAATTATAAAGAAATGTACAACTAATTAAATTAGTAGTATGTTTGATTAAAAAAATACTTAACATATTAAAATATATTTAATTAAAGTAATAGTATATTAGTATTTATTTTAATCAATAAAATTGCAATTCTATAAAAAATTAGAGACTTACGTATTTTGCCGTCAGAGTTGCCATGAATACTTGGACGATGGTCTATTTCTATTCCGCCTTCTCCTGCGCTACCTTCGATCTCTCCTGATCCGGCTAAATCTTCATCATCGCTATTTCCATATGTTATCGGTATTCTGTGACTTTCCGCGACGTTACTGATCTCATTATCGTGCTATATGGGCATAATAATATTTTTATATAGTAGAGATATTAATTATAAATTAATGAATAAATGTTGCAATTAAATGAAAAAACTGTAACGCAAACATACTTCCAAATCATCTATCATCGTTTACAAATCATCTATCGTATAATACTATTATCTATAGTAATATTATTGCAACCAAACATTTTCATAGAATTGAATTAAATGTAATAAACAGATGAAAAGTTAGAAAGCAAAATGTTTTCAAAGTAATATTTCATACCTCGTCATCTACGTCGCCAGCATCTTTATTCTTTTCACGAGTCAATCTTTCACTGACACCAGCAGCTAGATTTTCGGCACTTGGTTCTTCAGGTTGATCAAGAGTATGATTTCCGTTGTCTCCGTGCAAAATAACAGCGTTGTCAATAACTTGATCTTGATCTTCTTTTTGTTGATCTATCAAAAGAAAATTGAATAATTGAAAAATGGATAAATGGCAAAAATATTTTCAATAATTCTAATAATAAAGATTTTAATTGCACTTGATTAAAACTTTAGTACCTGACGGTGCTTGTGTCGTAGTTGTCGTTGTAGATAATGGATTTAAAAAATCCAAAACCTCTCTCTTTATCCTATGAAAAAGGGATTCGTCCTGTTGCTTTTCGATCAATGGTGCTTGGACTGCGGGTTGTTTGCCTTCTAGATCGAAAATCAAGTCATCGTCCTGAAAAAACAAATCAAAGTTGTAGGCTTCATATTTTTAAGAGAAATCGATTAGTTTTACATCAATAACAATTGTTACATGTTAGCGTGATAATTTGCTTATTCGTTTAATTTATTGTTTAATAATCGCTATTCTAATCATTATCATACGTAGAATACAAGCGCACATAACTTTGTTAATATTTTTATGAAAACGTAAACTCCGAAATCTAGTTTCTCGTATTTCAGATAGTTTCGAGAATGTTTTCTGCATTCGTTACAATTTCCGCCACTTTATAATAAATGCATAAGTCACTATCTCATCGGGTGCCTGAGAATCTGCCACCAGATAACCGCATATGCCTGCCCGCATACGCACGCGAGCAGCAACGGCACGTGTGAAAGACTATCGAGCGTATGTATTGCCAAGTATCCTCACGTGTCCCTCATAAAGAACCAATTCTCACCTAAACACACGATATAAATTCAGGATCGTCGGGCCATTCTGGCGGTAGCGGCGCGTCGTGATTCCGTAAAAACCGCGGCGACCGGCAAACTGCCCAAGATTCGAGTACGCGGGTCAATGACGTCGCTCGTGCGGGATGAAAATGGAGAGAACCGACGTACCGTATGGCAGGTATAAGCCAGAAGAGCCAACCGGAATAACGTATCGTTATGGGCGAATACCTGACGAGCTTGGGCTACGTACATTCCGCCCGGTTATGCAAACGCATCGCCGTTACAACATAAATATGAATAATACACTGTGTACCGATAGTACGATTCTATGTGCGTTTCTTACGTACGAATGAGAGAGAAGACATGCAACGCCTGTTAAATGAAGCGTTAATAAATTCTTTCACGGTCGTATTCGCTTCCAGCGAAAAGTAGTTTAATCAAACTATTTTAAGTATGCCGTTCTCTAAAATTAAATTCTCTAAATTTCAAAATTAGAATTTTCTAAGAATTTTAACTTATTTTTCTATGTTTTTTTTACTATGTGAAGGATTTAATTTTTATGTTAAGCGAGAACAACAATTTTTCTAAAATAGAGATAAAAATTAAGATATTAAAATAAATTTCTTATTTTACATTACATAAAGTTAAATTTTATGACACAAATTCGCGCCGATTTCTTTTTTAATAGAATTACTTTCCCAACAGCAAACAAGACAGATTTGTTTTTGACGCGACGTTTATGCATGCGCGCACAAAGTGCATGGCACTGCAACACGTGAGCGGAAATGTCGAGGTATCTTTTTTCACAGATGTGGAAGGTGGCAACTCGTGCACCGGTAATGAAGCTTGAAGCACGCCAGGCGAAGCGTATTATTACAGTCGCGCGTTTACACGTCACGCAGGCATCATTTAAGGATTCGCATGCAACATCCGACGATCGCACGCATTTACACGCAAGCGGCATTCATGCTTGCGTACGTCGTCAAAATGCGGGTGCAAAGCGATATACATGTGTTATATAACTTTGAACTCGGTCTTAACGAGGCTAACGACACGGCGCTACGTTTATTAATCCGCATTCAAGACAGTCTAAACATTCGCTGCACTCGCCGCACACGCGAGGTAATCGGATGCCTCTTCTTTGTTCGAAAGATCATCTCGTTAAGAGAAAAATAACATTTAGACATAAAAAAAGATCAAATACGTGCCACATGTTGTTATTATACTTCCATATTAATCGATCTTTCACCTCTTCAAATCTCATCTCTTCAAAATATTGTTCATTGAGTGTGTTTCTTAAGCATTAAGAATCACAAGCAGCAAAAATGCAACAACACTCGACGTGCTCGTTATTTCAAAATTGCGGAAGTCCGGACTTAGCGGCACGCAGATAAAACGCACTGCGAGGGACCATTTTAGATCGCGATAACGACCATGATGTGCGGCACATCCTGCCAGAAAACAGCTGGCACGATGTTCGCACACGCGGTTTTATTACAGACAATTTAGCGATTCGATCCGCATCTAAACTGTCCTTTAAACGATTACAGCGATGTGCACATCATATCATTATTAGCTAACGAGCATATGGATTTTATAAATAAAGAGGCCATCGGAAAAAATAATTTTATCTTATTTGCGGATACTTTGATAAATTCAACGAGACTCAACAAAATATAATCAGGAAAATATATTTCTTTCGCAGAAAGTTTATATTAAAAAATACGATATTAAATAAAGCATTACTTATTAAAATATGTGTTATTTTAAATAATTAAGATTTTTGAAATAACTATCTAGTAGACATCTAATTTGAAAATATCTTCTAATATGTTCTTTTACATCTCATTGTATCTCACATTTTATTCTGTTTTCATGTAGATTTTAACAGCGCGACGTAAACTTTTAGCGGGTGCAAAGCACGCGCTAATGACAGTCCACCGATAACGAGAATATAAATCCAACGCGGCGAGGTTGGACATCATAATAGAGCTCTTCGGGAAAAATAAAGAATCTGACCACGCTGGGCGCGGAAACATCAGCGCGGTCTGAGACGCGGAACTTTGTTATTCCGGGCAAGTTTTACACGGGATTCCACAGCTAAGTCCACTCTATGATCCTTTCACGGCAACTACGTGCTCATACTTCGACAAAACACCGCCCCTATAGTCCGAAATCCTTAAAATGCATGGGAAATACGTGTTGGCGCAGGTTAAGTAGCCCTAGGAAATTCGTCCTGCGTCGAACAAAACCGGCGAACTTTGGAGGGCTTTAGGACAAAGTTGCCTGCGACGCGACAGAGACGTAAGATGCTCAGTTAACCTTCCTTGTTTCCATTTTCTCTTTTTTCTTCCTTTTTTTTCTCGTAATGAGCCTCGCCTCATTTTGGCGAACCGAATGATGCACTGGTCAGAATGAGTCGGCGAAGTGTATTTCGTAATTACGCAAGAACTTTCATTGCCATATGCGGTCGCTTAAAACCGTAGCGCGTTGATGACTATACAAGGTAACGAATAAGATAAAATGCAAAAGTCAGCAACAGAAGTATATTTCTATACAAATTTAAATTTTTTCCTCTTTTTTTTGAAAAAAAGAAAACAATATTATCGTATAAAGCTATATCAACCTCTAATGTAAATATAAAATGTATGTCGACATATATTTATAATAATAAAATTTTTCTATCCAATTTGTAGTTTTCATCACCGAAATATTGTACATTGCTAGACACCCGGTATTTTGATAAGAATCGATAAGTACGTCTCAGAAAGAGAATGTTAGCACTTTTTTCCTCCCATTGTTGCAATTCTTACTTATGTCTTACTAAACCATCGTATGTAGGCTATCTCAGTTTGTTCGCGCACTGACGCGCGCACGAGATAACAGATATATATCTTTTATATAATACGGTTAGTTTCAGTTAAAAGCCTTTTTTGCATAATCATATTGATAACAGACACAGTGTATTTGAAAGAAGAGATAATTATAGTTTTTAGTAGAAACAAATCAGACATTAAGAGAAACTAAGTAGAATTCGATTTTAATAACATTTTTAAAATTCAATTTTATATACGGAATGACTGATGTAATACTGATCAATGTAGTAAATGATCAAATAAAAATAATTTCAAAAGAACAGCATCTGGCATCTAAGTAAATAAATGCGTGAATTACTACAAAGAGGCTTAGTGTCCAAATTAAATGGATTACTCTTTATAACAATATGTAGCTCAAATTTAAAAAATATAAAATTTTTTTAATATAAAAAAAATTTAATCCTTTTTTGCTTTTGTCTCTTTTTTGAACAAATAATAAGCTAAAATTTATTAATTTATGTAAATGCAAATTGGCAAAGTTTAAAATTTGTCTTGCATTTTATTTTTTATTATTTCGTTAGTTGTAATTTTACAATCGTAATCACGCGAATGAGAACACCATATTACATTTTTCTCATGCTTCACATTAATACTGATATGACTTGTAATCAAAGCATTTGCAATCTGTGGGTCAAAGCGTACTACAGATAATCAGCGACCTACAAGTTCGCAAATTTTTAGCACGAAAAATCGTAGATTGCTACACAGTTTTTAATACAGAAGAATAATTTAAAAAACTATTACAAACGTATATAATATATATCAAATATATTAATTACTTATAAATTACTTAAATTTTCCTTCATTTTATAATATTATGTAATATCATATAACACACATACACGCACACAAAGCCACTAAAAAAAATAATAAAAGAAGAAAAATATAATACATTTTATAATTCTCCATATTGCAGTCATGTCTAATGAATGCATTCTTAAAATGGAAAATTAGAGTTTTACAATAACGTTCTAAATATTTAAGAACGTCTTATGAGATAAATGATAATTATTGCATAACGGTTATTAATATAATTGACTTAATAATACGACTGCTATAAAATACTCATTCATCTATCTAACGTTATAAAATTACCTGAAAAATTGTGACACCTACATATATATAGAACTGTAATTTAGTAGTGTCAAAAGTTATGCGTCCCAAAGAGAAAAAAAGGAGAGGCATGCTCAAAGGTCAAGATCCAGCACGTCTCGCGTAAGGCAAGCAGGCAGGCATCGGAACGAAGAAATCCCTCCAATTTGAGGGACTTCTTCGGGGCTTCGACTTAACGAATATATACGTCCGCTCTTTCGCGTCCTCCAGAAAGAGGAAGCCGATATGACGCAGAAAAAGCGAGTCGATAAAAGCGAGAGAAGGGAGGAAATGATAGAGAACGGAAGAGAGAAGGACGTGAAAAAGGAGAAGGGGAGGTTGGCCGATCGTCCTTTGTCTTAAGCCGTGCTATATTAATGCGAAGAACATGTTACATGGAGTGGAATAAAGGGGTGACAGCGGGGGAGAAGGAGAAAAAGGAAGGCGGGGAAAGGGTGGCGTCGTGGCGCGAAAAAGAAGAGCGGAACCGCGCGGAATACTAAGGAGGATCACACACGCCCACCGAATCTGCGTCCAGGATGGAAGGACAGGAGTGGGTACCCCCTGTTTAACCGCGCCTTTGCATTTTAACAGGCTCTCGCCGCAGGAACGAGTCTTGCGACCCGAGATAAATGGTGCGGCAAACGGCTAAATAGCTTGAAATAATGCGTCAACAAGTAATTGCAACACTTTGATCGTGTCGGTTAATTATGCGGAATAAAAAAATTGTAATACCTCTCTGTTACTAGTCTCTCAAATATAGTACCTTTTATCTTAAGAATCTCATATGTAGTGAAAAGCTAATAAAAATGGAAAGAAAGCAATTTTCTGAATATAACATAAAGCTGTCGTAGCACGAACAGATTAACAGACGTGAGCTCTTGCAGCGTTAGTAAATGTTTTAGATGTTTTTCAAATCAATCGCATAATGTAACAAATTGAAAACGAGATAATAAAAAAGCATGTAAAAACTATTTAACCCCGATATAAATGTACAAAAATACAATTTGATATTCAATATAGACCACAGATAGAGGGCAAGTTAAGAATTCACGTACAAATATTAATAAATAACATGTGCTTAATTCCCAACATCGATAAGCGGGTCCACGAAAGTGTGGCTAGCTGCTGAAGTAGGGATGATCTTATATGAACTTTCATATCCCCACGTTTCGGGACAACACGACCAAATAATTCCGGCTCGACCAAATACCTAAATCCTCTCTTGGCTTCACCCGCGAAATTGCGGAAATCATCTCGGTCCGATTTCCCGAGGAGAACGCGACGTCGGTTCTCAGAACGGTCGACGGGCCCGCGGGCTGCGATCTGCCACTCGCACTTCAACCCTCAACACCGGAAAAAGCGCATTAACCAGTTTTCGGGGAGAACTAGTTTCACCGGCTGCCCTTTCGCGAGAAATATTTCGAATGACGAGATATCAATTCTTTAACGGTTAAAACCGAAACCGTCTCTTCTAATTAATTATTATGCTGACATATTTTGACATTTAAGTGCAACTCAAATATCTGCAAAATTTCTATTTAAAAAACGATATAAACATCGTGTAAATAAAAATTTTACTTCTTAGATAGGACACTCGATATTTCATGAATTTATAAAACTATAGTTTTAAATTTCCCTTCCTAGTTCTTTCAGTTTGATGATAAATATGAGGAAAACATTACATTTATCAGAAACAAACCCGTATCAAACAACACTGATTCACTGAAAAATGTTGAGCAAATTGAAAATTCTCGATGTAGAATTCTCATCTTACTGCAGAATTAGTCGTAAAGTTAGAAAACATTAAAAACAATTAAATCGCCGTTAAAGCAGAACTAAAAGAAAACTCAATTAGATCGTTGCCTTTGTCATTACACCTATGTGCACAGACTTACGGCACGTTATCTTTTGAACACTATATCATTCTCTTTTTAATAGCTTTTATCGATCTTTTTCACAAACGGGTTGGCAAATAAGTCTTTTATTAACTAAGAATAACGATGCATATTAATTTATTATTATTCAGTTATAATTTATGAAAAGATAAACTCAAAGTAATTTATCTTGTTCCCAAATTGATGGTAATTGTTTAATTATGTAATATTTCTTTCCGATATTTCTAGCAATGTCAAAATTATTTTTTACATAAAACCTAAAATTAATATATACATATTTATTCTTGTCAAATTACTATATTTTATAGTTATACTATAACCACATGTAATTATATATTCGATATTGTATGATTTATTAAGTATTTTATCATTTTTTATATTTTTTGTTTAAACAAAGTCAAACAAATTCGTTTAAAATACATGATTGGCTGCAAGAAATCGAAGATATTTAGCCTGATTCATCGGTATTTGTCATCCTTCGCTCTCTTTTTTTTTATGCGGCCCTTTCCCGTTTTTTCTGTGAGCGATGAAACCCGAAGCGACAAGTGGCGAGCTCAACAAATTACGAAACTCCACTTACCACTTAGCGTCCGAACGAGGATGCTTGTGTCGCCCGTTATGATCTGCCGTGCACCCGCTCCCCTACAAAGGGGCGCGTTAAGTGTCACCCCGACTGCTTGCAAGGCGTGTAAATTGCGTGACAACTATTCCGACTGTATTCGTATTTGTTTTCCTAGATTTAATCCTCGACTATCACGGTTAACTCTGAATGATGTAAATATTATATGTAAGTTTGGTTTTACGCTACATTTATCGGTTTTTTATATATAATATATTAAAATATTTAAAAACTTCCAATGTTTTGCAAAATATAGTGTGCAAATATTTAAGAACTTGTTTATACTATTGAAAACAATTGAGATACATCAAATTATTGAAACATTAAGTTACTGAAATAATCATCAATTATTACATTCTGCTTATTAGTATTTAAATAGTATAGTATATACACGAGGCGTTTTGAAATCAGGACAATAATGTTCTATAAAATTTGTTGATCTAAAGACAAAATATCAAGACAATAATAGTTCTCGATATATCAATTGTTGAAACTGAAAAGTTGTTTGTGCAAATTACTGAACTAAAATTGATAGAGTGAAACATGACTTTTTACTTAATTCAAAATAGACTTTAATAGTATTCTAATTTAAAGCTTTGTTACTAAAATGTCAAATATGAAAAGTTAAAAGAAAATATCATTCTTCACATTTCATTAAACATTGATTTTAAGAAAAATGTGCTACGATAACTTTCTGTCAATTTCAAGGCATCCCGCATACATAACATGCGGGCGAGAATAAGTGCCTACGTCCATTTTATCGTGATTAATGAGACAAATAATTATGAAGTAAAGTGAAAGGGAGTTGAGAGAAGCACTTAATGCGTGCCTACAAATCTCGTGAGAAATCAATCGGCGACAGTCGGTCGCCGATCATCGAGCGATTCGCTTGGATTAGATTACGTAACGCATCTCACGTTTTTGTTTGCCCCGACCAATCTTTAAAGATCGTTGGATCCGACGGTCATTAACTTTATTAAGTCGTTAAACCATGATGCACCGACCGAGCGTAGTCATCGCACGTGCTCCCATCGCGCGCACGGCTCATGAGCCCCGGCAGCAATTGACGCTCGCTTTACATTTATCTCAGCGAGCCTTGACGGTCCGCAATATAACCGCCAAGAAATTTCGCAAACCTACATATGTACTGCAATCTTAGAGGGAAAGCGAAATACTTGACTTTTATTAAAGTGTTAAAAACTCTTTCGCGCGCAGCCCTTGCAGAATAATCAGAGATCTTTATCAATCAGTCGAATTGTATTATTGTTATTCCTTCATTAATTAACTCTGCTATATTTAATCGTCTACGTCAGTAGACGAGTTGCTTTGGTTCCCCAAAATTATAAGTGTCGATAATACACATACTCGTGTCGATGATTATCAAATGTGAGTTATATCATATGACCTGCGAAAGAAATCGCATGAACATATTTCACAATCCGCAATACTATAATCGCTCGTCAAGCAAATAATTTAAGCATTTTAAATAATAATTTAATTACAGTAAAATGTTTATAAAATACCATAATAAAATACCATAAATTTTCATAATTAATAAAATTAATTAATTTTTAAAATGATTGGGATATAAATATCCTATATCCTAATTGATTTATTGATACAGATTATATATATTTGAATTTGATTTAGTATATAAAATTTGTCTTATTTTTATGCGTATGCTGTCAATCTCCATTACCAGAAATACTCTAATGATAACTATTATTAGTAAACATTATTACTAAGTCATATAACTCAAAACCTATGCAGATAACATTGATCCTATTTTTAGACTAATGCATTTTCATGACACACTCAAATAAATATTGAAATATTCATTATCGCAACGATTTCGTTAAATAATGTTTCAACTTATGTGTAAAATCGCGAACGCCGATGTCGACCAATTCGTCGACCTAATCGATGGCATCGCTCGCAGCATGGATTGTATCCGCGATGTGTGTTTTGATGGGCGTTCATATATGCTTTCACTGAAAATAATGTCTGGAGCGTTTCGCGATCTCGCGGCCGCCTCGCGCGCGCAAATGTGCCGTAAGGAGCGAGCAGCTAAACCTCCACAAACATTCGAAAATGAATATCGCAGGATCGAGAGGTCGCAAAAGCGCGAGAGGGTTTCGATGTAGTTCAAATGTTTCAAAACATATTTCGTGCCATTGTATTTTTTATAGCCCCGTCAGTTTTCAGTGTTCACGTTTTACAGATAATATACAGATAATACACATATATCTGTAATGAGTGAAAACTGAAAATTGACGCATATATTATATACGTTACTAAAAAACTGTATTTCACGTGCCTAACAGTCGTAAAATCGCGAGTGTTGCTTTTCATTATTTAAAAGATTTATTTAAATAGAAAAAATTACAATTTAAAATATGTGTTTCGATGAATATCTGAGATAAAAAAGATCGAAATAGAATTCTTAAAAATTAAAATTGCAAACTTCTATTTAACTTGTTATTTCCGTGAATTAAATTCGTACTAAGGTCATCAAACGCAGTGTCGTTCGCTCATTGTGATTTTACAATTAAACTTTACAACTTTGTTTTAAAAGAAGATCCTTCTTGTATTCTCTTTTTTCAATTTTCATTTTTTTTAAGAAATACGTATAAAAAAGTCTTAGAAAATTTATAAATAATATGAAAACTGTATATGTGTAAATATCTATATAAAGTTTATTAAAATTTCAAATTGCAAACAGAGACACAAGAAAAACACTTCGATAAAGAAGCTTTGAAAATTTATTCTTGGCAATAACAATCATAATCATTCTATTGATATTGGATCTAGTTTGTCAAAGAGAGATAGCACCTGCTAAAGAGGAATCGCGAGATTTTCGGGTTGAATGCACAGGCGCATACACAAGGAGGGCACTGTTCTTCATCGCGGTGCTCGTATCGCCATGGATAGGGGCCGTGTGGCTGCTTTGTTTGGCAAAAGCAAACAATTCCCCGAGGAGCCCATTTCCGTCGAGCGCGCGAATCGAGAATAGATCAACGAGGAAACTGGAGCGGCGCGCCGGGGAAAAGTTCAGAAGTAGCTTGCGTCGGTCAGCCTTTGATCCCTAGGTTGGCAGGGTGTCCGCTTTTTCCACATAACTCGAGACGATCGCATCAAGATAGACTAACTGGCTAATGTCGACCGACTGCTTTCGATTGATTTGGCAGCAGCCACTGCGAGTATATTGTACGATATACGACGCGATTACGAACGCCCTACATATTTACAGGTAAATCTCTGAATAACTGTTATAAATTATGCGAGGAATTCATATATGTGCTACAAAATGGTAAGTATACGCAGCAATGTTATTTTATTTACGCTGCATTGAGCGACATAACTGGTCACCGCGCTAATAATAAATATTCGTGGCTTTGCGCCACGGATGAATAACAAAGCCCAGATTAAATTGCATTTTGTCTCACATCACAATCGACCTCATCTTAGTTATCTCAGTATTACCTCACCGCATTTTTTTTTTTAATTAATGAACGAAGCGCCGCAATCTCGATGCTCGGCCACATGTTTGATGGAGCTGTAGATTACGCGCAAGGAGAAATACGTCTCTGCTTAATTTCCACTCATCACGCGTAAGTGTTTGTTTTTATATTGCCGCGTAACTGACCGCATAATTGCATTTAGTTTGCATTAAGCATATCGTTTTCCGTAAACTTGCGGTAGAGCAGAAACAAACAGTGCAAGTCACTGATACACTGCAATATGGAGAAAATTATAAAAAATGATTTACGTGGATTTTTAGTAAATGTTATTTTCCTTAAAAAAGTTAAAATTTCTTTGATATTTCTTACATAAAAATTCACAATAAAAAATCATGATCATTATGTAATGTCTATGTTCAAAAGTTTAAAGTGCAACGAATTTTTTTCTCGCGCATCAATTGCAAGAAATTCGTACGTATCTTGAAGCGAAGCGCGCTTAAGCTTCTTCAAGACCGGAAAATTATACATTCGCGTTCAGCTTCGGGTTGAATACAAACCCGCAATTACCGTGTGTAATTCAATCTTCTCGCGTGAGTATCGGCTTAATGCAAGTAGGACTGCGCGCATGTATGAGTATGCAGTGGCCAGTTCACGGAAATTGGTGAGCGTGAAACGCGATATTGGCCACGCATCTTCCTCATTAAATGTCGTGTGGAAAATTGTTCCAGGTATCTTAAATATATATGTTTGCAACATAAATCCTAAAATAATAATAATAATCGCGAAACAATCAATTAGAGTTCATCATATTTTAAGAAAATTAACGCTTTGGACAAATGTATCCACTTTCCTTGAGAATTATAAAATTATCATTATAAAGATGTGGAGTTTAAATAACATGATATTTACATAAAATATCATAAATTTGCGACAAATGTTTAAATTTGACTATAAAATTACAGAAATTTCAAGGAATTCACAGCTAAAAGTAAACGTGACACTTCTAAACTATTCTATTCATTCGGTGTAAGTTTACATGCAATTTGAGCCAAAAAGATCATTGGTGAAAAATTAAGAATGTCACGAAATAGATCCACAATGATAGAAAGTAGGGCATCCATTAACGGAAAAATTATTGAAACGTTTTATAACCGATCATCTGTATAGATTCCCACTTAAGCGTAGGAATATTAGAGAAGCAAACTTTCAGACCTCACAACTTTATTACGTTCAATGGATCCATCGTTCAACTCTTAACAAACAAGTTCATCGTGAAATAATACTGCGCCGCTTTGTGATAATTGGAATGAATGTCAAGGCGTCTTCGCACTTTACGATGATGAGAATATATGTCCGACTGATGAAATTGACCTTTGCATTAATTATCGCCACCTTGCATGGCATATTATATCATTAGAACGGAATTTAGATAATTATATGCCATTTCCATTCAAAAGCGTATATCTTGATCTGCGTAGGTGTCAAGTTACGTGATAGGAATTATGATAGTAGCTACACAGGATAATTGATAATTCATTCACGGACTACGATTGCATATTTATTAAGAGATTCTGTCACTATAATTTTATCTTTTTAAATTAATTATCAGAGTTGTATATTCAAACATTAAAATTTATATTACTTACTTTTATTTATGCAGCTGTAACTACATATTTTGTAAGCAGTATAAAAATATCCTCGAAATAGTCATCGCTAAAATTATACTACACAAACAAAAAATATTTATTTTTATGTTCAAATATGGTAAATATTCAATAAAAAATAAATAATAAAATATCATCAAAAAATTAAAATTGTAGCTAAAAAAACACACAAGAATATTATTTCGAGAAAAATGCTATTTAAAATTTTTATTTTATTTTAAAAAGCGTTCAATACAAAATAATATTATATTTTTAAATAAAAACGTTTCTCAAATAATAAAATAATATTTTTTCGATAATAAATATAACCTAAATTTATTTAGAACACTTGCAATTCTTTCTTCATTAATTATATAATTCATAATTTATATAAAATTATATCTACACATTTTCTAGATATAATAATGTTTTAAAATAGATCCAGCAAAAAATCGCGAAATATCAAGTAAGTCTCATTATCGTCGCCGAGTCGGTACTTTTTGTACTTTTTCCATAGACGAACTTAAGCCGGAAATCTCCCAACAATATGCAGACATTTCTACGAGGTGACAAAGGGATTTGTCGGTTTCGTAACGACAAAGCGACGAAGATTATCCTTCTTCCTCGCCCCCGATGAAGTAAACTGCAATGGAAAAAGAGCGACGAATGTAGACTGGTGAGAGTGTACAACGAGTGCCTTTTCGACCACCCTCACCGCCATTCCAACCACCACTTGGCACTACCCTCGCACAGTGAACCGTGGCTTACCCCAAAACTGCCCTAATAGTCCATTGTCTAACATCCGAGCGACAAATTCCCAACCCACCTTTCGTTGCCGCGGCTTTATTTCGCAGCTTCGCAAACGGAAGGGAAAGCTTCGGTATGATGTATCGAGTTCGGGGCTGTTGAACGGGGAATCGTTCCGTTCAATTTAGCACGCGGCCAATGTTGAATCATCGCGTGAATTGTAGCCAATGAGTCAATCATCTATAAAATTTATCTCAACAAACAGAGAATAGCAGATGTATATATACATTTCAAAAATAAAAATTATAAAAATAAAGAATTGATTAAAAATCCACATCTGCTGTACGCTTTTAAATTTTTAAAGACTTGATAGATCTGAGACACTGTACATCGTCGCATCAATGTCCAAGCGAACGGAATTTACATTCGCGCCTATTTGCGTGACATACAATTGAAATACAACGATGTCCCAAAGCCGTCGCCTTGTGTCTCGTGGCGGGGATTCAATGACAGCGAAAGCAGAGACGTGAGTCACCACCCACAAATACACTCTGGGAAGGCGGATAAATTCATGTCCAATTTCTGCTTTATGCTACACAATTTAACACTGCGATACTTAACGAAATGCGACCGCCTTCTTGAAGCTGACATAGTGTTACTACCGTCATTAGAATTTGTAAGATTAAAAACAGATGTGTAATATCACAATTGTTCTTTATATCCAAATAATTTAGTTGTATTCAAATATTTCGGATATATCAACAAATTTATGCAAATCAGCATTAAATCATGTGTTTTATGAACACAAGTTGTTTCTGGAAAATTAAAATTAATTTTTGGTTTCAATATTAAAAATAAATAAACGGAGAAAAAAAATCAATAATGTTGATAAGCAAATTTGCTTTTTACTTGCTAATTTAATTGAAAAACGGATGTGTAAAAAATTTTCGTATTTTGCTGCTCAGAATCGGTAAAAGTTTTTGAAATATGAAATATAAGCTTTCAATCTCATATCATCAACTTTTTAATACTGTTACAAGCAAGCGATTTAATTGTACGATTGAAAGCGAAAAAGAGGAAATAATTAAAAGGATAAACTTTATGTGAAGTTATCGCCAGACAGTTATTTATATTGATGCCGCGATATTTCAAGATGTAAATTTTCTCTCATTCAGAGACGGATTTCATTTAACTACATGCGGCAACGAGCGTGGCTATAGAAAAAAAGAACGCCGTTAAGAGATCCGATGAAAAGCAGAAAAAGACCACGCGATTCAGACGTCGCGTCGACGGGGCTAAATGATCGTCGTTCCGACGATTGACTTCGCACGTGAAAGAGTATACGCAGACATCCGACAGAATGTACGTCAGCAATTCTTCTCTTCTACGACGATTTTATTTCTACGTAGACATTATATCGAATTTTAGATTGATCAAAATATTTAAGTCGGATAAAAAGCGATCGTGATAGCAAAAATTTGTATTCAACCTTAAAATCCGCGGCCGACATGGTAACAATGTTTATTTCACAACAAAATAATTTCAATTTTCGTAAAAATCAAACCATTCACTATTGTAATTTATAAAATATAATATAATATCTAAAAATAAAAAAGTCCAGATAATTAAAAAAAATAAAAACTTATCGTAGAATTTTATAATAAAATTTGTATTTAAAGTTACAAAATTGTACTTCAAAAACAATGTTTTTTTTTTTCGTGTTTTTTTAATAAATCTGCTAGAGTATGCACGTATCCGTCACTAAATGTGTAGACTAAGCCATTCTTTCACGAAAGAATAAGTAAAATTGAAAATAAAAAGGTAGTTTATTTTTCTTTGACCATTTGGCTATTTTAATTTCGTGAAATAATTAAAGTAAAAAATTTTCATTTCAAAAAGTTCGTTTTTTTAAGTTTATTTTTAAATATTACAATATTTGTTCAGTTATAAGATAATGTTAATTAAGATAATTTGGTTTATATTAGAGAGATTTACTAATATATATATGTACAAAAGTACATATATGCAGTAATGCAGTAAAGCTGTGCAAATAAGTATTTTATTCTAAAATGAATAAGTAAAATCTGTTTAATTAATTATCAGATCGAAGCAACTGATTTTGCGTATTGATTTTGGAATCAAATACTATTCCCTACAGCCCTATAATGGAGCAACTCTCCTGAAGTTAGTGCGCAACCCGCAGACAAAGCTAATATACTGAAGAGTATCGATATCAAATTTCCAATTAAGCACCAATTATTCTAACATTATCCGTGCCACACTTCAGCCGTCGGATCATTACCGAATTCATCAGGAATTGATTATGAGGAGCACATATGAAGATACGCGCGCGCCGTCGAAGTCCCTCCTATACCTATCAAGAATAATCTCGTACTAATTAATGAGAGATGAAATCAATCATTACAGATTTCAGGTATATAATTCAGATTACAGATATAATTTTTTCGAAACATGATGAGGATTATATTGCCAAGTAATTAAATTTTATCGAACTTGCAATTTTATTACGATACTATAACTTGAGCTAGCAATTAACAAATTACGATAAAATAGTTATATGTAAGTATAAAATGTGCATTTTTTAATGCAATTTATCGTCTCAAGAGAAGGTCTCTTTTTTTTCATTAATACTACATAACTGTTACGATTTATTTCAGTGATTTTAAACATGATAGAGTAACAAAATATATCGAAAAAAGTAGAAGAGTATATAAATCTTATTTGTCCCGTGAAAAACATAAACTCGAGTACCTTAAGAATTTAA
>Ga0115856_100298_pt1 | contig 18179 bp, 13 predicted proteins | sample InSIn4gowninarea_FD_83870 | JGI IMG/M metagenome (GOLD analysis project Ga0115856, IMG submission 83870)
CTATTCTCTGTACAAATATTATCTTTTAAAAAACTCATTCGTTGAAAGTGGACCCATTTTGCTCCATTCCTAGCTGGTGTTCCTGAGAATCCACTTTTAACAGCATTTTCTCTGCATATTCTTAAGAAATATGATCTCAGCTTCTGAAATTTCTTCATGAGCAAATCTAAAATTTAAAGAAAAATTCAAAAGCACTCATTAAATGTTTACAAATACACAAATCTAAATATTTTCAGAAAATTACATAATTCTACGTTACTTAACTACAGTTGTTAACATGAAACACAAGGGACCTTTAAATTTTTGTATACTTAGAGAAATCATTTTTAATTGATACATAATTTCAATCAAAAGTGAACTATAGAATGGAGTTTAAAGAAGAAGTAATAAATGTTTTTATTCATAATGCTTATTCTAGCAATGTAAAAAAAAAAGGGTTTTGCTAGCTGAATTCTTTTCATTTTGGATTTCATTTGAACCTTAATTTCATAAGAAATTTCACTTTAGAGGTTTCGACAGTAATACAAAAATTATAATGTTTCTTTTACATATTTTAAACAAATATTGCAGTCTGTAAAAGCAAATTAAATGAATTGTTTCCTTCATTACACTCAATATACAATTCTTCAAGAGAATTCTTCTCAATATACCATTTTTTATTATACACTTTGATTTCCTTATGTTCTGTTGTTTATATTCGTAGCATTAATATATTTTCAAAAAAAATTATGAAACTTAAGTATTTAAAGATATATTGTAGTTAATTTTCCTATGAGCTTTTTTATATCATGGAAATTTTATTAAATTAAGTAAAAAAGTAAACTTAATTGCTTACACACAGAGTGGTTTTATGGCTTGTGGTCATATCATAAAAGAGCTCAATTTTATTCAGAAATGCTCAGCATATATTTCAACCATGATAAGTTTTATGTTCTTAATTTAATTTATGAATGGAAAATTACAAAGACATGATTTCACACTTTTAATTATACAGGCTTAGTCAAAATGAATAGGCCAAAAAGAAAACTATTTTTAGACGAATGTAGGTTTATTGTAACCAAACTACAGCTACGTATGGACAGATAAACTATCAAAGTTTTTCTCAACTTTACAGATGTTCGATATGGGCGCCCCTTGTGACACGGCAGACGTCCAGGCGATAGTCGAGATCATCCCAGATCCGTTGCAATATCCGACGTAATGGCATCAATTGCAGCACATATGCGCTGTTTTAACTCGTCCAAGGTCAGCGGTAATGGAGGTTTGAAGACAGTGTCTTTCACATACCCCCAGAGAAAAAAGTCGCATTGTGAGAGGTCGGGGGACCTCGGGGTCCACAACAGGAATGGAAGATCATTCACTCCAGCACGGCCAATCCAACGTCTGGGAAGGTGTTCGTTGAGGTACTCGCGTACACTGTTGTGCCAATGCGGAGGGGCACCGTCCTGTTGGAATACGAAATCGGGCACTTTCTCTTCTAACTGTGGCATCAACCATTCAGACAACATGTCGGCGTACACTATGCCTGTTACGGTTTTCTCCGCGAAAAAGAATGGTTCAAACTCGTGACGGTTGGTTATCGCACAGAAAACGTTTATCTTCGGCGAATCCCTTACATGGTCCAATAGGGCATGAGGATTTTCAGAGCCCCAAAAGCGGAGATTATGCCTATTGACCTTCCCGCACAGGTGAAACGTTGCCTCGTCACTGAAGACCAGTCTGTTGGCAAAGCCTTCCTCCTCTAGTCTTCGTTGCTTTGATTTGCAAAAATCGTGTCGTTTTGAATAGTCAGCATTTTTCAAAGCCTGCACCATTTGGAATTTATACGGCTTGAACTGCAAACGTTTGCGTAACACGCGCTACACAGTTTTTTGCGGAACTTCCAGTTCCATGGCTGCACGATTTGTCGACTTCTTTGGACTTCGTAGAAAGGATGCACGAATGGATTCCACAGTTTCTTCGGAGACACGTGGTCGTCTTGTGCTTTTACCCTTGCATAAGCAGCCCGTCTCCTCAAATTGCTTTACCTACCTCGCAATGGAATGTTGATGAGGTGGTTCCTTACCATACTTGGCTCGAAATTGTCGCTGGACCGTAGTTACTGGCATTATTTTAGCAAATGTCGTCACACAAAACGCCTTCTCCTTGCCTGATTGCGCCATTTTGAAAACAGCGTCTCCTAGCGGCATTAACGTGCATGTGTGTTGCGAAATAAAACTTTGATAGTTTATCTGTCCATACGTAGCTGTAGTTTGGTTACAATAAACCTACATTCGTCTAAAAATAGTTTTCTTATTGTCCTATTCATTTTGACTAACCCTGTATTGCAACGACTTCAATTTATTCTATATGCATTTGCATATTCATAGAATTATTAATTTTTAACAAGTAATCAAGAAATTGAATCAGAATCTCTCAAACTTTACAAAATATTATAAAGTATGATTTTCATAAAATATTGAATTAAGTAAATTCTCAATTAATCAATTACTATTTCCTTTCAATTTTTTAATTAAATTTTATATAATTATTCAAAATAAACATAAGTTTTGGGATACTATATAATTGCGGACTTTCAGAATTTACATTTTAAATTTTAGTTCTACAGTATCATAAATGTAAACTATCAAGAAAAGAAAACAACGAAGAAATGCATTGATTCATTAAATTTTGGCGACAATTGTCTGCTTGAAGAGATTCATGATATTTAGTAAACACATTCACATGCAATACGTGCACTATCAATACTTTTAGACTTAAAATATTCAATTTTACTTATAGAAAAGATCAATAACATAGAAAATGCATATGCTAACTGAAAATAAAAAGTTTAATTTTACTTACCGCTTAAGAACCAGGCAGAACGCTCTGGCCATCTTGACTGCAAAATTATGGAAATTTCTTCGTAACGTTTCTGCTTAAAAGACTTTTTTGAATACAAAGGATTCTTTATATCCCATGAGAGCTCATTTTTTCGTGCTTCTTCAATAAAATCGGCTTCTATTTCACAAGTCCAAAAACAAACCATGCTCTCCGCCATGTTGAATTTTAGCAAATGATGACGTAATCCAAAGCTATCTCTCCTTGGTTAAACCTGTGAAGCTGATCATTTCACTCAGCAGTTTACCTCCCAGAGCGTAAACGGTGAGTGAATTTGTCAGCAAAAAGAAGAGTATCACACGTCGTATTTCGTGCAGCGTTTTAGTCAGAAAAGCTGAGCGAAAGGCCCTCGTCTGATACTGGCTTTAGACTACCGCATTGGCCATGATAGTATTGCCCCACATTCCATTCAATAGACCAAATCAATCTGTTAGTAACTTTTTGAGAAAATCGGAAACAAAATTCCTTTTGATCAAAATGACCCCATCAGTGGTTCTAGAGTTAAAATATAAGTTTGTTAATATTGGATAATGATCAGTGTAATATCGTAATAGTCGTACAGTTCTCAGGTTTCTACTGTTTAATGATTTTCTGCTGTCTAAACGATTTAAAATAATTACAACCTTTTTTTATATCATTATCTTTCTTTATTGACAAATTAATTAACATTATGCTCACGTTAAACAGAGTTTTAATAGCTACGTATAATTGAAACTAGGGAGGTTTGAACCACCCAACGTTTTTCAAATTTAAACATTTATTGAACTGATGAGCTGCAGATGGCAGAACAATATCAAGTAGAATAATATATTATTTCTGTTTGTTAGTCATTTGCAAATAGAATCTAGGAGTAATCTCAAGTGATAGTGTTTTCAGCCCAAAGTTTTTTTTTTGATGTTGCAAGTTCATCTCTCCTGTGCCATTTGTTAAATAAAAAAGTTATTGTTTTCTTTTCAATACAATTATTGTCTGTTGCTTGTAATAATTTATCTCAAGACATTTAATTATTGTACCATGACTTTTATTAACTTTAAATTCATGTGGGTCAAACCTCCCTCAAGTGGGGAGGTTTGACCCACTTTTTACACTCTTGAAAAATCAAAAATAAGAAAAACTGTAGATAATTTGAGATAAAAAAAATGATGTAAAAGGATGCCAAACATTATAATCTAACAAATAAAATCAAATTTGAAATTTGATTATGTTCCAAAAAATAATAAAAATTCTTTTGTGAAAAGTGGGTCAAACCTCCCTAGTTTCCCCTACATCTTAAACATATTCACCCCCGATATTATAAACAACTTCAATTAGAGTAATTAATGTAATAATTATAATCTTAAAGCTCGTTAAGTCATTACTTTAAAAAAACTTTCCGAAACTTGTACAGATTAATGAAAAATAACTCACCGCATAAGAGTAATGTATCAGCCCGTTATGATAGTTCGACTTTGTATGCCGCTTTCTCCTCTAAAGTAATCTTTTGCTGTCTTCTCTTTTCATTTTTATTAAATCTTGGATGATCCCTCTGTGCAGTGTTTATAAAGGATTTTTTACTCTTCCGGAACATATTGAAAAGCCCGGGAACAAAACTGTGTCATAAGTGGGTTTAAGTCATTCCCCCTCTGGTGGGCTCAGACAGAAACAGCAGCCCAAACGAAACGTTTTCACCAACCTCCTTGGGACGATCCCGTGGTGAACGACCATTGAAGAAGCCCTGCAGATGGCTTGTGACTGTTTCAATGACTGTCACTGTTTTTGTGACTGTGACTGTTTTTTGAGCTTCCCGATTTTCTCCCGAACCTCAAAAGTGGGAGGATGTCACAAGCCACGATGAAAGGTGACGCTTCAACGCGCAAACTTAACGTTTTCCGAAATGGCAGTTGTCTGCCTGATTGTTGATGATGGCGCAATAGCGCACTTAGGTTAGGCTTAGAGTTAAAATGATTTATCTTTTGTATATAGTCAGTGTAATGTCCTTTTCATGTTCTAAATAAATAGTTTTCAAAATGTATTCCGAATAATGATTTAGAGTAAGCTTTGTATTAGAAAGATTCACAGACCAGAAGACTTCTCAGTCAACCGAAAGGTAAGTGGCAATTCCTTACCTTATTAGTGTTTATAAATCTTTAATTCATGTAAGCTCGAAAAGTTTGTTAAATACAACATCTGGAAGAGTACAGATTATTCTTAAATCTGACTGTGAATAATGGATTAGCTTAAACAAAAAATAACTGTTTTACGATCGCTTACTACGAAACTCATGAATAAAGTTGAAACAGTACTAATTGATAATAATGTAGAATTAGATGAGTTACAGGAAGTGCTTGAACAGTTAACATTGAAAGCGAAACAGTTAAAAGAAATAGATTCGGAAATACAAAACGAAATTACCTTACTGAAGGACATTGAGGAAGAAATAGTTAAATGTAATGAACATGAAGAAAATATTGTAACTTTTAAATGTAAAGTTAAAAGAACTATTGAAAAGCGTAATTCCTGTCAGATAACAAGTAACGTAAATGAACAAAACAAAACCACATTAAATTTAAATAAGTCACCAGAAGCACCAGCTAGCATTAGATTGCCTTTTTTTATCTTTAGAAAGGTTTGATGATGATCCTAGTGACTGGCAAAGATTTTGGGATCAATTTGAATCTGCCATTCACAAGAACGAAGAAATATCAAATGTAGATAAATTTAATAATTTAAAGTCGTATTTAACGGGAGTTGCTGCGGATTCCATTAAAGGCTTTACTTTGACGAATAAAAATTTTGAATCAGCCTTAACTACTTTGAAAGAAAGATTTGGAAACACTACCTTAGTTATCAACTCTCACTTAAATAAGCTATTAAACCTAACACCAGTTAAAAAATCAACAGAAGTCGCCTCACTAAGAAAACTTTTGGATGCTTGTGTCACAGAAATAAATTTAGAATCATTTGGATTAAAAGTTGAAAATTACTCCGCACTACTTACACCTATTCTTATAAAATTATTACCCTCTGACACTATGTTAGAAATTACGAAAAAACTAGGTACGGACGAAGATTTTCAAGTCATAAAAATAATTGAATATCTAAAAACCGACGTTGTTGCGAGAGAAAAAACTGCTGCATTAATAGCAAATTGAGAATTCTCTACACCGGATGTAATGTCTGCCAAATATCAACTGCGCGGTGACAGGCGATTCTCGCTCTGCGAATAAAACTAAATTCCCAGCTTGTGATGATAACGATAAACATTTTCTAACGGAATGTGATGTATTTAAAAGTAAATCATTAAATGAAAAACGGAATGTGATGTATTTAAAAGTAAATCGTTAAATGAAAAACGCGACTTTCTAAAGAAATATGCATATTGTTTTTCTTGTCTTTTTATTGGGCATTTATCTAAGAAATGCAGGAAGTTTGTTAAATGCGAAGTATGTTTTAAGCGACATTATTCCATAATGTGCCCCTTAAAGAAAATAATAAAGCACACGTCAATAACGAAAGCACTTCTTTATCAAACAAAACTTGTAACCGTGAAGTATTAATGCAAACTTTAACGGTACATTTACAAAATGGTCAGAAAAATATGCCAATAAGATGCTTGATTGACTCAGGCAGCCAACGGAGTTACCTTACAAAGCGCATAATGAAACATATGGGATATGTGTCTACAGGACAGGAAAAAATGGTACATAGCCTTGTTGGTGGTGTTCAAGAAACTCATTTACACAAGCGTTATAGAATATATGTAGGTATTTTAGACGGTACATACAACTGTAACTTTGAGGTATTTGACCAAGAAAAAATTTGTTGAAATACCGAAAATCAGGCATGGCCCATGGATCAAAGAAGCTAAGAAAATTGGCATACGTTTTTCTGATTATGATAATCATAAAGGATCCCTTTAAGATGGTTAAGAAATAAGTTTATTAATTGGGGCAGACATTTATGGAAAATTATTGACAGGAAAGATTAGGACATTGCCTAGTGGTTTAGTTTAGTTTATCCCTTCATGTAACAGAAACTAAACTCACAGATTTGTAGAGATTAGATACTCTCTGTATTCTTCACCTTGGTGAAAAAGTTTCGAAGGAAGAACACGAGCGAATGACGGAAGAATATTTTAATCGAAATATTAGAATAGATGACGAAGGGCGATACGAAGTGAGTCTTCCTTGGATTGAAGGACACCCTCCTCTTCCGAATGGTCGAAAAGTTCCTGAAAGAAGACTGAAAAAATGCACAGACTCGTTAAAGAAGTCCGGAAATTTAGAAGGCTATGAAACAGTATTGAACGAGTGGTTGCAAGAAGGCATTATTGAAGAGGTTGCGGTATCCCGGGAAACAGAAGCTGAATACTTTTTGCCACATCGAGCAGTTATAAAAGTAAATTTAACGACTGGAATACGCCCCGTATTCGATGCATCTTCCAGGGAAAAGGGTTCACCATCTATCAATGATTGTTTAGAGAAGAGTCCTAATCTAGTAGAGCTTATTCCATCTATTAACAATAGATTCTGTTTGAAGAAAATCGGGGTTATCTCGGACATTAGAAAGGCTTTTTTGCAAATAAGTTTAAATAAAAATGACAGACCTTTTTTCAGATTTTTATGGTGGAAAGCTGGAAATCCAAAAAAATTAAAAAAATTTCCAACACCGAAGAGTTGTTTTTGGACTTAAATGTAGTCCTTATTTATTAGGAGCGACTCTTCAATATCACCTAAAAAAACACATCAGATTCAATGCAAGAAACCGTTTCGAAACTCTTAGAATCATTTTACATTGATAACTGTATAACTAGCGTGGACAGTGAAGAACTTAACAAATTCATAGCAGAATCTAAGTTTATTCTTGAACGTGCAAAATTTGACTTGAGAGAGTGGGAGCACAATTATTTTTCTCCTTCGATAAATGTATCTTCTTCGGAAATCAGAAGTGTCCCAGTATTAGGTCTACAGTGGCAGTTATATTCTGATCGGCTTTCGATAGATTTACGGGAAGATACTGAAAGAAGGTGATCCCGTCACTAAAAGAAGAATACTGTCAGTCGTACATAAAATTTCGATCCCATCGGATTCACTTGTTCGGTAACTTTGTACCCAAAAGTATTATTGCAAGAATGCTGGAAAATGAAGATTACTTGGGATTCCTTGCTACCTCCCTCCATTATTAAAAAGTTCGAGAAATGGAGAAAACACTTACGCATCCTTAAAGAAATCTCTATACCTAGATGTCTTACTGATATGGAAAACTCTGGGAATTTAAGCCTTCTTCACACCCTAAGCATAGGGTGTTCTTCTGAATTCCTTGAACAATCCCGATAGTGGGAGGGTCCTGTGTGGCTAAGAGATTTTCAAGAATTTTGAACAAATGACAACTTTACTCCAGTTCCTGAAATTATTGAGTCAGAAAAAAGTAAAACTGTGATTTCCTCAATGAACATTTCCTCAAATCTAATTGAGTTTTATGAAAAGACATCATCTTATAATAGAATGATAGGAGTAACAGCATTTTTAATATAGATTTTTCAGAAATGTCCAAAATAATCAAACCGAACGAATCCTTGACAGAAATTTAAGTGTTGAAGAAATAAATCATTCTGAACTAATTGTTTTAAAATATGCACAGAGAGGTTTATTAGCAGAAACTAAACCCTGTTACACATCTTTACAAACGTTTTATGAACAATGACTGATCAAGGTAAAAACACGAATCGCTATGAGAGATGATCTGCATGATTTCAGATGCCCCATTGTTCTTCCTTGTGATCACCATGTAACTCGCTGCCTCATAATGGAAAAACATAGGGAATTACAACATGCAGGAATACAGATTGTTATGTCAGCATTACGAGAAGAAAAACTGTTCATCAAGTGATAAAACGTTGTACTATATGTAAACGATTTACAACCAAACCTGTGCAAGTAATTAGTGCTCCACTGCCCACAGACCGACTTAAAGACGCGTTGGTGTTTCAAATTGTGGGTATAGATCTGTGCGGCCCATTATTTTTAAAAAATGGTACAAAGGCTTGCATAGTGCTTTTTACCTGCGCAGTGTTTCGCGCAGTTCATGTGGAACTGTTATATGTAATATACATATAACATATAACATATTTATTAACCATTAGTTTTTGTAAAACAATTAGTATCCCTGTTAAAATATAAAGCTCATCTTCTTCTCTTATATAGTTCCCACTGTTGTCTCGAAGAAAAATAAACTTTCTAAAGAATTTCCAGGGTACCTCTTCAGCTTTTAAAAAAGATTTCCCGAATTTTTCCAGGATCTACCAATTAATTTTAAAAACAGAATTCTATCACCTTACGTACCATGAAGCAATTAAAATACTTTTTTTATATTTCTAAATAGATAACTGTTGCGTCGTCTACTAGCTTTGTTCCTTGTTTATGTTTGTTATGTCTAATTTGTGCCTGTTAAATGGCAATGTGTTTGTATGCACACGCACCTAAGAAAAAGAAATGTAACTTCGACTCTTGAACTGCAAAAATTCGCTCGTTGCTCTCTGAAAGGAGTTGGAGTTGCCGTTCTCCCCCCGCTGTTTTCTAAAATGAAATAAAATCCGCTCTATACAGTCCATTTATTAATTGTCTTTGTATATCGATGAACGCTATAGTCCTCCGCAACATTTGGTCCTAGTGACCGGGAGGTGAAGTTATTTAGTTTCAGCACTGTGGATCAAAAAGACGCAATACGCTTTGATTTTAACAAGCAGTTTCGATTCATAAACCACCAAGCAGATGAAGAAGCTCAACCGAAAGAAAGGATACTTAAAGGGACAGATCGAAAAATTAACCGCAGATGATGAAGACTTGCAAGATGTGAGCAAGATAAAGGCAAAACTTGCCACATGTGAAAATTACAATAGAAAAAAGTGGGAAGAAGTAAAAGAAGAATATTACAATGTTCCGGAAGATGAAGAACTAGAAGAAATCAACTCTAGTTTGGAAAAGCTCGATGATCAGCTTCAAAATCTTGAGGTAAGTCTCCTTACCTTGATTAATAATTGCATTAGCAAATCTATTGATAATAAATCACCGCAAATTTCTAATAAACAATGAACTAATGTTTCGGTCAGGCTACCAGAAATTCCTCTCCCATCATTTGACGGGAGTGTGATCTGGGTAACCTTTAACTTAACACGCCGTATGTGCTTTAGAGTTTGCACGTGAACATTTATAGATATAAAAAAACTGGGTTATTTCATATAAATGACTTTATTTTAAATAATGTTTTCAAAATTATTACACATATTACAGAAAGTGATACATGAAATTAAAGATGTTCCTAAATATAAGTAAAGTACAAAGAAGAACACATAGACTTCTCACAAAGAGCACCTGCGACAGACGAAGGGGGTTTATGCGTCTCCACGTTTCACGCAGTACCTGTTACCCCAGGTTTTGACGACCACGCCGTACCGGGACTCGAACCTGGGCCAGCGGCAAGACAGGCAACTTCCATAATCACTATACCAACTGGGCGACACTATTGATGTATTAAACAAGGTATTTCCATTTCATCTGTTTCGATTATTTATGTGTATGATTGTTGGAAGCTTAAGTGAAAGAAAGATACCCTAGTAGCACAAAATCATCGGCTGAATATTGGCCCAATGTGTAGCGCCAATGAGAAAGTGATTGGGACATGCACCGATGATGTCATCGGCATCTGCTTCGTCATGTCCGCTTGGTAGATGACTGAGTGTTCATCGGCAGCGGATTATATGCCGATGAATAAACGGGGAAAAGCCAATGAAAAGCACGTTTGCCGGTCACTTTGAAATTACATGCCAATCAGAAAACGGGGGAAAACCAATGAAAAGTGCACGGGCCAATGACAAAATTTCATCGTGTAGACCTTGTTTTCTTATTGATTTTTCACCCTAGGATCTCGTTCATGCAAACATTTATGTTGGCGTCCATCATTGCACATTCGAGAAACCCCCAAAATACTAGAAAAAAGTCGATCGAATATATTGGGGGTTTCTTGAACGTGCAATGATGGACACCAACATAAATTATTACATAAACGAGACACTAAGGCAGCTAGATGAACAGAAGCTAACAACACACAACACACAATATTTTCTAATGGCTGGTGGGAAGAAGAAGAAATAGCGCGCAGCGCTACCACTGTGTTTCCCGTTTGCATGAAACATAAACGTGGTATTCAAACCACATCTGCGATCCAGTCTTCAGTACTTTGATTTCTATTTTACATTGTGGTCTCAAATAGACTGTTTAACAATCTACCACACAGATGTGGGATTTCAGAAGAATATAGATAAATAGCTCAAACACATAATAATCAAGCATAAAACATGGAATAAACACATGATATACCAAATACAATATCTAAAATTCAATATACAAACATATTTATAAATATATCTATAAAATTTTAAAACTTACAAATTTGTAGTTATAAAATGTATTATAATACTAAGTAGGAAGAACTAAGTGCCAAAATACGAACTCTAAAATACAACTTATAAACATAAACATTAAAAAAAAAAAAAACAACAAACAGTAAATTTAAATTCATACAATATACAACTGTAAAACCCATTGCAAAACAGTAAAATCAATAAAAATTCGAATTCATATACAATCTGAAATAATATTCCATTATATTAGTCAAAAGCCTGGAAGTATAATAATCAAGAACAAGATCTTTCCTGGTTTTCGATCTTAAAATGTCTTCTTTTCCACATCTCAGATTTTCAAGGAGTGGACAGTAACCTATAATGTGTTCTGTTGTTCCTATCTGTTTACACAAACAGAGATCGGATTTTCCAAATCTTTTATTTTGAAACACTGGAATGGCCCCGTGTCCAGTAATAATATGGTTTAAGAAGTTTGATCTTAGTCTCTTGAAATTTACTTTAGGAAATATTTCATATATTGTTTTTCCTCTATTGTCTGTGTTCCACCTGTCTTGCCAATCCTTTAAAATTCTTGCAGTAAAGATGTTATTCACCTGGTATTTCGAGAAGGCTTCTATATGGTCTACCTCTTCCCGCTCAGTAGCAGCCTTAGCCCAAGTGTCGACTAACTCATTGCCAAAATGACCGATATGTGCTCTTATCCAGTGAAAGTTGATTTGAATATTGCAATCCTGAATTAATTTCTTAATAATTTCTATTGTCGTATCTTTCTTTTGTAAACTTTTTAGTGCCTCTAGCACTGATCTCGAATCAGAGTAAACATCTATATTTTTTAAATTATTTTCCTTTTGCATAAAGAACGACATTCTTGATGGCTATTGCTTCAGCAATGAATACAGTGGTTTCATTATTCAATCTGTATTTTTCTCCATCTACAATATTTTTATCCGAGTCAAGACGGATCCATGCGCAGCCGACTATATCATTCTTTTTCGAGCCATCTGTGTAAAAGACAACACTGCTTCTTTGTTTGATTCATTTCGTAAGTATATCTCATAAAGTCTTCATTAATTCGAATATCATCTTTCAGCCTTTTACAATTATCCTTTAACAATTCCAGATCTGCAGATCTTTTATCAATTCTCTTCCACCTATAGAGCAATTTTTTGCTAACTTCATAAGCTACCACCAAATCTAGAGGAGCAATTCCACTTAAAACTCGAAGACCAAGAGTCGATACCGTTTTATAAGTTCTCGTAATTTGTATCAGAAAGCATAAAGGTATAAGAAGATTTGAAGCCTTTATCAACCCATGTTTTACTCAAGTAGGAAAGTTTCACTCCTGCTTTGGTTATCAGGTTCTTTGTAAAACACAAACACTACTATCTGATGCAGTTAGCTGTTATAGGCATTAGAAGAACAATTAACAGCCGTCGATTGAGATGATCTTCCTATATAGCGAAATAATTTTACTTTTATTCCATTTGGCAAAAATGTTTTGCTGTGCTATTTTTCACTTTCTTTCACGAACTGCACTTTCACGTTTTCCTCATCTAGAACTTCATTTATCCATTTTTGTCTATGATAAAATCACAAATATTATTCGTAAATATTTACAAAATAAGTAATAAATAAAACTTAGAAGACAGCAGATGTCAAACAATGGGATTCAAAATGCAAATAAAATGTTCAAAATGTAAATAAAAATGCAAGCAACTAGTCATCAGACGTAAACAAAAAAATCGAGAGCAACAGATATGGTCGCAGTTAAATATAACGTTGCCTTAAAAAAAAAAAAAAATGGAAATTTCAGTAAAAAATGAGAAGTAAACAAACATTTCAGCCATTTAATTCCAGGCCTTTTAAACATCAGGCCACGCCCACTTTTTATAAAATTGCGAATAATTGGACTACTAACAATCCGATTTTGAAAATTCGACTTCGATATGAATCCTCAAGTTATGCTTTATTTTTTAAGGATTAAAACAGAAATTCATAAACATGGCTGATTTTGGCTATTAAGGTCCCTTGTCCCCTTAAATGCAGTAACGAAAACGCGAAGTTGTATTTGTTGCAGTTCAGTTCAGTTCAATGGTACTTTTTCGAAGCGGAGCCAGTATGTCGGCTATTGCTCCGGTAAATATTATGCCAGTGGCCCATCATTTGAAAAACATATTACCCTCAAACAGGGAGGGGAGATGGTAGAAGATGTAATAGTGTGAGGGGGGGGAAGTAAATTGCCTCTGGTAAAGCCGTAACTATATACAGTGCTGTGAGAGCAGAACTTGATTAAACAAAATTGCTATGTACATGTTAAATAAAAATGAGAGTATATAGTATGATGAGAATACATTTGTTGCAGGAATCTCAACTGTGGGAGAGGCACCGCCCATCACTACTGGATTCAGCCAATGACAGCGCTTCTAAATCCAGCCAATGGCAGACATTCATGTCTCGACTGAAAGTCGTAATAAAAATGAAGTTCTTGAATATATGCAATCAATAGTAAATATTGAAATAAATATCAAAACTGAAGAGTTCATATTTTCCTGAGTAATTTGGTATAATATACATGTAGTACTAAATTTTCTAGAGTAAACACAGAAATAAAGAAAAATATGTACACCCCCTCTATTATGGCTGAAGGGGACGCCAATGTTTCATACACACAAATAAAGATAGATTTCTTGGTTATATGATGATACACATGGAATGCAGAAGGATAATCTTGGTTAAATAAATTTGACAAAAGATAAAAGAGGAAGAAGCAAGTCCAATTGCAAAGCCATAGCACACTCATCGCGAAAAAAGTCCTATGCCAGTGCTGCCCTCTATCGAAATAGTGGCGCGTAACAAGCGCCGAATTACCAAGGCAAGTTCAAACTGTGCATAAATAAACCAAAGTTCGCAAACAATTTATCATAGAGTTCGGAATGTTTGCTAGCTGTTGCGATGAGGGGTTTGATTTTCTTGTCTTCAATACAGCGGTGGTACGTTAGATGTTTACATAATATAGATTCATTTTCAGTATGTTTTAAGAAGAACTTTAGATTGCATTTGTCGATAAAATCCGGTAACATGGGTGCATTTGGGTCTTTATACAGGTTGACATTTCTGATGTATCTTGGTGCGTTTATAGCTCTCTTGAGTATCCTATGAATATATCCAGAGAGTCTGAGCATCTGTGTTTTATTGATATTGGCCCAGCAAGGAGATGCATACGTTAGTATGGGACGCAAGATCATGAGTATAAGTTGGCGTTTTCTGAATATATTAAGGTTGTTGTGAGGGTTAAGTAGAGTGCTTATACGCTGAACTGCTGCTTTTGCTTTTCTAAGTGAGTTTTCAACATTGTCGTCCCAGTTAAATTTGCTATTGTAGATTACTCCAAGATAATTTAGTTTGTCCACTTTTGGTACTATTTCATCAAATAAATAGAGGTTATTGGTTATCCTTTTATTTTTCTTTAATTTACGAATTACTAAAAGTTTGGATTTGCTTGTATTTACCTTCATTTTCCATTTAGCCATCCATTCTTCTAGTTCAGGCATTTTATCCTGTAATTTTTGAATGGCTAAATTTGCGTCTCTAAATCTTTGAATCAGAGCTGTATCATCTGCGAATTGACAGATGATGAAATTTGGGTCTTCTTGCCTATTTGGTAGATCGTACATATATAATAGGAAAAGAGTGGGGCCTAAATTCGATCCCTGGGCGATAGAAGCTTGAATCGGTCTCGGAGTGGAGATATCGCTGTTAACCCTAACTGTGAAAGAGCGATATCTGAGATAATTGCGGAGTAGTATGATCAGTTTTGGGGAGATATTTATTTTAATAAGTTTATAAATGAGTCCTGTATGATAAATCTTGTCAAAAGCTTTAGAAATGTCGATCGAGAGAAATGAAATAGCTTCTTTTCTTGAGATGGCTTCACCAATATATTCGGAAATTCTTACAAGCTGCATGGTTGTTGAGCGTTTCTCCATGAAGCCCATCTGATACTGTGGTATGACTTAAGTAAGGTTTAAGTCTATTATATATGACTTTTTCGAATATTTTCCCCAGTGACGATAAAAGACTAATTGGGCGGTGGTTTTGCGGAAAAATTTCATTGCTCCCAGGTTTTGGGAATAAAACTATTTGTGCTTCCTTCCATTTTTGGGGGAAGTAGCTGCTCTTAAGGCACTGGTTGAAGATACTCGCTATTTTTGTGATTACTCTATTTGGTAGGTATTTGAGCATAAGGTTGCTAATCTTGTCTTTTCCTGGTGCTTTATTATTTTTGAGGCTTTTAATGCAATTTTTGATTTTAAGAGGAGTGGTCCAGAATTTCAAGTTAGTGTTTGTATTGCAAAGTTGGGGGTTGCTACAATATCTGCTTCCGCATATATAACAATTGTCATCATTTCTGTTTTCATAAGAATTTAAGAATCTTTTGACAGTTCTTCTAACTATGGTGTCGTTTTCATCGTCACATGGTTCTGTATTGGTTTTGAAGGTAGTATTTGTTGCAATAATAACTATCATCCGCTTTATTTCTGTGAATAATTCAAAGCCATGAGACTTACTGATAGATTAAAACTGGTCACATCGCATAAGTTATGCAGACATTGCTTAGGTTTTCACGCTTTAGCAAAATGTAAATCAAAATCGAATTGTTTCGTTTGCCACAAATCGAACCACCATACACACCTACACAGATATTTTTCCGAAAGTCAATACAGAAAGGGAAATGGGTCGGCGCCAGCCTTTGTCTATGCAAGTGACCATGAAAAGAAACAAAATCCTTCTTCCATATTTTCCGACTCAGACACACAACAGATATTTGTTTCAGTTCTTCGTCGCCAGGAACTGCAGTGCATGAAAAAGAAAATAGCAAACTAATGACTCAGGCTTCCCGAGCAGCCCTATTCAATAGTGCGTCGGCTACTCCCGTCGTACAATAAACACAGCGATAAATTAAGTCCGCGAGTCTCAAAACGTTAAACATCCTTTGCGTTTCATATTAGATTCCGCGGCTCAATCTAACTTCATCACTACCGAGGCAGCGAATTTTTTAGGATTAAAAAAGAAAAAAAATTGCACTCTCATAGGCAGTTTAAACAACAAGGTCTCAACGTTAATTAGCAAATTACTGCAGAACTGTCTGATAAAAATAGTGAATTCTGATGGACCGTAGACTTATTAATCGTTCCAATATTGTTCTTACGGATCCGGAATTCTACATTCCTCGTAAAATTCAGCTTTTATTATAAGCAGAACTCTTCTTTCATTTTTTAAAATCAAATAAGATACTTATAGAGTACAATAAACTTGTACTTCAGGACAGTTGTTTCGGGTATTTAGTATCTCAAAAAGTGAAACAAATTATTTCTCGAAAGGTCATTGCTATTTATCTATGGATTAATTAAATGAATCAATTAAGGCATTTTGGGAAGTTGGATCTGCCGACGACTACATTCACGTTAGTAATGAACTAAACTATTTCGATGAACATTTAAAGAAAACTCATTATAGAAATTCAGATGGGAGATATGTCGTCCAACTGCCGTTTAAACCATATATTGCACCAGATAACATTCCGTTGGGTGATTCTAAGTCACTAGCCATTTTAAGATTGCAACAGCTTTGGAAACGTCTAGACCGTGATCCAGAAATAAAAAAAAATGTATTCCGAATTTATGAATGAATATTTACAATTTAACCATAGATAGATACCATACATAGATTTAACTGACATTAAATCTGAATATTTTCTACCACATCATGGTGTTTATGACCATTAAGTTCTACTACCAAACTTAGAGTCGTGTTCAACGCAAGTGCAAAAACTACAAACGGTAATTTTTTGAACGACCTCTTACTCAAGGGAGGAGTTATTCAAGAAGATATTTTCTCAATAATTATATAGCAAGCGTTTTCGCTGCGGCAATAATTCCAGATCTTTACATGGACGATTGTTTGCCTGGATCATCAAATTTAAAGCAAGCTAAAAGCATTCAGACGGAGCTGACAATTATTGTCACGGGGAGGAATGACTCTTCGTAAATGGCATTTTAATCATCCAGAACGTCTTATCGGAGATTCAGTTACGTACCCTATACTACTAACGAAGAAAGATAACATAAAAAACATTAGTTATGCAGTGGAATATTTCCAGTGGCACTTTTTCTCAGTTTATCACTCACTCTCTGGGTTTATCGAACCCAGCACAGTTTTCACTAAAAGATCTGTTGTATCTCAAATTGCTCGGATTTATGATCCATTAGGAATGATTGGCATTGTTATAAACACATCGAAAATTCTCCTTCAAAAATTATGGTTGCTAAAAATAGACTGGCATGAGCAACTACTCCCAGCTGCTGCTACCAATGGCTGGAATTTACCTGTTCGCTCCACTTTATAGAAGATAACAAAATCCCTATCATCATGTTAAAGGATATCGCTAGCGTAATTCTTCATGCATTTGCAGATTCATCCGAAGATGCTTACGGTGCGTTCATCTATTTACAAGTTAAATCCAATCAAGGAGAAGTTAGCTCTCAACTATTTTGCAGTAAATCAAGAGTTTCCCCATTGAAATCTTTAACTATTCCTCGTCTTGAACTTTCAGCCTGTCTTCTACTGGCACTAGTTGAAAAATGTGTTAAAGCTTTCAAGATACAGATAAACAAGATCCTCCTATGGTTGGAATCGACGATTGCTCTAGCATGGATGAGGAGCCCTCCCCACCTTTTAAAGACCTTTGTGAGCAATCGTGTAGCTCAAATTCAAAGACTCAGCGATGGCTACCAGTGGAATTATGTGTCATCGGAAAATATGTGTCCTCGACATCATCTCACGAGGAATTGACACTAAAAGTCTTTCCATGAAAGAGATGTGGTTTAAAGGCCCACAGTTT
>Ga0115856_100299_pt1 | contig 18103 bp, 25 predicted proteins | sample InSIn4gowninarea_FD_83870 | JGI IMG/M metagenome (GOLD analysis project Ga0115856, IMG submission 83870)
CAAGGAGGACGTTAAAGAGCTGCGTGTACAGAGGAGAAGGGGAGGGGAGGCTCACCGTCCGGCTCAACTATAACGACATTACTGCCCTCGCTTACGCTAATCTCGCCCTCTCCGTTCGCTTGGTACGGGCACGTCTATGCCGCGGGCGAGGACGTTGGTCGTGATGAGGACCTTCGCACGGCCGTCACGGAAGCGGTCGATGATCTCGTCGCGCTGGGGGCCCTCGAGCGCGCCGCTGAGTTGGGCGACTTTGTGCCCGTCTTGCGTGAGGCGGCGCTCGATTTCGGCGGCGGTGTCGCGGCGCTGCGATAATGTTAGTCCTCTCGTGTACCTGAAGCCAAGGGGTTGGGAGACGAACCTTCACGAAAATGATCGAGGAGGCGATGGTCATGAGACCATAGAGTTGCACCAGCACCCTGTATTTGTCGTCCTCGCCGTTGCAGTCCAGGAAGACTTGCTTGATGCCCTCGACCGTGAGCTCTTCGTGCTTGAGCGTCATTTGATGCGCGTTCGGCGCGAACTGGGTCGCATATTGGATAACCTGTGGTGGAAAGGTGGCGGAGAAGAGGACGACTTGGATGTTTCTCGGTAGCAGCCTAAGTTCCTGTTAGCAATGCGTTCTCACCTGCGCAGCCGGGCGAACCCACGCCTTCACCCGCTTGCACTGATCACCTAAGCCCTGCTGATCCAGCATGTTGTCCGCCTCGTCTAGGACGAGGATCTTGATCTGACGTGCGTCGAGCAGCTTCCTCCGGATCATGTCCATCGTAGTCCCTGGCGTGCCCACAATGACCTGTCCTTCGAACTTCTGACCTCGCCGGCTGGGGTCCGGTATCGCTGCGGTGACCACAAGACCCTTTGTGAACTGACCCATAGTCTCCACAACGCCCTTGATCTGTCTCGCCAGCTCCCGACTCGGCGCAAGAATAAGCGCTTGCGGCGCCATTGTTTCGAGATTGATGCGGTGGAGGATGTTGAGCGTGAAAGCCGCCGTCTTGCCTGTGCCGGACTGGGATTGAGCGATAAGATTCGCCGGCGGGTTATGCATGAGTATTGGGAGCGCCCATTCTTGGATCTTGGAGGGCGAGCGGAAGTTCATGTTGTAGATGCCATTTAGGATAGATCGTTCACTGGCGCATGCACACGCGATCAGCTGCTTCCGTCCTTCGAACGGATTTGGACGAGTAAACCTACAGTCCGAGCTCCTCAAAGGTCTTTACGGAATGCAACGGGTTGTTCGGGTCCGCTTGTAGATCGCTCAGCTTCACATCCACGTCGTACTCTGGCTCTCGCAGTTCTGAGCCGTGCTTCTCGGTTGTCGCGCCGTCACGCTGCGCTTCCTCGACTGTGCTCTCTGTCTCCTCGGGAGCGGTGGTAGAGGCCTGGGGCTCGCTGACTGTCTCAGCCGCTGAGGGTAGGGTGATGCGGCTCTCGAGCGAAGCTGAGTTCGACACTGCGGCGTCGGCCTGTGTGTCGGCAGGAGTTTCGGAAGCCATGTTGTTCAAAGAGGAGAAAGAACGAAGAGTATGTCGTGAGCTTTGTGACGGCAAGACGCTTTGTGGCTGGCGGCTTCAACGTCGCGTCGTGCGTGTAGTGAGAGTGTTTGATATGAGAGAAGAATGATGGAGAGGATGAGACGAGCTTGGAGCTATGCGGCCGAATGAAGCGAACGAACGATCGGAAGTCTTCGCGCTATTGAAGCTGATGTGTACCTCGATAGCTCTCAAGCGGCAACTTATTCAGTTTCCTGGCGATGTAGGCAGCAGATGCGTTATACTGCCTAGCTGTTACTCTTATGGTTGTGGTTGCAGGCAGATAAAGCACAATAACATTTTCCCCCCTTGACATTTGGAGGCGTCGCGGGGCACTCGCCGCCTTGGCCCGCCCGCCGCTTCATCCCCGCGCTCGGCGTCGAGTGTTCGCCAGCAGGTGCAGTCCATCGCTGCCCCATATAATACCGTTGCGAGCTGCAAGCTTTCTTTAGCACATATGTCTGTTCGCCCTGGATATGCCTATACCGGAAGAGTACCACACCAGACTCTGAAGCTAGACCGCCGCATAGAATGGCAGAACTGGATATAGCGCCCAAATTCGGCGCCGAGCTGAAGGTAGATAGTGGCTACCCTTGTGTGTTCACTATGTAAGCTGACAACGTGGATGTACAGGATGGCTATAAGGTTGTCAACGCCTGGGTACGTCCCTATCCTCATGACTACACCTTCTGCATACGAGGCCTCCGCAATACTACCATCAACCCGGTCAATACTTCAACGGGCTAACCAGGTGCTCACCAGGTGTCCGGGGGGATTGCGTGGCTGGACGATATCCAACAGTTCTACCGCGAGCGTAGCGCAATCGAGAAAGAGTACTCCGCGAAGCTGAACGCCTTGGCGAAGAAATACTTCGAGAAGAAGGCCAGAAAGTCTAGCAGTCTCAGCGTCGGGGACACCCCTACCGTCACTCCAGGCTCACTCGAGAGGTACCCTCATACTGCGCCCGAAGACGGATATGTCAGGCTGACAGGCTTCACCCAAGTGCTTCTATGACCACATGGAATGTCCAGCTCACGACGCTCGAATCTCGAGCGGCAGAGCATGACCAGTTCGGCTCACAACTTATAAGTAACCTCGCCGACCCCCTCAAGCAACTCGCTTCTCGATACGAAGACCTGCGCAAATGTCACGCCGACTACGCTGCGAAGCTCGAGAAGGAGCGGGACTCGTCATATGGCGAGCTTAAGAAGATGAAAGGCAAATACGACAGTTCATGTCAAGAGGTGGAGAGCCGGCGGAAGAAGACCGAGAGCTCCTTCGACCACAGCAGAACCAAAGCGCAAAATGTCTTGGTACAGCAGATGGCCGAGATGAACAACGTCAAGGTGCGACCTTTCCTGCAACGAAGTAGAGCATGCTGACCCCTGCAGAACTCATACCTCATCAGCATCAACGTGACAAACGTGCAAAAGGAGAAATACTATCACGAGTATGTCCCCGAATTGCTCGATGTAAGGCCTCACGTGCTCGACACAAAACGTCATCTAGCGACTGACAGTTATGCCTACCCTAGAGCTTACAGGACTTATCAGAAACCCGCGTCGCCAAACTCAACTCGATATGGATGGCCGCCGCTCAGATCGAAACAGCAACGCTGGCGCGAAGTACAGAGTTCCTCAAGCACTTGGCGTCAGAAATACCGAGGAACAATCCAGTGCTCGACTCCATGATGTTCTTACGACACAACATCGCCGACTGGCGCGAGCCAGCAGACTTCGCCTTCGAGCCCAGCCCAGTATACTACGATAACGACGCGATGGTCACGGACGAACCCGCCAAGAACTTCCTCCGCAACTACCTAACGAAGAGCAAAGGGCTCTTAGGAGAATACCGCCGCGAGCTCGAGACCAGACGGCGCGAAGTCGAGAACGCCAGGCGGGTCCGCAAAGCAATCCGCGAAGGCAAAGACAAGCGCGACGAAGTCGAGGTCGTGCGCGCCATCTTCTCTCTTCAAGAGAACGCGCACGAAGCCGAGCGGCAGAAAGTGACCGCCGAAGTCGAAGTCTCGACCATCACCTCCGCGGTCGGAGACGTCAGCATCGGCGCGCGCAACCACAACTTCAAGTCCCAGACCTTCAAGATCCCGACGAACTGCGATTACTGTGGTGACCGGATCTGGGGGCTCTCGGCCAAGGGCTTCGACTGTCGCGACTGCGGCTACACGTGCCACAGCAAGTGCGAGATGAAAGCGCCTGCCGACTGTCCCGGCGAGCAGACCAAGGAAGAGAAAAAAGCACTCAAAGCCCAGCGCCAATCGTCGGCACAGAAGGCCGCCCCAACTAACGGCGCGGCAACGGATGCGCACTCCAGCAAGCCGTCAATCAGCAGGAGCGACACAGTCAACTCGATGAACACGCTGAGCTCCGGCTACTCGGCGACAGCGCAGCGATCCATTTCCGGCACCGCTGCCACGCCGCCGGTAGAAGAGCCTCAGCCGGAGAGGACCTCCACGATCAAGGCGTCGCCGTCGCGCAGGAGCCGTATCCTTGCGCCGCCGCCGACGAGCTACATCAAGGATTCCAGCGACGGCGCTGCGGAGACTAGAACTGCGCAGCCGCGGGGCAGAATGACGTACCCGTACCAAGCGAACGGAGAGGGCGAGATTAGCGTAAGCGAGGGCAGTAATGTCGTTATAGTTGAGCCGGACGGTGAGCCTCCCCTCCCCTTCTCCTCTTCTTCTCCCTTAGCAAGACGCCCCAGGAGCGCACGAACTAACCCCCCACCAGACGGCTCAGGCTGGCTCCGCGTCACCTCCGGCTCCTCCACCGGCCTCGTCCCGGCCTCCTACGTCGAGCTCACCCCCACCGCCAATTCCACCCCACCCCCCTCAGCCCACGCGACCCGCCCGCACTCAACCTACTCCAACAACTCCTCCGTCTCTCTAGCCGGCTCCCACGTCTCAGCCTCCGGCGCCTCCTCCTCCGGCGGCACTCTAAAGAAAAAAGGGCCAGCCGTGGCCCCCAAGCGCGGCGCTAAGAAGCTCAAGTACGTCGAGGCGTTGTATGAGTATGAGGCGAGGAGCGAGGCGGAACACAGCATGAAGGAGGGAGAAAGGTTCGTGCTTATTAGCCCGGATTCGGGGGATGGGTGGGCGGATGTGGAGAAGGGGGGCCGCGTGGCGAGTGTGCCGGCGAATTATGTGCAGGAGGTTTAGGGTGGGATGAGGGAGCGCGCCGTGAATAGAGAATATGCGAGGGCGTTGCGGAGGTTGTGCTTGCACGGCCTGGGAGGCATGAGACGTGCTTACGTGGTCGGGGCGCTGGAATTGACGTTTTGAAGAGCCGCGGGCAGTGGGCTTGCACGCAGCGCTCGGAAAGGCAGCGGTCTGGTGGGTTGTTAGTTGGTAGTCACCTCTATCGATCATGTCCCTGATCAAGGCTGTCAAGATCTGCTTCCTGGCTTTGCTTCACCTATGATCTCGTGTCTTGTCTGGCTCATTCTGCAGCCGCAGACAGCATGAGAATACTGACCTATGCTAACGAAGCAACACAGGTTGCAAGGAGGACGTTAAAGAGCTGCGTGTACAGAGGTACCGCCACCTTCTCACAATGTTTCCACTGTTTTTACAGCTTCTCACATCCACCGTTTCTCACCTTTTCTCAGCATTCAACATTCGTCAACGATCTACGGACACCATTTACTTCCGAATACGGTAATCCACACGCTTTTTATGGAACATCGTTTCATTTCAGCTATCACACCTCACTTCTCAGCTCACCTCTTGGCTCACCCCTCAGCTCACTCCTCAGCCCACTTCATAATAACTCTCAACTCTCACTTCTCACTTCTCAGCTTTCTTCTCCACTTTCGGATCTCATCTCCCATTCGGTTCTTATCTCTACAGGTTAGATTTTGGATTTGAGAGTGCAGCGTGGGGGACGAGATACAAATACAATATCGGTTAAGTGAACTGCAAGGCCTCCCATCGACATAGCACCTAGTATACTATGAACCATCATCCACAAACCCGTATGTGCGCAACCGCTATGGTCGCCGTAGATATCTTAATAATGTATCCGCTGAGCCTAGCAGATTACATCCATGCAGGTTGCGGACTTTTGGCTCGAAGCACGGAGGGAGTTGTGAGGAGTGAGATGAGGTCGACAGCTTGCTATATTTGTAACCTTGTAGAACGAAGGTCAGCGGCTAACAATGTAGAGAATTTCAAAAGGCCTACAAGGTCCACAACATTTCTCCATCGGCTGCCCCCCCAAGGTTTGAACGTATTACTCTATGCACAGCTTCCTCGAGGATCACATGTTTGTACGAGTAGGCATGATGACTTGGTAGCTTATCCAGAGCTTACTCAACCAGCACACATTATGAACCTTGGCAATGTCAGGGCTGTACTCATCTAGATAAAGGTTCTGTATTTTGCATGGCAACGAAACAGGCGGGTAAGAGGAGGGAAAGGTTTGTCCTGGCGTCGACATTCGATCCGCCATCGTCGTTTCTCTGCGCGGTTCAGTATCATGCCACGTGGTGTTGATGACCGGTTTTCCAGACAGGGTCTCAAGTAAACAGGATCTGAACAGAGATTGGGCTGCATGAATGGGGGCAGTATCAAGCGTCGATAACGCAAAGTGGTAATCCACGGGAAAAAGACTTGCAAAGCGGGCCAGTGTCTGTGGGACAACAAAAGCCTCACCAGCCGGCTTCACATGCTGATAGTGGGCATGAGAGGTATTTGGGTTTTGGGGTGATGCTCGAATGAGGAACCTTGCAGTCCTACACTAACGTCCTGCTGCTCTATCCAGTAGAAGCCTCGATGCACTACATGGCCATTGAGGGTTGGAATGATTGTCTGACTAGAATTCACTCTCAACGTTGAACGCTGGACACCAGCCAGTCGGCTTGGGCCGTTGATGGGAGGCTCAAAAGAAGCGGTGCATCCTGATTTGATGGACAGACGACACGGCACAGCGGAGATGAGTCCAGCGGACCCTTTTCGAGCTGCAGGGATGATCAACCAGCCAGCAGACGGGACAACAAGTGTTCTTGACCAGTGGCAGCGATCGACTTTTCATGCGGCAGAGGCGCCGGCCGTTGCAGCAGCAGATTGGATTGAGGGTAGCTGTTCACCCGCTGCTGGTGGCCGTTGCTCCCAACGCGCAGGGAGTTGAAAGCCCGTCCGCACGCCGACAAAAAGCTCCTTCGGGAAATGATGTCATCTTCAAGGACCCTGCGACGCTCAACACCGAGCCCAAAAACCGTCGATGCAACACTGCAGCCGGGAATGCGAAGCTAATCATTGAAAACCTCACGGCATCGCCCGAAAGCCTATCTTGAGTGGCTGTTGAGCGCCCCTGTCAAATCCTGCGCCGCTATATTCTTGTGGCCACCGACTGACAGCGAATGATAGAGCAACAGAGCTACGCAAAACATGAAAGCCCCTCCAGCTCACGCCGTCATCAGGGCAATGCTTGGTACGCGGCCTGCACCGGAGTCATCTACGGTTTTGATAAGCACACCGCTAGGGTTTCGATTGTCCTCCAGGGTCCAAACATATGGCTCACCGAACTTCTATAATGCGATAAGCGTTGCGGGATCGCTGGGTAAACCCCACTTATAAAAGTAAAATCTCGGGTCTTTGTGTTGTGGTCTCTTCATGTTCTATCTCTCAAGAATCTTGCCTTCTCAAATCTTCTTCAAGAGAAATCTACTCCACTCTTTAAAAGGTTTATTCCCCTGCATAAAACCAGCCCGAGAAGCTCAGGAGTCCCAGTCAAAACCTATACCAGCGAAACACCGACTCCCCTCAATCTGCTTGGGAGTTGCTACGCTCCAATACAAACACTGCTGAAGCAGCGAACCTCGAATTATCTTACCAATATGTCGGCCCCATCTCTCATAGTGCCTCCTCCCCAGGGCCGTTTCATGCGGCGCATCAGCTCGACCGATGTGTCCCGCGAGAGCCTCAACCTTGGTCCCACAGTCGTCGTGCCTCCAAAGCACCTCATGGCTCCCTCAGACGCCCATGAGACCGCGGCTGCCATGGAAATGGCGAGGCATAAGCTGGCGGAGGGAGCGGTATCACGAGCCGGCACTCCTCCGACACCAGCGGAGACCACCGTTACTGGAAGGTACGCTTTCGCGTTCGATATAGATGGTGTCCTTATTCGTGGCGGTCAAGTCATACCGGAGGCGATTGAGGCTATGAAGGCTCTGAACGGCCAGAATGAGTACAGCATCAAAGTGTGAGTGGCGTGAAACCACGATGCAGTCCGACGGACACTGATGTTGCCAGACCCTACATTTTCGTAACGAATGGCGGCGGCAAGACTGAGCAGGAACGTTGCATACAACTCAGCAAGCAGCTCGAGATGGAGGTTTCGCCGGGGCAGTTCATCTGCGGCCACACTCCGATGCAAGAGATGGCGCAGAAATTCAACACTGTTCTAGTCGTGGGCGGTGAAGGCGAGAAGTGCCGACAAGTAGCAGAAGGCTACGGCTTCAAAGACGTAGTCACACCAGGCGACATCATCAAGGACAACCAGGACACCACTCCCTTCCGCAAACTCACGCCCGAAGAATTCAAGAACTCGCGGTTACGAAACTTCGCCGAAGTCGAGATCGAAGCCATCTTCGTCTTTGCCGACAGCCGCGACTGGGCGTCTGACCAGCAGATCATCCTTGATCTCCTAATGTCCAAACGCGGTCGGCTAGGCACACGATCAGAAAACTACGACGATGGCCCGCCGGTCTTCTTCTCGCATAACGACGTCGTGTGGAGTGCCTCCCACGACTTGACCCGTATCGGCATGGGCGCCCTCCGCGTCTCGCTCGAGGCCATGTACAAAGCCGTCACGGGCAAGGATCTCAACACCATCGCGTTCGGCAAACCTCAGATCGGTACTTTTGAGTTCGCAACTCGCCTACTGCAGCGCTGGCGGAAGGACACCCATGGCATTGACGCGCCGCCCGAGACGGTCTACTTCGTGGGCGACACACCTGAATCGGACATCCGTGGCACCAACGAGTACAATGAACGCTCGGAAAATACGTGGTACTCGATTCTCGTCCGCACCGGTGTTTTCCAGGAAGGGACGAAACCCAAGTTCACGCCTAAGGCGACCGTCGATAATGTCCTTGAGGCGGTCAGGCACGGTATGGAGCGCGAGTACAAGAAAGCGCTGAAGGCCACCATTGAAGAGGAAGCGAATATGAGCGCCATTGCTGAGTAGGCCAAATTCTCATCACGTATCTTCCGTTCGTAATGTTGAGCTGGCTCTGCGTCGCGGCCGGGAGTGAACTGCATTGAAGGAGTTTCCATATTGGTTCTGTGTTGCTTTTTTGGTTACCATATGATATCCCAGCCACATGCGGCATAGCATGCATTGGTCTGCGGCCAGCGAGATTATGTAATGGTTGTAGGTATCAGGAGTAGTACATTGGAGATATCCCATAGATTAGATTGATGATGGCCCGGTGCACAGGCATCTCTCTGCTAAGAACGCTTGCCGCCTATATCAATTGGCTTTTACTTGGTGGTTTACTCTCACATGTCCCAATCACGCATGTGAAACCCCAAAGCAACACGATAAGTAAGTTTTACAGAGATAACTATCAGACACGTCTCCGCCGCACAGAGGAGTGCCTGAAACTCACCAAATAGTAGGCTGTTGCGAGCTTCTCATGGAAGCCATGACACGAGGCATATATCTCGACTGATTAGACTGTAGAGATCAGCAGATATATAAACTTCCCTCGTTGAAAATTCTCAATCACCATTTCGCCCAATTTCCATAGCGCCAAACCGCAGCTCCTATCAGCACAGTAGTAAAACAAGTGGCGACCACTCACGACCATTCACGAGGACGACTAGACCCTACTGACCGGTCTACTCCTCACCCCGTGCCCAGCCTGCCACCCAAGCGCCCCCTTCGCCCTCTCCCAATCTCCGAAGAACTTGCGCCGGTCAAACGGCGCATCATCGACAGGCATCAAGTTGACGCCCTGCTGGTAGTGGAACGGTCTCCTCGGCTCGGTCTCCTCCCTCTCCACCTTCCCCTTGCCACCCTTCCTCCTCAACGGCTTCTGGCTGTGCTGTCCCGATTGCTGCTGTTCACCAGTCTGCTGCGGCCCGGATCTAACGTTCCTGATGATATCCCGCAACTCGGCGTCATCAGCCGTGATCTGCGCTTTCAGAAACCCGAGATCCGTGTCCCTGGCGCTGAAGGCCGCCATGACCGGGAGCCTGGGCTCATACGTCCACTTGGCCAGCTCCGGCTCCTTGTTTGGCCGTATGTTTGGATCCAACAACGCCGCCTCACCCTTGTCGAGCAGCTGGACAATATCCAGACTCTCCCCCGGCGGGATCGGCGTGGAGTGGCTCGGCGTAACACAATCCATATCGACCTCCTTCCTGAGTACATGATCAACATCTACAGCGCTGAAAAACGCACAACTCTGCGGGAGGTCGTGGATCCCCATCTGCTGGCTGAACATGGCGCGAGTCCACAGATTCGCAACCTGCAGTGCCATCGCGGCTCTATACTTGTCCTCCTCCTTGACCAGATACCGTATCTCGTCGTGGACGGTAATCGCGAGCCGCGCGGAGAGGTTGTACCGCCGGACCAGGTAGTCCATGCTCACGATGAGCAGGTGCAGGTAGTCGACGCCCGAAGACTGGATAGCCCAATTGATGCGGCTCGTAATGAAGCCGCCCTTGTTCAGGAAGCGGCGCAGCAGGGCCTCCGTGATTCCGGCGCCCAGCACCGGCGTCCGGGGGCGCTCTTGCTCCGCGAAATCTTCCAGCCGGTTGAAGACCAGCGACTCGGTCCCCCCGCGCCAGAAGGGGCGGTCATGCAGCGCCTTGCGCGTGCTCTTCTTGCCCTTCGTCGCTTGGTACAGCTGCGCGGCTGTCTCGGCTGTCTGCGCCTCCGTCAGGCTCGGGTTGAACTGCCGCAGCAGCGTGGCGGCAAACTTGAGGCCTGCGCCGTAGATGCGGCCGTAATTGAACACTTTGGCGTCGTTGCGGCTTATGCCCAGGATCTGAGCCGTGCGCGAGTGCATGTCTGTGCCGGCTGCCTTGGTGCCTTCGAGCGTCATGAAGCCGATTGCGTTTCCGCCGTGTAGTTGGAACTGCGCGTCGCCGACTAGGGAGGCGATCCAGAGTTCTTGCGAGTCGACGTCTGCGCCGACGAAGCAGTAGCCGGGGGGCGCTTGGATCATGGATTTGAGCTCGGAGCCGACCCGGTTGGGCTTGGCGTTGCTGGCGGTTAGCCAGGTGTTTTCGACGGCGCGCCGGGTTATGGTGCCCATGGGGATGATCTGGGGAAGGATGAAGCCGGTGTCCTTGTCTGGAACAGATGAGGACGAGGGTGTGTCAGAGGCGGTTTCTGAGGCGTAGACGACCATCTGAGACATAATGCGGTCGCGAGCGGAAATCCAATATGAGCATGATGCATTCATCTCAAGAGCTTCCTTCGCGTACGCGTATTCTGACGAAAGTCTGCCTTGCTCAAAGTGCTGCAGATAGCCCTTGGCCAAGGGGTTAGCGCATCGGGCCATTGGCCCATCCTTGTGTGGGACTTTGAAGTACTGATGTTGCGTGTCGTCATGAAGAGTCAGGTTCTCCTCCTCAGACATGTCACACTCCCTCATGCCCTTGTTGTTGTACATAAAGGCCTGGTCTATGGGTACTTGATACGTCCATCCGTGCTTGTCTGACCAGACGAGAGGATAGCTATCCCATGCCAGGCGCAATAGTAGAGGCGCTATTCTAGTCCGGACCGTCAGGTTCATTGGGCCATCGTTCTTTGCGAACAGGCCTTTGTACCAATTCGGCATCCCTGGCTTCTTCTGTCGTGCTGCCGGCTTCGGAGGATCTCCCTTCTTCTTCGGCTTGAGATACCTTATCTCCTGGCCCGACCAGTCCAGTTGACTCAGCCAAGGATCGTTGGTGTACTTTTCCGGCTGGTCTTTTATTTCTAGCGCTTTCGCTGCGAGAGCTTCGAGGCGCGCTTGAACGGCGTCTGAAAGCTTGTGATAGGTGGCCTCTGCGTTGGCGATGTAGGCGTCCCACGTCTTGTTGACCGGTAATATCTCCGCGGACAAATGTCGCAGCGCAGCGAAGCTGACCGGGTGTGGGCACGTTTCAACAAACAACGGAAAGACCTTCTGGTACACTCGATGGGTAATCTCCACATCGGCTGCACAGTAGTCCAGAAGCTCCTCCAGTTTCCCCCGGATGCCTGCTCGATCAAGCTCTCCAAAGTATTCTCTTTGAGCTTTGTCGATTGTGATACCGCAGTGGAAGTGCGCCACGTCCCGTAACGAGTTGACGGAGCTCCGACCTATCCACAGTTCCTCCTCTTCGCTCGTTAAGTTGCCGGACTCCAGCAGAGCCGATAAATCAGCCCCTTCATCGGAAGTCGCAATTCGGTCCCTCAATTCGCGCTCTTTCCGGCGCTTGACCCACGTAGGCCGCTGTCTCGAACACATGCCATTTACGGCCACATGCAACGACATGGTGTCCACAAATCCTGTGCTCGACTGCTTGATATCGTACTCTTCCGCTATTCGTGCCCGATCATATCCGATGTTGTGTCCGATTACGATCTTGGCCTGATCGGGGTCCCCTAGCGGTATAAGGTGGCGATCCGAATCCGACTCCCCAAGCAACCAAGGCGATATCCACGCGTACCACGCATTGGGGCTGACGGCGCACGCCATGCAGGCAAATGAGGTCTCCTTCCACATGACTTCCGTGTCAAATGTAAGCATAGACTCATTCGGCGCGTCCACAGCCTCCGATGTCCCATCTCGATTATATTTTGTCCAGCCACTTCTACGGAGCCATTTTCGGGGTTTCGGCGGCGCGTTTGCACGGGCATACTTCTTCGCTAGCGATAGCCATGGCTCAGCGGCATCCATCCCAAGCCGGTAGAAGTGCTCGTCCAGCGAAGCGCCCTGCAGGCCTGGTATGTCGAAGCCGACCGGCGGCGTGGAGTCCTGGTTCTTGCCGAGGAGGTCATGGCGCGTGAGGTGGTCTTTGGAGAGCTCGACAAGCTCTTGCGGAGGATGTGTTGCGGTGCCGGGGAACACCTGAGGGTGGACGGTGCTGCTGAGCTGCTGGACGCCGATGTCGTTGAAGCGCGCTTGGGATGGGACTATGAGTAGTTAGCCGGAGAGCAAGGGGCTTGTTGCGCGGGTCTGTGTACTTGAGAGGCTCTGCAGATTACTTCTGTGCTCTGGTTCTTGCGAGGAGGCGTCGACAGCATAGCATCTTCGCGAGAGGAAGCCGTAAGGGGCGCTGGAATTTCGCGCGGAGGAGGTATGCCGCAAGGGGATTTGCGCGATGAGCCGCGCGCGTCTGCTGACACGCATCTCCAAGAAGACAATGAGTATATACAACTATGGCATGGTGTAGCTACAGACTTGATGCGAGAAGGAGTGGACGCTCTGACAGTCTGAAGCTTCTCCTTCATGCGCGTCATGCATCCGCCCGGCGCCGTCGAGCTTCAGGGCTTTCTCACAGGGCTGAAGAACACCACACGAGGCTCAGTGCACTCAACTTAGACGTTGCCGCACCTCTATCGCATTCTAGTAGGAAAGGATGCGGCAATGACTAAGTGCACCGAGCTTTGACCCAAGCACCACCCAAGCACCACCAAACGCCTCACCGGCCCTGCACCGGCCAAAGCTGGAAGGAGCCCACATCCGCCATGGTCGCTCACGACCGGCGTTGTGTAGCGGGTTCTTCGTCCGCACTGTCGGCAGCTACTCACCTTATCTCCATCTCGCATTGGTTCGTTCAGCATGTCCAACCGTGATTTCAAACCTTTGGGACCTTTCTTGCGTCAGACAACCGTCGATCCCCGGTTCATTCACAACCAGATTCGAACGACCGCGAACGGCTCGACGCCCAGTAACAACCTCACAGTCGCCAGTCCTCCGGCGTCTGAATATTCAAACCGCTATCAGTACCTTCCACAGCAAAACCATTCAAGTCCGCCCAGCAATTTCACAGGGCCACTCGGCGGCGTATCACTACCACCCATAAACCGCACCACCTACCGCGTAGCCGACTTTATCACAACCTCGCACTCCACTCACCGACACCTCCATAACTCGCCACCCCCGCAACAGCGTCCCCAGAGTGCCACAAACCGACCCTGGGCCACAGCTTCCAACCCCCTCCTCACCCTCGCTACAGCCTCGCAACTATCCCGAACGAACTCCTTCGATTTCTCTCGATCTCAGCCCACAGCCCTCTCACCCACCATGCCGCCTACCCGCCGCAACTCCACTGCCAAGCGCACCCAGCGCTCCATCAGCACATCCCCGGGCCCCGCACTCTCTAGCTCAGCCTCCAAGCGGCAGAAGACTACACACCGCCGCGGCTCGCGCGCCAGCATCAAAGAGACCGAGACAATCGACCTCGCGGACGGAGAGCCCGAAGATGGCCGGCTGAAGGACGTGCTGGAGAAACAGCGGATCGAGGCGGTGGCGGCGCAGGGGCTGAACGTACCGAAGGACGGGAGCGGCGAGACGCAGGGGATCAGCAGTATCTGCTGTGTAATCTGCATGGACAATATGACGGATATGACGGCGACGAGTTGTGGTGAGTCAAGCCAGCAGAGAAACGCTAGAGTTCAGAGGATTGATAGTTATGTCGTTGCAGGCCACGTCTTCTGCCATGCCTGTCTTCTACACGCGCTCATCGCAGGCGAAAACAGAGCCGGTCCGGGAGAGACGAAGCGGTCGCAGTGTCCTGTGTGCAGGAAACCGCTGAACCGGAAAAAGCAGGCGGATATCATCCCCCTGTTGCTCAAGAAAGGCCTGCAGACGCAGCCGAGAAAGAAAGCCGCGCAGGAGGATCCAGGCTTGAGACGATGATGAGGAGTGGCACTAGTCAAAAGGGGATCGAAGATACGGCAAGCAGTCCGAGCTGCAGACTATAGGAATGTAATAGCCGGATCGAGCAGGGCCTGGTAGCGTTGGGGTAATGCCATTCATGAAATAGTAGAGGCGCTCTACGGAGGATGGTATGTCGAGCTCGCCCTACGGAGTGGGCAGTGGTACGCCCTAAGGCATGGCGTTCGAGGAGGCGTTGCAACACACAGCATGGCATAAGATCAGCTTAGGGCGTGTTGGAGTTTAGTGGTGCAAGCGGGAGGCGCTCTGGTTGTATCATCCCAACACTTAACGCTACATAGACGCCAAGCATCTTAAGACTCATAAAATCAAGGCGCCGAGCCTCGGACGCGTACTCGATCACCTTTGCCGCAATTCCCACCGGGCTGATGCAAGGCTACAGCCACACTCGGCGTGGCGCACGCTCCCGTCCATCCCGTCTTCCTGCCGTGACAACGGGTGTTCGGATGTGCCGGAAGGGGCAGGGCTAGGATCCCCCTGATCCAGAGCCTCAAATCTTGGAAGCGTTTCTGTGCACTTCCGTCTCCTCACAACGGCAGAGATCTTCTTCCGCACGCAATCGCTCGCCCGCTGCTGTTGTAGTTTTCATGGTGAGGAACCTGGATGCACAAATGTGCTGGTGTGACGCGTCCAAGGAAGTGGCCAAGGCAAACGTTCGATTTTCCAGTATCCCAAGGCGCAGCGCAAAGACTTGGATGGGGTCACGGGACTCGAAACTGGCCACAGCTGAGTCGGCATCGACCGCAGCAGTGCATGCCAAGCCCAGGGCAAACTTGAAGATGTGCGTGTGACTTACGTCATTCACCATTTCAGTCACCGGAGCCAGTTTAATAAGAAGCCGCGACTTGCCAAACACTGACTCCTATCTCACAAACTCACCATCGTACCATCGCTTCAAGTCATCAAAAGACAACAATTCAGCCCAAACCAACACTCGCCTTAAAGTTTGCACAGTCAACTCAATCAAGATGCCTTTCACCGGAAGGTAAGCACTCGAAACCACACCACGCAGAACTTCCGCCGCCTGCAGAAGTCACGGAATACGCACAACTCAGCTTTATCGACCATAGCTAACACTTCTCGCAGCGACATCATCAAGATCATCCTCGCCATTTTCCTACCTCCTCTCGGCGTGTTCCTCGAGCGCGGCTGCAATGCCGACTTCCTCATTAACATCCTCCTGACGGTGTTGGGTTATATCCCGGGCATCATTCATGCGCTGTAAGCATCGCCCTCTCTTCAACTCAGCGTATCTAGACTAACACCTTCCAGTTACATCATTCTGAAGTTTTAAGCCCTGGCTGCCGCGATTCGTTATGATACCCAGATTTTCATTCCACCTTCAGCTCTGGTTCGGGTCACCGCTGCGCCGGTTGGCGGCGTCGATCTCGTGATGGAACGGGCATTCCGGCGCTCCCGGCGCTGACGGTTTGACCGAGGGTTTGCGTACGGCTTTAGCGTTGCGCGGGAGGCTTGAAGAACGCGGGAACGAAGTAATGAAGGTTTGAGCAGTTGTAACATAGGCTATTGAGACAAAATTACATTCATCTGTCAAACTTTTCTGGATCTGCACGTCGTGCATCACATTGTTTCAAGAGCGACTACACGGATGCGTTAAATGGGCACGTACACAATACAAACTGTCCAACGGAGTTACATCTGGTTAAACACGAGACATGATCGCTGCATATCACGGTGACACGTATTGATGCTATATAATACCTGATTTCTGAGACTCACGGCATCTGCCGGAAGCCTCATTCCAACGTTTCACCCGTGGTCTAGTTGAATCTTGACCGTGAATTCGCAACTCACACGCCGCCATGCCAGCAACCGCCCAGATGCATATTCCAGCAAGCAGCAACCCTCACCGAGGCCGCGAGCCCACGATCTTCAGCAATGGACGTCACCGCAACACTGCCGCCGGAGCTCGTCGCCGTTCTTTCAGACCACAAGCCGACGCTAGGGGAAACGACGAAGCTATTCGAAGGCGCGCGACGAGCTGATCGCGCGCGTGCTGCTGGCGCGTCGCCGTTTGAGGCGGTCTTCCAGGACTCGCTGAAACTCAAGAACAAGCTCGACGAGCTGGAGAGATACGGTAAGGCGCGGTCGAAACCCTCGTTCAAGTAGCTCCCGCTGATCGTTGTGCTGTAGACCCTAAGACACCAGATTTAGACCTCCAGTCCCTCCTCGCCGCCGTCCTCAACTGCGAGTACCAGCTCTACGAGCTCAATGCCGCCACGCCGCTGCGGCACAACCCTTTCCTCTCGCACTGGGTCGAGGTTGTCGCGGGATGGAAGGAGCCGGCGCAACCGGCATTGCCGCCGGGTGGTGACTTGAAGGAACACAGCATACGCTTCTCGCGCTGGATTCAAGTCTTCAAAACACGCGTCGAGCTCGTCAAGGCTATACTGAAGCAGGACGATGTGGAGCGGCTGAGACACCACACTCCTGAGTCGCTGCTTGTGCATTTCCGCTCATCGCCTATGCGCGACTTCTGCATTGAGCCGTACATTCATGTGCTTGAGGAAGAGGGCATTTACGAGAAGGCTCCGCTGCCGCAATCTTCGAACAGCGCGGCATTGCCAGCAGCCAAAGAGCCAGCGCCAGCATCAGAATCTGGACCCGATGCTCCTTGTTCTCCCAGCACAAGCGCGTCACCGTACGACTCCCTACTCCAGCGCCTCCACACCTCGCCCGCGGACGCATTACACACTCTAACCCGGCTCCCCATCACTCTCGAGTCCCTGGAACTCCTCAACACCGTTCTCACCTCCGACGACACCTGCAAAGAGCTCGGCACCGAACCCGCCGACCTCGTTCGCGAGTACCTCCAGCGCAGCCTCCGCCGCGTCGAGCGCGCCGACAACGCGCGACAACAGCCTCTCACCGTCCCAGGCTATCCTTCCCTGCCATCTGGATCTACATCCGCAGCCGATGATGAAGAGAACGGGTTAGACGAGCTCGTGGACCGCGAAGCGCAGATCCGGGCTATCAAGCTGCTGGTGCTGTTCATCAGGAACCTGATCCGGAAGGGCGTGGTTGGTCCGGCGGAGATTTTCTTTGAGATCAGGGAGATTTGTGTGAGGTATATTTGGATTAGGGAGGCTAGGGAGTTCAGGGCGTGGGTGGAGGAGGGGAGGGACGCTGGGGGTGAGAAGTAGGGGAGGAAGATGTTGGAAGGGGGAGACGGTCTGGATGTCAGATTCTGAGGAATCTAGGAGATTGTGTATTGGATCTCACAGCTTCTTAAGTCCGAGTAGAGTACTTTGGCTCAGATCGACGACAGTCACGTGGCAGTCGATACAACACGGAAGCCATCTTCTACCACCGGATGCACCGGAGTCTTTCTCAGCCCATGTCGTGCGTGAACCTCAGCATCACACCACAAAGCAACCGAACACCGTTGAGGCCTCGGTACCCGGAGCTCACTCCTTTGCAGGGCATCTCGCCGGGCCAGTCCCTGCGGCTGAGCAATCGGAGCACAATCGATAAGCGCAGTCCCCACGGCATGTGACGCAACAGGCAGGCGATTGTTAAGCCCTGTCTTACGCCGCGTTCAGCAAAACGTGCGATGGGCATGCAAACCCTCCGTTCTTTCTGTCAACCAGTTTCTACATCTACTTTTCGACAAGCAACTACTGCTCGTGCCATCAATAGCGGATATC
>Ga0115856_100308_pt1 | contig 17973 bp, 17 predicted proteins | sample InSIn4gowninarea_FD_83870 | JGI IMG/M metagenome (GOLD analysis project Ga0115856, IMG submission 83870)
GTACCTTCTTTCTTGGATTGCGCCATCAGCTTGGCCATCAGCTCCATATCACTAAGTTGCCTAGGCGCTTCGGGCGGCGGAGGAGGTGGAGGTGGAGGAGGTTGGCTCATCACCTTGACGAGCAAGGCAAAACCGAGGATACTCGCGAGGACTTTGACAATGAGCCGCAGACGCGGCATGCATATCTGCCATTTTGACGGTTTCTTCCAGAACTCGTGTTTGGCTGGTGTCCAACTCGGAGGAGGTGTTTCTGGTTCAGGAGGATCTTGAAGCAAGCCCATTTCGGAGCGACTGCCACTGATGGTAAGTCTGCGTGTCATCGAGAGCAAATGCTGAAGAGTCTGCGGTGGTGGTGTACGTGTCGATGGCGTGATTTGAACGAGTGACTTGTGTAGGGGAGGGGAGCGGTTGACGTGGCTTCCCAGTTGTGGTTTTTGTTTACCGCCGTGGTATTAAGGTTGATGGCAGCAGGCCGGCGCAAGAAGGTACGGGGAAGCGAGCAAACAATGAGATGGCTTCATGCAACTTCAAATTGCGAATTTCGAGGCAGGGGGTAGCGACTGGCGTAGTTGTAGGTGGATGGCGACTGTTGTAGTAGTTGTACTTGCACAGGCGCAACCAGCTCCGACAAAGCGAATGATTGTCGGAAGCGAAGGGCAGGAACGAGAGGCGGAGGGAGGATTGACGGGAGGAGAGGAGGTGGGTTTGATATGAAGTTGTTGCGATTGAAGAGGCCGGCAAAAGAAGTTGAGGAAGATCATATCATGTATTATTATCTGCACTACTGCAGCCATCACCTTGGGCTTGTGGCATTGGCTGGGGCTGTAAGGCCAGTACTCTAGAGGACAATACCCTATCCACTAGTGGACGGGCGGCGGCGAAAAAAGCATTTTGGAAAACCAGGATTGTCTGTTAGGCATGCCCACAATTGGCTAGGTATGCTCCGACGGCATGTCCAGGGCCCCAACGCAGCGGGCAAGATCTAAACTAAAAGAGATGCACCTACAAGTCTATTGAATCATGAAGTGCGTCCAATGGTGATGGCGCCATCTCTGTTGCCCGCTTGTCTCATATTCATTCATCATCGACGTACCACTCATTCTCCATGCTTCGCTTCCCCAGCCTCGGAGTTTTTCCTTCGTTTCCCATGAGGGCCATCATACAAGATTGCTGCGCATCTACCAAGTTGGATTGACTTCGCGCCGCTGTCGTTATTTATATTCACCAGGACCGCAAATTGTCAATATAACCTGGCAGCACAAACTCTCCTTCGGACATTTAAACTTGTCGAGACTTACATAGCAGTTGAAAAAGCTTCATTAGCTTAACCTGAAACCGGGCTGGCGGTGGAGCTACATTATGCAAGAGAGAACCTTAAAACTCCTCCATGAACGGCCACTCTGCTGGCTGCATACTGAATGCAAGGATATTGTTCGACGGCTGCAAGATAGACTGCTGGTTAGACTCCTGGCAGGTAGGATTTCGTCCAACCGAGGGAGGGTTGGCGGTTGTTTCTATCCGAGTCTGGCGGGAAAACACCACACCAGGTAATGGCAGATCAGAAAGCCATCACAGCCATCACAACATCACAAAAAGCTTCATAGCGTTTAAGAAGGAGCCGCGTAATCCCTTTTGTTGAGAATGACGTCTTCCCGATATCCTCCCCACCAATGCTACCTACTACGTATGGAAATACACACGGCTTGCTTGCCGGTCGTAAACACCATGACCTTGATGACACCTACAGGTGACACCCCTCAGTCCTATCACTCCTATCTACCACCCCATGTACACCCATACACGCCTTGATCTGCACTATCTACAGGCATGTGGATAATGCAATAGTTTCACAGACTGTTTGATCTACCATCCTCTTCACCATTCATACTCCGCTCCAACCAGCTTGCACAAGGTATCCGCTTCAACCGCCTCGGCCTGTCCTCGTGGGATGGCAAAGTCGATGTTTCTACCTTCCGCTTTCTCTCGCTCTGCATGTTGGACTAACAACTCCCGCACTTTATCAAGATACCATTTGACCGCATGTTCTATATACAGCCCCGGATTTGTCAGTCCTACCGGCGATTTTATCCAACCAAGACAAGTGGATAGAGATAGGAGTTTGTGAACTTACCTTCAACGGAGTGCAACCTCCCTACGCCCAGAACCCCGGTCTTGAATCCCTTTTGCGCATTCACCGCCAGCTCGACGTCCTCGGTCTCGACGAATCGCCAGTAGGCAATGTCGTGATTCATCCAATGATCATACTCCGCGCTTGGCTTTTGCATACTCGATCTCCGATAGGTCTCGCTATCGTAGGACGTCTCTAATGCACCAGTGGCGTTGAATCTTCCTATAAACAGCAGATTGTCGCTGAATGTCACGACTCCGAGCGGATATAACCATGTAATCTATCACATGTGTCAGTCTCTCAAATCGTACATGAAGCGCATCGGATACTTACGTATGCTTCGGACAACCCTTCTCTCTTGGGCGGCAAAAAATGTCGAGAGGCTCCGATACCCTGCCGCAAATAATACTGATCAAGGGCAAAGTCTTTAGGTAGAGTTGTTGGGTGGCCAGTCTGACAATGGTAACACTCCTGCATGAAGCATCATTGGCAATCAGGTCCCCTCTGTCTGTTTGGAATATCACTCACCTGGAACCCATCGACAAAAGTCTTCCAATTGAACTCAGTCCCAGCAACCGAACTGTTCCAGGTGTGGTCATACTCCCAGCCATCATTGGGAAATAAGGCAAATTCATTACCAATCTCCTTTCCAGTCTGTGACTGTGGGAGAGGCTCGAAGTCATCGCCAAACTGCTCCTCAAAGCTCACCGCGGGAGTGTCTCTCGAGTCAAAATTCACGAAGATAAATCCTTGAGGCGTGATATGTGTATGAATCTTGAAAAGTGAATGTGCCTTCGGGTCAAAGTCAGGCAGGTTGGTGTATTCCCTCGCTTTATGCAATTCTCCTGTGGGTAGGTACGACCTGGAAGGTTCAGCAAGAACGAAGTCCCCCTGAGGTGGATCAAGTTATCCTCACCAGCCATGAAATCGACATGCCAACACGGTGCTCGATCCGCTCGTCTTCTGCGTGACGGGATGGCCCCGATGTCGACAAATATTGTGGAAAGCATTGATATTCCCATCCTTGTCCCTTATCAAGAAAAAGTTCCAGCCGAACATCTGATCACTTTCAGCGACACAGGACACGAACCAGTGTGAACGGGACACACCTCCATGGTCAAGTAATCCCCAGTTTTCTGGAACCGGGCGGTAAAGCTCGCAACATGCCACAACTACAAGACAGACTCGTCAGTCTCGAATCTGACTACTGTTGCGGCCCAAGTTTGTTCTTGGCCCGATTGCAATGATAACGACACCTACCGTCGAGAACAGAGCTCTTTTCTCAAGCTGAAAGATCTTCTCGTCACGGTAATACCTCGAAGGGACGAGATCATGCGTCTTCCTTCCCAGATCTATTGCGGTCAGGTTCTTGTCCCTTCCCTTCTGCAGATACCCGCCATTGGCGAGGAAGTGGGTGCTGTCGACCGTCGTCATTGTGAAAGTTGGTCTAGAATTGTTCTTACCAAGCACTTCAGAACAAGAGTTCAAGAGCAGACAGTCAGTGCCTCTGTATGTATATGTTGATAATCCCCTCGTCACGATAGGAACGCCTCTCTCAAGCGGAGAACACCGTCTAAGGGTAGGTTTACTGCATTCGGGTTCGTCTCGTTCTAGGCTCTAGTCATCGGCCTCGACGACGAATAATTTGCCTGCGAGCCTTTAGTCCCTATCCAAGGATCAAGCAGTCCTGATAGGAGGTGAGAAGATTGCAAGGGCTGCTCGTTTGCCTGATCGCCTACTCGACGCCATGAATGACACCCTCACGACCAAGTACCGCGCAGTTGGTGCCATCAAGATCCTGCCATGCCTTGCTAGCCGAGTGCGCATGTGATCCTGCAAACAGCGTTGATGGTACGGATGTTATTATACTCTCGAAAGAATGATGTGGAAAGAATGATGTGGAAGTCACGATAGGAGATTTAATTGATGTGATAACGAGCTATGCGTCGCCTATTCTTAACCAACCATAACAATTAACGTCCTCGGCCTTTATCTCGAGTCCGCTCACCATCAGTACGAGAACGCATCACCAACATTTCGTCTCATCCGCTGCTTGACCTCCTCGCTAGTCAAGGGAGTCTTGCTCCTCGCTCTGAATAATCGCTTTACGCGACTCTGATGGTGCGACAGCATCTGCTGTATGTCCTCGGGTTCACCCTCCGACACTAAACCCGGAGGCGACCGCGCCCAACCAGTAGTTTCGATGCTGCTTCGCGGCGTAGAGAATTCTGGAGGAGGTGAAATCGGAGAAATGGTTGGCGGTGTGCTCAAGTCTGAACTGTCTACCGATGAATGACTATGCGGTCGTGCTTGACGGACAGGGGCCCGGGTTACTTCTCGACCGATCGGTGACCTGGGCTTGGGAGGCGAGACAGGGAATGCGCCTGGTGTTCGTGGAAGGGCGTCACGGTCCTCGAAGTATATCGCCGGCACCCTGGGAACAGGAGGTATGTTCTGGGGTTCGGCGACTTGCAGGCCTTCCATGCTTGGCACGGACCGCGGCCGGCGGATTTGTAGACTTCCTGGAACAGGTACCGGCTTTCGCTGGTGCAGTTGTGCGGGAGGAAGAGGCAGTGGTACATCAGAGCGCCTTGTAGGACGTCTCAGCTGTGAATCATCGGAGTAAGCTTGCTGGCTGTTTCTGGGCAGTGAGAGTTTCTCGGGGGTTTGGTGAGGCCGAGAAATACTCGACGGACCAGCCTGAGGCTCAATTGATCCTGCCATCCATGTCCACGCACTATTGGCTCGAAGTGGATCTGACCATGGAGCCTGTACGTCAATCTCAAAGGCCGGCGATGTAGGAGTCTGTGGTGCCATGTTGTAGACTGAGAGTTTCGCCGTCTCCGCTCCCACGGCAAGCGAAGGAGCGGAAGACTCAGGAGACACTATTGCTGGTGACGACGCCAAAGTCTCTTGGCTCACTATCGTCCCGGTTTCCTGCGAACTTGAGAATGGCATCCCTTCCGGAAGACCGGGACCGATGCCTGCAGCAGCATCTTCAGTAAGTCCAATGGGGTCGGCGCCAGCATCGACTGCTTCGATCATCAGACGATTGTTCGCAGAGAGCATGTTCTGGCGCCGTTTGGTGATGAGTTCGAACCAGGCACGCTCTGCAGCTACCACCGCTACTTGAGCTTCCAGCTCACGCAGGTATCTGTGCCCGATTCTGGCCATTTTCTCGTCGTCCGATCGGTTCAGGACACTCAACTCCATGGCGGCATTGGCTTTCAGCGCGTCCGCCTCAGACCTATGCTTTGTGATGAGCTCTTGATACTTCTCATCGCGCTGCTTTTTGAATTTCTCTTGCAACCGTCGTTCTCTTGCATCTTTGTCGTTCTTCCCGTGAAGGTGCATGTGGATGTCCAGGAATAAATCGTCCTCGAGCTCGTCTTGCTCCGCGGTGAAGACATCTATATCGGATCTGTGCTTGCGCTCAACAAGGACGGTTCTTTTGTTGATGTTGGACTCCATTGTGGTCTGAAGATCTTGGTTCTGCTTTTGCTGCATAGTGATCTGCTCATCCCGTTGTTGCGAGAAGCGCCGTTCTCCTCGCAGATGTCTGTTGTCCAGCATCTGTTGTTGTGCATGAACGAGGTTGTCCAACGTGTTTTGCAGGTCATTGCAAGCTTCCGCGACGGAAATTCGTAGCATTTCTTGGTATTCGCGCTCCAGTCGCTCCGCCTCCTGTCTCCATGCTGCTTCCTGGATCACGCGCTCCTCTTCCAGTCGCGCCAGTTGGGCCTCGATCTCTTCTTGCTCCTGCTGTTGTCGTCGACGTTCTTCTGCTTCCTGTCTTTCAACAGCTTCAACATCAGCAATTGCTCGGGCAATCTCCGCAGCCTCATCGTCGAGGGTGGCCTGTCTTTCTCCCCTCCGACGCGCCAGATCTGCTTGCCGGTTGGCTTCGTCGAACTCGGTACAGTGACAAGTACGCCACTTCACGCCGCATACGTAGCAGAATTGAGCACCACATTTACAGGTCATATGTCGGCAACCAGTAGAACGCTGATAGTGATTAGTACTGTTTGATCAAAATAAAGATGCACATCCTACCTCAACCATTGTTCGGCATTTGTAACAGCGTCGCCAACCTTCTGACTCAGCAAGAGACATCGTTGCTTCCATGCCATAATCTTGAGGGCAGTCAGAGGATCTATCGTGAGCTTGGCCTCGACAGATGCTGCATATGGCACATGCGCAATGTGGACATTTCTGGTTGCTGTTGCGATTCCGGTGTGGCTTCGTAGGTGGGATCCACTTCAGACACTTTGCATTCGGACAGTACCAGCGTTCTTGCGGAGGGATAGAATACTCTGCAGCCTTCTCTTTATAAGTCTCCCTTTGTTTGACGCTCAACGGAAGTAGGGCGGTCTTTAGAGGAATTTCCGTAAGACAACATTTTGGAGGGAAACTCGATTCGTTCTGGAGGGCTGTCGTGACCAATGTTGTCAAGCAGGGCTTGCAATAAGAGTGAGTGCACGCCAGCTTCGCAGTATCGGGTTTGACGAATTCGTCAAAGCAGCTGGTACACTCCACCAGAGGCACCTTCTTTGGGATGGCAGCTGGCGATCGGTCTTTTTCGGCTTTCTGTTTGAGGGTTGCAATGAGGTCAAGAGTGGATGAGAGGATGCCATTCATGGGAAAACGTGATTTGAAGGAGGTTTTGTGTCCGCTGGATGAAGTCGAAGGTGCAGGCGTGGAATGTACACTGCGCGACTCTGGGTCTGCTTCGCGCACGGTAAGCTTGGATGCGTTGGGCGACGACGCTGGAGTCGTAATGTTCTGTCGATGGCATGTTTCATCACTTGCAACTTGTTCTGAAGGACCTGGCTCAGATCCTGTCTCAGTGGTGAGTGGTGTCCTGGTTGCAACTGGACGGCCAATGAGTGTTAGCGACCATACGAGAATCTGCTTGAGCTTTTCGGGCAAAGCATCGTATTCCTCGAACGTTTGCAGTTCTGCCGGTATTGGATAGCGTGACCAGTCATCGTGAGGCTCGAGGTCTGGCCTCGATATCTTGAACGCTTCCCAACTTCCGCTGGGTACCGCTTGCTTCTTGACAGGAGATTTGTTGGTGTTAGCTGACATTGACGTGCCAAAACCATGAGTAGGGGCGTAGTTAGGTGGTGATACAAAGCTGGACGTCTTCACGAAATCAAGTCTTCAGATATACATGGGATCTGCCCACGATATGGTGAGAGACGTCGACTAACACAAGATCGAGGCAGTGTCTGATCAACAAGTCGAGAGGGCCATGTTCTCTTGGCCATGAACAAACCTCTCAGGTACTGCCTTCAATTCAAACTTCAGTTGGATCATGGCACAGCACCATATTTGGGTCACGAGGCATACTGGGAGGGGAGCATGGGAAGTTCGCGTCAGAAAGAGTACCAAAGATCGCCTGATCCTGCGGGACATTAGAGCTATTGCTTGGTTCGTGAAGCTTGCTGGCGTGCTAAGAAATAGCAAAAGGCAATGAAACGGACGAAGCGTCTTCTCAGGCGTTGGGCGTGCGACCGGTTTCGATTGTCTGTTTCGACTGGAAAATGCGCCTTGCCCAGCTTTGTTAGTGTTTTAGACGCCCTTTCGCGGCTGTGCAGGCATGCGCCTTGACATATACAATTCCCAAAGCCGCAGCCAAGGCTACAATACGGAAATGATGGTACGACAAAGCAAAGTCGCGGACGCCATGAAACCATCAGCGGGCACGTGGGGTTCACCTTTGTCGCGACAGGATTTATCGTGATGGTGGAGGTAGGAAAGGTGCAAGAGGGATTTGGGCAGATCGGCACTGACCTATGGCAGAGTCTATGACCAGAGAACGCATTTTCCTGTTCCGTGGCCCTGCGTATTGCAGCCCATTGATATCCAGGGAGATGGGCAGCAAATGTTATCGAGAACATCTAACAGGCTTGCGCAAAACGCGGAATAAGGTTGCAAACTCATGTTCACCTAAGAAATCAGCTTCAGTGCAGCGGGCTTTTGCAGTTGTAGGCGCGACCACAGTAGGAAAGCAAGCGCAAAAGGAATCGCAGATCCTGATCAAACTTGAAAAAGTTTCATTGAGTCTTCGCTGCCAGAATCATGCAGTAGAACTCGTCTCGACATGCTGCATCTGCAACGAGACAGCCAGATCGCCCACGCCCCCTGCTTCGTAGATGGTTCGTGGCATGACTTGGCTCTCTTCGCCGCCAGCACATTTCCCATCCCGACAGATAGATGCTGGCAAGAGAATCCTTTTAATGCTCCCCGATTGACGCCGATCTTTTTGCGACTAAATTTACTCGTCATCCTCCTCCTCCTCGCCCTCGATGGCAGTTTGGGCAATTCGGTCTAGATCTCGCATGCCGGATTGGGTGATTCTTCGGCCTCCCTTTCCAGCACCCTCCTCATCTTCGTCAGCCTTCTCCAGGATTCCAAGCTTCTCCAGGGCCTGCATGGCTTTTCGGTCAACAGAGCCGGAGGCATCAACGTGGTGCGAGGGTCTCGAGCCCCGGTTCTTTGTGCTACCGTGAACTTTTCGGAGGCGGCCTACACCGACGGACTTTCGGAGGTAGACATGTCGGGCAACAGCAGCGGCTCTGACGTAGAACCAGTCGGCGGATTGAGGAGGCAGTTCGTTGGAGTGTGATGTCTTGACGGTATCAACCCAACCTGTTATGAATGCAATGTCAGTCCAAAATGTCCACGACCTTCCACTTTTTGCGCGAGGACTTCTATCTAACGAATAGAGCGTTCCAACGCAGCGCTGATCGAGTCGAAAAGAAAGGGTGATCTGGCAATTGATGGTGGTCTAACCTGGTATTTGGAGCTTTCCCTGTCTCTTCAAGAAGTCTGCGTAGGCATTGATGAACTTTTGAGCCTATTTGTCCAATCATCGTCAGCATATATTTTCATCTTGCCAGCAAAGCATTGCTGATGTTGGCCCTTCGTAAAATCCTCCTCTTCCTCGTGGCCGGATCGTTGGTCTTTCGCAGGCGGGAATTGGGTGCACTCACATCGACATCGCGAACGGTAACGCCACCCATGATTGCGGTTTTTGGAGACGGGGTCTCTGCAATCAAATTTGTGGTTTAGGTAGAGAGGAATCGTCGAGCTTCGAAAGTGGTGTTGACTGTTGCGATCGCTCATTCAAAGTCGACCCTCGTCAAATTCTCGTTGTGCTCAATGCCAAGCTTATCAGTCTTGGCGTTTATCTAACCGTTGTTTAGCCGACTGACCATGAAAAGCCTCTACTTGAAAGCAGCCGGACTCTCCACCAAGAATTATTACGGGACTTATCATGATAAAAACATAGTCGCCGCAATCTCAGTACAGTGGCGGCAGATGCCCATGGATCGTGAGGATTGCAAGCAGGGAGTGAAGATGTTATCGCTACAAAAGGATCGGAGTGTCTTTGCCTTATCTGACCCTTGCTACTGCAACTTTCACATCAGGTGCAATATCGGAAGAATGCAGTATCCGAAGAAATCGTGGCAACACTCTACAATTCCAATGCCCTAATTGCACAACCGATAGCACCAACATGAAGACTGGCTCGTCTGAAGAGGAAAATTAGCATCGACGGCGGACAGCATCCACCACCACTTACAAGACATTCAAGATCGCCCACCAACGCATAAGCTCAGGCGTTGGATAAATTTCGACAGTGCCGTGTTTGGCACCGACTTTGGCATCGGCCTTTTCTCCCTGAGTCGCTTCGTGTGCACGTCTATGCAGCTCATCATTCGTTCTCTTCATGATCCCGAACGTAAAGGGTACAATGGCAACCGCAAGAACCGCTGCAGTGTAAAACAGCCTCTTCTGGAAGCTGGCCGTGCTCAACGTGTTCCTAGCTGCGTAGATGTAACAAGCTGAAGAGAGTATGGCTGCAACTGGACCTCCCTTGCTACCCAGGCTGTATAACGCGGCCCATTGATGCGCAAGATGCGAAGGCTGGCTGGCTGGTTTTCTCGAAGAAGTCGATGTCGGCGAGTCTTCGTTGGGAGCATTTCCCCGGGGAGGCAACGGTGATGATGGTGAAGGCAGCAACAGCACAGGTATAGTCATGTAGGTGATTGCTAAATTGGCCCCAACAAATATCGCCGAGAAGCCTATACCAAGCGTCCCGGCTAGAGGCCCGCTAACGATGCTGGACTGCGACGCCATTTGCAACTTCTTCGATTCTCGACGGTGTCTTTTGAGAGAATGGAGAGCGGGGCAGGTTGTTTGTGAACTTGATGATTTGAGGTTTGCCTGGCGTCTGGACAGCTGACCCTATAACGGAACGCAACGGGAGAAGTCCAAGAAGCTTCGAATGGTAGGTTAACTACATCTCACGGCAGTAATACCCCGTCGCACAGCACGCCTTACACGTGATGGTCAGCTGGAGCACTTCCCCGGTATAGAATTACTGGCAAGCACAGGTACCAGTACCAGGTTGGTGGAAAGTAAGCCACGCCTTACTTCGTTTCTACTGTGAACGATAGTGTGGCAGATTTCATCGGGATGAGTGTGCTTTGGATATGGACATGACAAGCCTAATCCGAGTAATGAATCTCAAACAGTTGAGATAGAGCGAGTCAGATATCCTATTATGAGCGTCTTCACCTCTCGTCAAAATAGAAGGACAGAGCAGCCATATGCAGACTGGTCAGTAGTCACAAAGACTGAAAGTTTCGCATGTCTACAATATTGAAGTCTGAGGGTTATGAAACACCAAATTTAGTAAGTCGCGCATGTTTTCGAGCAAGCCTCAACCGTGTTTGTGGTGCGTGATATTAAAAGAACGGGTACAACTTCAAGAGTCGTGGGGAATTTGGAGGGATCCTGCTGAAAAGCCTGCAAAGTTGCAAACCTCGCACAGGTAACCTTGTAGGCTCTGGCCTCTTGATGGAGGAGGCTGCACAGCCCTATCGCTGCCCTGAGCGTAAGTCCTTGAATTCCCACTATTCAAAAGCCACCCGATCATACTGCACGGGAATTGGTCAGTTCCAGCTTGTGGTGCTCGTGCAATGGTCCCTTTTCGGCAGGTATAGTAGCACTATTATCTGGTAGCTGTGGAATTGTCCTGATATGCTTCAAACCAGGACGCCAAATACGAGGTACCAAAGATGGACGAGACGAACGGTAGAGATATATTATTTGATCTCCTGCGGACACTCAAGCCTCGTTCCCTTATCAGTCAACAAGTCCATACCGAAACCCTTGCATCCTATATCAGGTCTTTACCATATTCCCGAAGGAAACAACCGCACCCACCTACCTTCTCACGATGCTCGCAATAGAGATCCTCTCAATCATTGAGCTTGTGTTCTTCTTTCCTGCGCTCCTAGCGGCAATTCTCGTTGTCTACAAACATGGCACCGGAAAGCGACTCGGCTGGCGATTCCTGGTCATGATCTGCTTGTTCCGTGTTATTGGAGGCATCTGCGCCATCGTCTGGGCGCATACATCCTCGAACGGCGCACTGATCGCTTACGAGGTCATGAACAGCTTTGGATTGTCTGCCATAATCTACACTGCTCTTGGTCTTCTCCACCGGGTTGAAGATGGAATGGGAGGTCGTGGCGTTTCTTTCAAAGTCTTTCGAGTGCTGGCACTGCCAGGTCTGGCGGGTTTGATCCTCAGTATTGTTGGCGCTACCAACGTCCTCGGCAACTCCTCCAACTCCTCCAGTTTCTCCTCAGGCATGGCTGAGCTCAAGGCTGCTGTCATCCTCTTCCTGACTGTCTATGTGGCCGACATCGTCATCACGGCCCATGCCTTCTTCAACATTACCTATGTCCAGGATGGCGAACACAGACTGCTTTATGCAGTAACAGTCACTTTGCCTTTCATGGCGGTCCGCATCGCCTACTCTCTCCTGTGCGTCTTCCTCAACAAGCACAACATCTTCAGCACCTGGAATACTAGTGCGTTGCCGATTTTGGTTCATGGCCTCATGGGTGTTACGATGGAGGCCATTGTCGTTGTGATTTTCCTCTTTGTTGGGTTTATGACAGCCTCTATCTCGAGGGTTTCAGGATTAGCACCACCGACCACGGATGGCAAGTTATATGCAAAGGCGGAGAGGAAGGTTCGACCACCTCTTTATGATCTTGGTGCTCGAAGTGTTTGAGGGGACGTACTCGTGCTTGACAAGGGGAAGCACATAGTTGTGTATACGAATCACAAAGGTGAATGCTGCGACAGAGGGTTTGAGAATAACAGAGACATACCGTAGCTGTATTTTCGTGAGACAACCTGAATTATGAACTGCATGTCCTCCTCTTACTTGAGTGCCAGATCATAGCGCTCGTCTGGAATACCTGGAGTCCCTGTGCAGTCATCTCCATTATTTCAAGTCAAAGCATTCTTTCGTCAAGAACATGTGATATCTCGGTCTCACCGTTAAATGAAGAAACTGTCTGGCCTGTACTGAATCTCAATATGGCCATCCGTGATTTGAGATCATTTGGGAATTCTTCCACATTCGCCTTGTTACCTTCGATTCTATAATACATCAAGTCCGAGAAGAAGTCGATGAGGATGGTTGGCATAAGAGAGATCAAGACACCTTGGAGGTTTGGCCTCCCGAAACCTGGTGTGGGCCGTTGCTGATTGGCCCAGACGTCACAAAGCAACACCCGCAGTTTGATGGCCAAAAACCCTCCACATATTAAGGACAACTTGTCTGTTCATCACAAGAGCATCTGGCATAGTCCTCTTCGCTCAGCCGCTTCCGCACTGCTAATCACTCCTCACTGGAGGCCGTCAGCATCGATATGGATGTTGTTTTCCACGAAACCTCCACCAAATAGCCACGCACAAAGCCCCTAATATCCTCCTCCCGGAAGCACTGCTCGTCTACTTCGATAATACCCCGGAATCTCTTCTCTCAAGCTACGCGTCCACTTCTTTTCAACGGAGAACACAGTGAGCTAGAGGTCGATTAGTATGTCGCAATATCCGCCTCAACCAGGCGCGCCTGGACAGGATGGGTACGGTCAACAGTCACCCACAGGCGCACCCTACGAGGACTATGAAACAAATGCACCACCTGGAGTCCCTCCTGGTCCTCCTCAAGGGCCAGCTCACGGCGGCAGAAAAAAGCGTGCATATGCTGGACAAGCGTACGAGTTCGGGGCGGGTGCAAATGCAGCTCTTGGAGGTCAGCAACAAGCAGGTGGTGCTCCTGAGGCTGGTGGTGCATATCCAGGCTACTCTACGCAACAAGATGCGGCGGGATACCCTCAGGGAGGCTATCAGCAGAATCCAGTTGCAGCACAGCAGAACGCTACACCAATGTACCCGGGCCAGGAACCAGCTGGATATCAGCCCCCAGCACCTGGGTATCCTGCCGCAGGTGTTGCGGGCGTGACGCAACAATTCAACCAGATGGATATGTCTCAGAAACACCCAGTTGCTGCAGCGCCGCAGCAACAGCAGCAACGTGCTCCGGTGTTGAATCAATTGTATCCCACAGACCTTTCTAACCAACCCTTCAATATTGCGGAGCTTGACTACCCACCTCCACCAGCAATCCTGCCTCCAAATGTAAGTTAGGTCGGAAGTATTTTCAGGACACATCTAACGACCGACTACAGACAAGCGTTACTCCTTCACCATATGCCAATTGCCCGCCGAAATACGTTCGATCGACTTTGAACGCCATCCCGACGACGCATTCTCTCCTGAAAAAATCAAAGCTACCGTTTGCCCTTGTCATCCAGCCATATACCTCATTGCATGATGTGGAAGATCCCGTGCCAGTTGTACCTGATCAGGTCATCTCGCGTTGCAGAAGGTGTCGGTCATATATCAATCCATTTGTCACATTCTTGGATCACGGCCATCGATGGAGGTGTAATATGTGCAATCTGACAAATGATGTTCCGCAAGCATTCGACTGGGACGCGGCTTCCCAGAAAAGCCTTGACAGGTGGCAGAGACCGGACCTAAATCATGCTGTGGTTGAGTTTATCGCTCCTCAGGAATACATGGTCCGACCTCCACAGCCGCTAGTCTACCTTTTCTTGTTGGATGTGAGTTATGCAGCAGTTACTAGTGGACTCCTGGCTACAACAGCAAGATGCATTCGAGAAAGCTTGGATCGGATCCCAAACGCAGACCGACGCACTAGACTTGGCTTTATTGCAGTGGATTCCAGTCTACATTTCTTCAATATCCCCCGAGATGGTACCGAAAACGCCCAAACAAGTATGCTTGTTGTGAGCGATCTGGAAGAAGCGTTCTTACCTACGCCTGCGGATTTGCTCGTCACCATGTCAGAGTGCCGGGAGAATATCGAGAACTTCCTGGATAAGCTACAAGAAATGTTCCAGAACACTCAAAATGGGGCCTCCGCAATGGGCTCTGCGCTCCGGGCAGGTCACAAGCTCATCGGACCGGTTGGTGGTAAGATGACCGTTGTGACTGCCTCTCTTCCCAATATCGGACATGGTAAACTGGAAATGCGTGAAGACAAGAAATTGCTGGGTACGTCGAAAGAAAGCAGCCTACTTCAGACGAGCAACAGCTTCTACAAGAGCTTTGCGGTGGAGTGCTCGAAGCAGCAGATCTCCGTGGATATGTTCTTATTCTCATCTCAATATCAAGATGTGGCTTCCCTCAGCAACCTCCCTAGATACACCGGTGGACAAACATACTTCTATCCTGGATGGAATGCCGCACGGGAGGATGATGCAATGAAGTTCGCCAAAGAGTTTTCTGACTATCTATCTTCGGAAATTGGGCTGGAGGCCGTCCTGCGTGTCAGAGCAACGACTGGACTAAGAATGAGCACGTTCTATGGTAACTTTTTCAACCGCAGCTCTGATCTATGCGCTTTCCCGGCCTTCCCGCGCGACCAAAGCTATGTGGTCGAAGTGGCAATCGACGAAACAATCACCAAGCCCGTCGTGTGCATGCAAACTGCAGTATTGCACACGACTTGCAATGGCGAACGACGGATTAGAGTTATGACTCTGGCATTGCCAACCACACAAGCACTGTCAGATGTGTATGCATCAGCAGACCAGCAAGCCATCACAACCTACTACAGCCATAAAGCTGTTGAACGTGTTCTCAATGGTGGCCTTGATAGTGCCCGTGATATGATCCAGAGTAAACTGGTCGAACTACTTACGACTTACAAGAAAGAACTTGCTGGTGGCAGTATGGGTGGAGGTGGATTGCAGTTCCCTGCCAATCTTCGAGGACTGCCTGTCCTCTTCTTGGCTTTGACGAAGAACCTGGGTCTACGGCGCTCATCCCAGATCCCCAGTGACATGCGATCTGCTGCTCTATGCCTGCTTTCGACTTTACCACTGCCACTGCTGATTCAGTATATCTACCCCAAGATCTTCTCATTGCATGACATGCCGGACGACGCGGGAATTGTCGACGACAAGAATGGCGAGATCATCCTACCGCCTCCGATAAATTTGTCATCTGAACGGATTGTGCCGTACGGACTTTACCTCATCGATGATGGTCAGACACAGTTCCTTTGGGTCGGACGAGACGCGGTCCCACAACTGGTTATGGACGTCTTTGGTTTGCCGGACAAGAGTCAGCTAAAGGTCGGCAAACAACGACTGCCTGAGTTGGATAACGATTTCAGCGAGCGGATCAGAGCAGTCGTTTCGAAGAGCCGTGATCACAAGGCGAAGGGTGTTGGAAGTATTGTAGTACCTCATCTCTATGTGGTGAAGGAGGATGGCGAACCAGGATTGAGGCTGTGGGCGCAGACAATGCTCGTGGAAGACCGAGCGGATCAAGGTGTCAGTCTTCAACAATGGATGGGAACTCTGCGCGAGAAGGTACAGTGATGATCACTGAACGCGTGTATATCGAGGGATTCGTGTTGCTAACAATTCTTGCAGGTCATGCAATAGGTTTGACGAGCGCTAGAAGAATTCCCATAGATCGAAATACAGAAACGCACAGCCTGCTAAGCGTTACCCATCCTCGGCTTCATGTCCGGGAACGTGCTCTGTGTACCTGTCGTTGTCTGACCTATTTCGAGGTCCATGCTGCGGCAATCAAGCAAGGTTTCCTTATGAAACACGATCTGACTTTGGCAGGGCGGCAACTAGCTGTCAGAGATTGACAGCCCCAGTAGAAGCTAGAGGTGATTGTGGTAAAGCGTGGCCCGTGAAGCGGACGGTTCCTTGTGTTAGCATGACCAATGTGGGCGGCTATCCATCCAGACGTCCTCCAATTCGTGCCGCAGGTGTGAAATACGACTTGATCCTGATGTGAATCGAGGTCACACGTCTCTACCCTTGCCCATTCCGACTGCTTGTTTACCAGCGAGTGCGTGTCTGGTGCGAACTCAAGGACGACGCTCACTCTTGCATAGACAGCTCACCGTTGATTTATCTCACCTTTTTGTCGATCCAGCATTGCTTCTTCCATATCCTATTTCCCCATCTGCAACCTGCTCCGCAGCCTACGTCCATCTACCCCACCCCCTTAGACCAGCTACTCTCCTACCTCCTTGGCTATCAGAAGGACAGAACTCGCAGGCGAGAAAAGGGCTTTTTGAGACAAGTAAGTTGAGCCGACCCGAATCACTGCGCAATCAAGAAAGAATGTGGAATTTCTCCGGAGGAACCTGTTCAATACTGATTCTCAACATATAGCACTCGGACCGCTTGACTCGGACGAACATACCAATCTTGATTCTCTCTCCTGGTCTCCTTCGAGCTCGAGTACTTCTACTCCGTAATCCTCAATCATAGTCTGTCGACCGGTCGCAGACATCCAAAGGCGCGCAAGCGGAGTGTTTCTAAACAAAGGGTGAGGCACAAAGCAAGGCCTGGATCGACTGCGGATCTCTTCTGGAACGCGTTCCTCTCCATACCTGCGAAGATCGTTTACTTCACGATTCGAGTTAACTCGTCTCCTGTCTGCGATTAACGCTCGAGTCTAATTGGATACACACTGAGACTTGGTCGAAGGAGAGGATAACATAACTCGTACCTCCGCTGTTTATCTTCAGGTCAAGAAGTAGGATACAATCGGCTTTGGAGCAACATGGGACAACCGCAGCAACAAGCAGCACCGACTGGAGGTTCCAGGAAGATCTCGTTCAATGTGTCCGACCAGTACGACATTCAAGATGTCATTGGCGAAGGAGCTTATGGCGTTGTTTGGTAAATCAGGCTCAATAGCCTACATGGATACTGGCTAACACCCGTCGCAGCTCTGCCCTTCACAAACCCTCTGGCCAGAAAGTTGCCATCAAAAAGATTACACCGTTCGACCATTCCATGTTTTGCTTGCGTACGTTACGAGAAATGAAATTGCTACGATACTTCAATCATGAGAACATCATCTCCATTCTTGATATCCAAAAGCCACGAAATTACGAATCTTTCTCCGAGGTCTATCTCATTCAGGTCGGTGCACACGGGATCACACTGCTAGATTAAGCTTATAAATGGCAGGAATTGATGGAAACGGACATGCATCGTGTGATTAGGACACAAGATCTTTCCGACGACCACTGCCAGTACTTCATCTATCAAACCCTCCGCGCCCTCAAAGCGATGCACTCTGCAAACGTTCTGCATCGAGATCTAAAACCTTCGAACCTTCTCCTCAACGCCAACTGCGATCTGAAAGTCTGTGACTTCGGTCTGGCACGATCTGCGGCTTCGACCGACGACAACTCAGGATTCATGACTGAATATGTCGCGACAAGATGGTATCGCGCTCCGGAAATCATGCTCACATTCAAAGAGTATACCAAAGCGATCGACGTCTGGAGTGTTGGCTGCATTCTCGCGGAAATGTTGAGTGGAAAGCCTTTGTTTCCAGGCAAAGATTGTGAGTGATGACGACACCGCAGATAGATGGCAAGAGCTAACTCGACG
>Ga0115856_100310_pt1 | contig 17940 bp, 19 predicted proteins | sample InSIn4gowninarea_FD_83870 | JGI IMG/M metagenome (GOLD analysis project Ga0115856, IMG submission 83870)
TATGCGCATGTGCGAACAAATCAAATCATATACTCCCTCAACCGGACGATAAATGTAATACAATAACCTTCCAGTAGAAATACATGAGCACATTGCCTAACCTACGTAGAACCACGCTGGACTCAAACAACAGACGGCTTGATATTCTGTACGCACATACCGAAACACTCCGTTCCTGGGTACAGCTAGTTGTTGTCATGCTTGCGAGTTGTGACTTCGACTCAACTTTGAGACAGAAGTTCGGTTTGCAGGTGTTGCAGTTAATCCTGCCTCGTTTGGAGCAGTCTTATGCAAACGACATTTCCAACGCTACCATCCTGGCACAGCTTGGGAGGCTGATTTTGCAAAAACCTCGTTCGACGTCAGCCGATCTGGATATGACGAATGAAAAGTTCGGTCAGCTATTTCGGATTGGCTTGGCTGGAATTCAAGCACCGAGCGCACCAGTGATACTAAGAGAATCGCTTTCTCAAACATGCCACCAATACCTCTATGGGATTATACGCGTAGCTGATGCGTCATCTGCGCGCCGCTACGCTCTCCAGAACGTCATATCAATGGGAGATCGTCTCTTCGAGATCCTGTGTGACGATGCATACGGCGGTGAAGGCACTCATCGTACATCTGCACTGCTGCTCCTCGAGGCTTTCGTTGCGCTCGCAAACCAAGAAAAATCCAAGTACGTGGTGGAAGCGCTTACGCGGCTAAACTTTATTCATGTCATTGTCAACAATATAAAAGACATTCCCTCGGAGCTTCAAGGCACAGATGGCTCAGGTGAGTAACAACGGCAGGCGGGATGACAGAAGTATATTTTCTAACTTGGTTTAGCGATTGTTCTGCTACTTCCCATCTACAATTCGGTCTTGTCCATTCTGTTCCGCATCGCTCAGACGAGGACAGGTGCAGCGATAGTGCTCAACGCAGGCTTGTTCCCAGCCATTCGTGAAGCCGGAATATTCGGTGCGGACCCTGACATTGGACTAGGTGAGTTTGGCAATAACTTTCGTTCCGCAAATACTGACCTCGTACAGAAGTTGACAATCCGCAAGCCCTAACGAAGTATTTTGAACTTCTGTTGGCTATGCTGAAAGTGATTGTCGCAATAGTATTGAGTCAAGGTCAGCAAAACGGGCAAACCATAAGCCAAGCGCGTCACTTCCTCGAGGAATATCGTTCAAGCATTGTTTCCATTTTCAAACGAAGTGCTGGCATTGGTAGCGTGGGCAAGCACAATCGGGATGTGTTAGAGGCCCTGGTTGACAACTTTACGATTTTGATCTCAGCTGCTGGATTCTTGGATGTGAGATTGACTCTGCTTCTCGTGGGAGAAATTTGCTAACTTGTTTACAGAGTGAAGAGGAAAACTCGGTGCGCAAGCCGGGACATCAGATATTTTCATGATATGAAAGAATGCCTGATGATCCTTGCAGATGAACGTATGAATAATGTTTTCCAGGCAAAGCCTGCATATAGATTTTGGGCATCTCAAACCTAACTGTACAATATCTTGCATTCCGTCATTGACGAGTGTGTCGTTCTGAACGCCTGACGCCTCACGCTTGTGGTATCTCGTGCACTAAATTCACCCCCGTCTATTCCGGTATTGGGGTTCGCGCTTCGTATAATTGCTGAGGCGCACGCTCGGCTTCTTCAAAATCGCTGACTTGAAGAACTATTCCACTCTGCCGTTCCACCTATGTTCTTGATATCTTGTAAAGTGCTGCCCATCTTCACGACACTGTATCTTATCATCCTAGGATCCAATCCCAGAAGGCGCTTTAGAGAATGTTGTGTACTGGCCGAGCTGTCGAACCGCATAATAAAATAGTGACCGGTGTGATGCAATGTTTGATATTTCCGCAGAGGTTTTGGCAGCAAAAACGTTCCCCAGTTCGTCAGGCCACGGATTACGCCGTTCCTAGAGAGTACCGTGCTGCCAGCAGCTTTTGCGATTCTGCTTGAATATTAGCACGCCCCTAGCCAATGTTCACCTAGTCAATGTGTACTCTCGGACTTCGCTGATCTTGCCAGGCCGCACCTGAAGACATGTCAGTCACTGCACGATGATTGGCATCGATGATCTGAGGCATACCACAGCAATGAGTTCGTACAACATGATTGATGGCGGTTGGAGAAATAGATTTGACGATCTTAGAAACCCCTAAGTCGCTGCGTCACGTGCCAATCCGCAATCCGCAATCCGGGGTTCTTATTTTGTTTGTATGGGAAGTTACCTCTGTTTCCTTCCCCTCGCGTTCCTCCGCGTTTTCACAATGTCTTCGTCAGACGCGCAACTAGAGCCCTTTCCAAGCCTTTCAGCATCAAGTAACCATGCGTCGAATGGATCATACGTGACTCGTAGCACAAGGCCCAAAGTGCGAAGAAAGAGCAGCCATGGCCTTCCTGGCGAGCCCCGCGGTGACACAGGGGCACCAGCGATGGCGACCATTTCAGAGAAGCCAGCAGACATCACGCAAGATTCGTTGACGGTAGGTCCCCATAACGACAAACATTGGTCGTATGAGGCTAATTGATGTGTCTGCGCATCAGCGAAGTGCTTCAGAAAAGTTACGACCACATTCAAAGCGAAGAAAAGCGAAGTCACTGTTTCGACGCTGGAAATCTATCTCTTTACGGCATACATGGCTCAATCCACTCTTCATTATGCTTGTCATCTTAGGTCTCTACGCAAGAAATCCGACACCTCAAAACCTGTTTCATCGTGCAATCTTCCTTTCATATCCAATGGCGCAACCAGAAAACGCGGACCCCACTGCACCTATCCAATATGGCAAAGGAGGGCGGGATTTTGCGTTCGTTGCGTTCTACGGGGTTGTGTTCTCTTTCACTCGCGAGTTTCTTATGCAGCGAATGATACGCCCGCTTGCGAGCTATGCAGGGATTAAAAGTCGAGCGAAGCAGTCAAGATTCATGGAACAGTTCTACACCGCCATGTATATGGTAATCGCAGGACCCTTTGGACTATATGTTATGAGTCGTTCACCGATTTGGTACTTTCAAACAGCATCCATGTTCGAGGGATTTCCGCATCGAAGTCATGAGGCGCTCTTCAAAGCATACTATCTGCTTCAAGCCTCCTACTGGGGTCAACAGGCTGTCGTTTTGCTTCTACAGCTTGAAAAACCCCGCAAGGATCATAAGGAGTTTGTCGCACATCACATAGTCACACTCTCTTTGATCTGGCTCAGCTACAGATTCCACTTCACATATATGGGTCTTGCAGTTTACATAACGCATGACATTAGCGATTTCTTCCTAGCCGTGGGTCTTCTTTTGACATTCAAGCGGATATTCTTTCAATGCTAACTCGGGAATGCAGGCTTCTAAAGTTCTCAACTATCTCGATGCTGGGATTACCGCACCATTCTTTGCTCTCTTCATCCTCGTGTGGGGCTATCTAAGACACTATCTTAACCTTCGCATCCTATACGCAGTACTTACGGAGTTCCGGACCGTCGGACCATTTGAACTCAACTGGGAGACTCAGCAGTATAAATGTTGGATATCTCAGTACGTTACTTTTGCATTGCTGGCCAGTCTGCAGAGCTTGAACATATTCTGGTATGTCCTGATCTTGCGGATTGCCTACAGGATTGTCTTCACCAATGTGATCCAAGACGAAAGAAGTGAATACAGTGATGAAGAGTCTGAAGCAGTGGAGTCGACGCTGGAAAAGAGGGAGAGAATGAAAGATGCGGCCAGTATGAATACTTCACCGGCGCTGACATCAGGTCCGACTGTTCTACTGAACGGGATGCCTGTTGAACAAGACGAAGATATTGCCGTTGCCGCAGCAACAGGTGTGAAGAAGCTTGCGCAGCCGAGGAAAAGACATGGTGATTAGTTGTTTCTCAGAGACTGTCAAAAGTCCAATTGTATTACTACTTCAGCTTTCAATGCATATAGGATATATCAGATCATCCATCAAGAACGATGAGCTAGGACACTGTTCATCATTTACAGGCAGACTTTGCATTTATTACATTGCGATTGCGGTTCGATCGTGAACGTCTTGCTTCAAGAGGTCATGACTGTATCAGGTACAACTTATGAACATTATACAAGATATACAATATTGAAGGGCTCACTTTTCGAGATTGCCCATAACTTTGGACAACTGCAATTTACTGTCCTTTGCCGAATCGCAATCTATCCACCAACCTCTGCATAGTCGTCCTATCATCCCATTCCGGCTCTTTACTTTCTTTCACCGCCGCCTTTGGAGTTTTCAAGGCCTGCTTCTCGATCACTTCGTCGACAACAGCTTCCGACTTTGTTACAGGTCCTGCAGCATCCGGCTTTGGTGGAACATTTCTGACCCTCGTCCCGGCTGCGCTCAAGTCCTTGTGCACCACACCCCTCGGCCACGTCGATGCGAACTCAGCATCAAGGACATTGGCCCAAGCAATATTGACACCATCCAAGGTGACCAGTGGCTTTTCCGCCGAGCCTCTTTGCCTGCCGAGTCCACGCTTTGCCGGCGCTCGTCTATCATTCAAGGACGAGTATTCCGCGTGCAGCGCTGCATATGGCTCAGGAGATGCCATGGCCTTCACCAGTTTCATCTTCTCCCGCTTCAACGCCTTGTACTGCTCCAGATCTTGCTTCTTCGCCGCCTCCTTCCGCTCCGCTATTAACGTGGCCAATCTCGCCTGTGCTTGTTGACGTGCCTGTTCAATCCGTGTTTGTTTCGCTGTACTCTCTGCCTTATGTTGTGCTGCGATCTTCTCCTGTCCTAGCAACACGGCCGCGAGATCGGCGATACTGTTGGCTTTCTGATCGCGCAATTCGCGGCCCACGAGTTTTCGCGGCTTGCATCGAGGCGCGGTCCATTCGTGCTCGTGGCGTTTGCGGTATTCCCGTAGTTGTTGATATGCGGAAAGGCCTTGCGGGCCCGAGGGAAAGGAGACGGTCGCCAGTGGTTGCCAGAAGTCTTTGCGGATTGTTGTGGGCACGGTTCGTTTGCCAAGGTAGGGAAGTTGCTTGAGTCCAGCGTGGTTCTACGTAGGTTAGGCAATGTGCTCATGTATTTCTACTGGAAGGTTATTGTATTACATTTATCGTCCGGTTGAGGGAGTATATGATTTGATTTGTTCGCACATGCGCATAGATGAAGATGTGTTGACCGTGTTCGGCGGCAGCTCGTGAGACTTCCACGGCTTTACTTGACATTGCAAAGCAAACGAGCGGAGCAGCAAAGAGGTAGACAAATTATTCGCGGGTTGCAATCGTTAAAAGTGGCTGTTCATCCCTTTGCGGAGGGTTGACATGGCTTCATACATTTTTGAATGTAAGTGTTTGGCCTGTTTGCATCCTCAACTTTGAGTGACAGTAAGCCATTCTGAAGCACCGTTACTAAGCGTGACTTTCTTCTTTCAACCACTATGTCAGTTCCTTTTTTGGATGTTTCATTAAATCCTCCATACACTAGAAATATCAATCCAAAATGCTGGCGTATGATCAATTGAAGTGTCGTTACATTGCTGATTCGTCGTATCGTGCCATCGCCATCCTATTGCCAACATGACATCAAATGGAAACAGAGACGTAGGTCTCAAGCACGAAACGAGGACAGAAAAGACCTTGTCACTGCCTTCTGTATGAGTAATCCAGGCCCAGTGACAAAAACTACAACTAATCTCTCACAGAGTCGCCGACTAAGGCATCTTCAAGGAATTACTCTCCGCAATTTAATCCTTGTTCCAGCGGAGAAGGGGACCAAAGGAAGAGCATTCGATGACGAAGCCCTGCCGTTCTCACTCAAGTCACCTGCTAAGCTGCTTGCCATAAAAGAGCACAAAGCTTTTGGTCATTCGCGCTCACACAGCGACATAAAGCTCAAGGACAAGTCTGATTATGTGCCATCGGCACCATCGTCACAAAGTACAGAAACTGCAAAATTGTCATCACCTCAGAGACCGACTCTAGGCAAGACTCCTCGTAAAAGTTTCATGGAGCCCAGTCTCCAGGGCGCCAAAACACGGCGAGATAAGCTTGATGACGCGATCGTGCGACATATTGCTGAAATATTCTTCACACTCCATGTACCGGAGCTCAAAGGTATGAGGATCTGTTCCTTTGACGATATCCGCTCATACTGTAAGACCCAATATATATTAGCGAAGTACAGAAGGCAATGGTAAAAGAATTGCGCCCCTCCGACTGATTCTGGTCTGACTTGTTACAGAATCCTAATTTCAGATGCTTCGATCTAAGTGCATGTTCCGCTGCTATTACCAGGCTCAACACTCTCACGGTCAAGGTTTGGGCAAAGTACGGCACTTTACCACAGTGGCACTATTTGATAGAACTCTCCATTCCTTTAACCTCTCTTCAATATATGGGCAAATCGGTAGGCCATTTACGGCAGTCCTGAAATGGAACCTTTTTGACTGTATTAGATTGACCATTTCTATCATCCTCTTCCGGAAAACAGCATCATCTTTCACCTAACAGACGGAGTGTACACCTCATTTAACGACATTGGCGGAGGAGAGTCAACAGTTTCCTCAAGGCTTCAGCATCCCTCGAGAGGCTCACCTCTCATCAATAACCACGTGGAATCAACCTCATCTTATGATGGCTTGATGCGCCTTTCTACACTTGATGCTTGTATACAGGACGCTATTGTCACCAAGGAGAATCTCATTGCCGACATCAATAAGCTTGTTACGTCTGACAAGGACCGTTTCACATCATCCTCCTTACTTGAATCGAACCGTGATTCACTTGCGCGAATCAAACGTGCCATCATAACGGAGCGCAAGAATGTTCGAGCTAGCAGGCTGAGGCTTTTGTCAAAACGAGAATCACTGGCAGACCGTCGTGAAGCAATGAAGAACAGCCTAGATGCACAAAATACAGAGGCAGCACACGTCTCATCGGCAGACTCTAAGCTTTCAAGCTGTCAGGGCCTGCTAGCACAAGTCTCTGATGATACCCTTGGCCAGCGACGACGCATATGTGAAGATATCATGCTCGCCTATCCTATCGAAGCGATTGCCGATTCCGCATTGCAATTTACCATCCGTGGTCTAGCCTTACCCAACTCGACCTTTCCATCTTCTCTTACCGGAACACTAGCGGAAGCCATTGCGGCAGCCTTTGGCCATGTCGCGCACGTGGTTTATTTGTTGTCCTTCTACTTGGGCGTTGCACTCCCGTACCCGGTGCAACCATGTTCCTCAGTTTCGACTGTTCGAGACCCGATATCACTGATGGCCACCTCCAACTCCTCCACGCCGGGCACAGCGACCACCATTACCGGCTTGACCACCTCTGCCGTGACAAGGCTGGTCGTGCCTGCCCGGACTTTTCCGCTGTTTACTAAAAACGCCGGCCCGTTTTTTCGCTTCGAGTATGCAGTGTTTCTACTCAATAAGGATATAGAGTTGATCTGTGAACGACTCGGACTGAAGGTATTGGACATAAGGCAGACGCTGCCTAACCTAAAGTATGCGCTCTTCGTTGCGACTGCCGGCAGTGGAGAGCTCCCAGCGAGAAAGGCCGGTGGCCTCCGAGGTTCACTTAGGACAAATGGATCGAACGTACTCCACTGACTTTTCGGTCATGTGAGTCACATGTAAATAGTGTCCGGTCCGGTAACGTATACCTCTTCATAAAATAAAATTCATGATCAGAACGCACTCAGCCCATTCCACCACGCCCAAAAGCCGACCAGTGCAATGCCTACTCCAGCCCAATCCCAACTACTCTCCATCACACACCACACCGCGATAGTAGCGACACCAGGCGTCCTGCGCATGACCGCAAGATATGCACCTTTGTTACCGACCCAAAGCAGATGCGCTCCAGCAGCGACGCCAGCCAAGAAGAACAACACTTGTCTAAGCCATGGAAATCGATTCGCAGTGCGCGTATGCAGCGGAAACACGAGCAACACCAGAGCCGGCAGCGTACGGAACACTGTTTCCGAGAGAAGCGCGATGATGTTTTCGCGCGATGGGGGCGTCTGGGCGTATTGGTGTGCGACGAGTAGGCTGAGCGTCATGTGCAGTGCGCTGAGTGTGATGGCATGAAGGAGCGTTGTTAAGAGAGTGTCGGAGGTACTTTGTGGCGGGGGCGGAGCTGTGATGGATTTCTGAATTGAGGCGAAGCTGTTCGGAGACGGAGGGACCCGGGGGGAAGCTTCGCGTTCGCTGGCTAGATCGAGAAGTGTTTTGCCGTTTGATCGTGAGCGATCTGGATGTGCAAGGGAGATGTTTGATGCGGAGGACATGCTCGGTTTATTTTTACGGACCATGGATGAGTGAGGAATGAGGAATGGGCGGGAACGAGGTCGAGTCAAGGGAGTTTACAAAACTATTAAATGTTAATGGCAGTTGTTGGCTTGTTGCTGCACTTGAACCTTATTTTTAAGCAATCCGGGGTAATGGCCTTGCAAGGTTAGGCGAGTCTTGGCTTCCTTGACGGTTTGACTCTCGATGGCTTTCGAATCTCGACTGTGCGCGCGTTTGTTGTCACTACTTGAACTCCCACTCCAGTATGGTCAGCCTCACTGTCGCGGCTATTCCACTGATAATAGTCCTGCTATGGATATATACCGCTCAGAGCAGTCACGCGTTTCCAATGCTGAAGGGCAAGCGGCTCTGTCTGCTCATCGCGCACCCTGACGATGAGGCCATGTTTTTCTCTCCGACGGTACTTGCTTTGACACGGCCTGAGCTGGGAAATCATCTTAAGATTCTTTGTCTGAGTACTGGTTAGCTTACTTCCTCGTCTCATTCAAGAAAACACAAGAACCTGACATACAGGGGCCATTAACAGGAAACGCAGACGGTATTGGCGAGACGAGAAAGAAGGAGATTGTGAAGAGCGCCAAGATTCTCGGTATTCGCAGCGCTGAGGATGTCTTGGTCGTCGACGATCCGTATGCTGTCAAGTCTTTTAAATATCATGCTCCTGGACTAACCACTTACGAAGGAACTTCCCCGACTCCATGACCGCAAACTGGTCAACTTCTATCATCTCCACCCTCCTGCTCGGCACCTTCGCCCCCAACCACGCAAAGACCTCCACAAAGTCCGCCCCCACCGCCACCATCGACGCACTCATAACGTTCGACCGTCACGGCGTCTCGTCTCACCCGAACCACATCTCCCTCTACCACGGCAGCGTCGCCTTCCTGAAAACGCTCATGTCGCGGCACACAGGCTGGGAGTGTCCCGTGAAGCTCTACACTCTGAGGTCCGTCAACATCGCTCGCAAGTATGTCAGTATACTGGATGCGCCGGCGACGATACTGAGCGTGATATTCATGAGCGGGAAGCGAGAGGCTGGGGAGTCGCCGACGCCGCTGTTTTGTGTCGCCGGGTTGAGGGATTATTCGAGAGGGAGGGATGCCATGACCAAGGCGCATCGAAGTCAGATGAGGTGGTTTCGCTGGGGGTGGATCGGGGTGGGCAGATATATGGTCATTAACGATTTGAGGAAAGAGAAGGGTTATTGAAAAAAGGCATGAAGAAAGAACTACATGATGGACTGATACGCATGACCAATCAACACGATTGACGGAGGCCCGATATCATACTCCCTGTGGGCTATTATCGTTAAGATTTGTTCAACATGCAAATCACAACATCACCCCGACGGTATCGAACCAAACCATGGAGGCAAAACTCTGATGACAGTATCTCCACGAAACATGCATCCTCGGGAAATAGTCCTAGCACATACACTAAACACTAATTGTCTTAAAGACGCTAGAAACGGATTAGTTGCCAGCACACACACAGCAAAGGCGAACGAAACATACCCAAAACCGCTGCCACCAGTCGCCATGACAAGCCCCGGCTGTTGAGGATGCCAATGACACTCCTTGACCTGCTCCATATAATGCACAAACAGCAATTGTGGCGGCACGTCCTGCACGCCCGCCGTATCCTGACTCTCCTCGTCGTCCAACTCGACCGCCAGATCCCACAACGTCAGCGTATTGTCCCCCGCCGCGACCGCCACGATGCTGTCGTCGGTCGGATGCCACTCGACGCTCGTAATCTGCTCCTTGTGGAAGTTGAACTCGGCCACCGACGACGGCTTGCCCGCCGCGCCGCCGCTGCTGGGTTTCCACTGCCGCAGATCCCACACGGCCCACTGTCCGTCATCCGCGCCCGAGGCGAGCAGGTACGATTGCAGAGGCGACCACGAGAGCACATTGACGTCCGTCGTCGACACCTGCATGCTCACGGCGGCCTTGTGGGCTTTAGAACGCAAGTCCCAGATCTTGACGGTGCCGTCGCTGCTCGCCGATGCGAACACGTTGGCTTCGCTGGGCGACCACTGCAGTTCCTCGACGCTGCCGGAATGGCCTGTAAAGGGGCGGGCGTCGGTGCTCCATGCGCCGCCGTCGCTGAGTGACGTGTGGAAGATCTTGCCGGAGGCGTCGCCGGTGAGAAGTTTCCGTGTGCTGGTCGAGGCGGACCAGTCGATTGCGTAGCCCTCGACGGATTTGTGCACTTTTATGGTGTGTAGAGGGGCGTTTTGCTGCGGTTTTATGATGGTGCCGGGGGTGTCAAAGGAAGTTAAATGTGGGGTGATGTCGTGGATGACGACTTGGCCGGAATCGAGCATGGCGGCGGTAAAGGTGTTTTGCGGTTTCGAGGGGTCGGATGTGTTTGGGATCTGGTGTTTGCGGATTCGATTCGTGCATGCGTCGAGCTTGATGTTGCGGGTCTCTAGCAGGGCGTCGGTGTTTTCGTCGTCGTCGTCGCTTTCTTCGTCGGAGGATTCTTCTTCTTGCGGTCGATCCATGCGACTTAATTTGCTCATCTTCATGACTAGGATTTCGTTCTCTTTCTCGCGTCCTTGTGCTGCTTGTGTGCCTGCTACGGCGTATACTGTTGTGGGGTACTTCTTCCTTGCGCGCCCTTCACCAAGGTTGTCTTTCAAGATGTCGAAGGAGAGGCATGGCCATGTTGATTCCAGAGTGTGTAGGAGGTCGTAGGTAGTTGGGTCAGGAGCAAGAGTCTCTCCGGCCGCCAGTTTGTTTCGTCCAGGTATAAATGTTTGACGGTCGACCTCCATTTTGTCTTGATCTGTATTAGCGACATCATCGTCTCTCCAATACACTCTCATGTCTACCTTCTGCCTCTTCTGCTTCTCTTTCAACATCTGGCCGACCGTCGACACCAGCCTCCATAATCTCATCTTCACTCTCGAACTCGTCTTCAAAGTCGTCCTCGAACTGCCCTTCTTCGTCCTCCTGCATAGCGTCCACGGGTCTGTCTCCATGCTTGAGAGAGACTCCCTCCATCTCCTCGTCTTGATCTGCCGCTCTTTTACTCATAGTTGTATATGATATTGTAATGACGAGCTCTGTCTGTCTTTCTCGTTAATCGCTCGAGGGTCTCTTCCCAGAAATTTATTACTTTGTACAGTCAGTTATTCATCCGGGCAGATTCCTATCGATAAGCCCTATGCCCTAGGCCGCACTGCCGCCGCGTGGGCCGGAGGTTTGACGGTTTTGACCAAGTCGAAAGGGGTAAACTAACTTAGCTATATTGATCATTCACGCCAACCTACGCTCTTACAACCACTATACTCGGCTTTTTCAACGCGTCATTTGCTGCTTCACGTACGTGGAATCTTTCAGGAAGCTTGCTAGCAGCACGCAATACACCTGTGCAAGACCACAGATACCGAGGGACTTTCAGATATTCTCCTTCCCGGAGTGAAAGGCACCACGATGGATCCTTATAACAATCAATACATGGCACCCCAGCCGCAGGACGGCACATACGCACCATCGCAGTCACAACACGGCCACAGACACACGCAAAGCCAAGACAGTCGACCTCAAACCTCCTACTCTGACACCGGCTTCCACCCGTACAATTCACAACCCGCCGAAGCACAACAACCACGACACAACCTCCCATTGGGATCCCCTCCACTCGACGCAGACCCAACACCGCGCTACGCCTCATCCTCCTCACAGCCCTCCTCCCATCCTCCGTCTCAAACATCCCACACCGCATCCGGCGGCGCCCCACCCGCGACAGCCAGCAGCGCCAACAAACCCAACAACGTGGTGATAAAAGTCGGCATGGTGGGTGACGCGCAGATTGGCAAAACGTCCCTGATGGTGAAATACGTTGAAGGCTCCTGGGACGAAGACTACATCCAAACGCTAGGGGTGAATTTCATGGAGAAGACCATCTCGATCCGCAACACGGAGATCACCTTCTCGATCTGGGATCTCGGTGGGCAGCGCGAGTTTGTCAACATGCTGCCGCTCGTGTGCAATGACGCCGTCGCGATACTGTTCATGTTCGATCTCACGCGTAAGAGCACGTTGAATTCTATAAAGGAGTGGTATAGGCAAGGGAGGGGGTTCAATAAGACGGCTATTCCGTTTCTGGTGGGGACCAAGTATGATCATTTCATCAACTTTCCCAAGGAGGAGCAAGAGGAGATTTCGACGCAGGTATGTTTTGTCGGAGTTGGGTTTCGATTGGATATACCAAGGGTTCATGAAGCTGATCATGTGTTGCTGAACGTAGGCACGGCGGTTCGCAAAAGCCATGAAGGCTAGCTTGATCTTCAGCAGTACGAGCCACAGCATCAACGTGCAGAAGGTTAGTGACTACCCGTCTATATACGGAACTTACCCCTGATATACTCGCCCACGGGAAACCTTACTCACGTCAAACGACTCAGATCTTCAAAATCGTCCTCTCAAAAGCCTTCGACCTACGCTGCACGATCCCCGAGATCGAAAACACAGGCGAACCGTTACTACTCTACCAATCCGTCGGTTGATGTTATTATGGTTGATGTAGATTGAGATGATTGATCGACGGTCTCGGGACTGAAAAGCAAGAGTGGGAAAAAAAATACGCGACGCCTTAACGAGAATGTAAGAAGCTACGGGGCGTAAATTGATTGGTCAGCTGGCGCTATTTCGGGTGTGCTTTGGAGGAAGAAACATGCGCGGCAAGCTTTGTTCCATTAGACAGGCCGGGAGGGTTTGAATTTGCCTGTGTCAAGAGCGTAGGACTGCTTCCTTTCCTGGTTATCCACGATTTGACATCGGTGGGGAGTTCCGGGGAATGGCAAGGGTTATTTCACCTTGAAAATGAGCGCTACGAGCAAGAGCGCGAATGATGAAGAATATGTACTTGTAGGTAATGAGAGATCTCGAGCGATGATCAGATGCCAAATCTTGAAACACATCAACGATCGGGGTTGGAACCAACACAAAATCTTCGATTAATCAAGAATCAGGAAAATGATGAGAATCGTTTCGTTGTCATCACCGAAATGCAACAATGTTCAAACAAGCTATGATATGACAAACCATTTCCTCTCCACAAGCCCTATCGAAAACGCCGACGCTATACAGTGCAATATACAACCATTCAAAACTAACATACAGACCACCCGCAAAGCATGACCCAGTTCGTCAACTTGATTCCACATCATCTCATGTGCGACGGCCTAGGCCTTGTCGGTTCCGCCAACGCCAATCTCTCCATCCCCTCTAGCGGCGGCCCAGTGTAATCCTTCAAGCTAGTGCTAAGCTTGTAAATCGGCGGACTCCCAGGCACGTCCTCGTACATTGGCGGCTGCTCCTCGTCCCAGCTGATGCCCATCCCGCTGCGCTCCGTCATGGTGATCTGGAACTGCATGCGCAACACGCGCGCGGCGCCCGTGGGCGTGGCAGAGTTGGGTCGCTTGTTGGGCGCCCACTCCTCTGCGACGACGAGCTCGACGATCAGCGCATGCGTGACGGCGAGCCCCGAGGTCGGCGACACGACGACGTCGCACAGCGGCGGGACCGTGCCCGAGCAGCGGATCGGGAACTCGAGCTCGATGGTCCCGCTGTCGAAATCCGTCTTCCACCCGTCGCGCAGCTCGTTGCCGCCCAGCCCGCGGACTTCCTCGTGCAGCTGGCCCTTGCCGTCCGCCCCGCCGACTTTGTGCTCGTGTTTCGCGCACGGGGGACTCGTCATCTTCTCCGTCTCCTCGATGCGCCAGGTCATTTTGCGGAGACGCCAGCGGTTTTGCACGTCCGTTTTCTTCTCGCACACGCCGGACAGGCGCATGAGGATGTTGCTGTCGCCGATCGGGTGCATTGTTGGAGTCATGGTGACGTGCGCGGTGAGGTTGGTTGGAGGGAAGATGCGGAGGGAGTTTTTGTCGGCGCCGTGTATGATTGCACGTGAAACTTTGAGAGGTTGACGAAGGGAGATTTCTTCGCCGTGGCGTGTTGTTGCTTTCGCGATCCAGTAGTATTCAAGCGCCGCCAGGTGGCCTACTGTTGTTGCCGATAGGTTTCCAGGGATGAGGTAGCTGAAAGGATACTCGTGTGCTCCGTATCTCAAGGTTTTGGGCTCTTTGGTGAAGGTCCAGGTTTTTAGTTCGGTCGTCTTCGTGGTGCAGTCTGGACAGTTGCTCGAGACTGGGTGCTTGGTTGTTACGGTCTGGACGAGTTGCATGACGAATGTGTCGAGGATGATTTCAGGGGCTGCATCAACAGACACTACTAAGCGGCCGGAAAAGAGAGCGCCGGTTGATGCTTCTGGCAGACCGTAGAGGATGACTGGCGGTGATTCGACCACCATGTTGATCTTATTTACTCCTTTGTGTGGGACAACAGGCTTGGAACCTGGAGAACGCTCGTGGGATTGAGCGCGATGCTTAGCACCGAGTCTTGCGATGTGGTCCATTGCATGCGGTGAGGTATTACGAGCTGGATTCCTGGAGGAAGGTTGTTGATTGTGGGGAAGTGTGCGAGATGTTAGGAGAGTATTGTGAAGAGTATTGTGTTGATCGGCGGTACTTTGGTTTGTCGATGGTTTCCCCTCGTGAGAGTTGGTCCTCGTCCAATTAAATACCGGCATCGTTCTGGCCTTTTATCCCGTCTTTTCTTCTTAATTATGTCGTCGCGTGAGGCAGTATCACGTCACTGTCGAGCACAAGGAAGCAGGGGCTGCAGGAAAGCAAGAAAAGGTTGATGACCTGCGATTGAACGGTCGTCCTATATAGGATGGATTGTACTGTATAGCTCAGTGGTGCTCCGCGAAAGCGTGCTTGTATACGGATTGACAGCGGAAGATAAATAAATACAAGCCTTTTTGTTGACGAGGTAGATGATGATCAATGAAGAGAGCAGAGAAAAGAACGAGCAGACTTTCACTTTTCACCCCACGCTTAGACTTCCAGACTACTCTATGGTACGAGCATGTTAAGTTACGGTGCCAAGCGGCGGTCAGCCTCGGATGTTCCGGAGTTCAGCGAGAGGAGAAAGCAAAAGTCTACATGGCATGATTCGGTGAACACAGATCCACGTATATGAAATAAATATAACCGTATATCATAACCTAATGGTGAATATTCATCAGTCATACTGACAGCATCTTCCTCTCGAGTGCTCAGAACGGCGGCATCAGAAGGCTATACAGTATAGTAGTGAGGACCAGCCGATATCATCCGTTGTGCGTGTGAGGGACGAGAGTGCCTTGCTGGTCTGTTGGCCGAAATTTGCAGTTCAAACATGCTCTACTTACGTAATTGTTGAGTAGACCGATGGTCAGTCCCTCGTACTATGCAAAATTTTCTCTGTCAACAAAATTCTACTCAAGAGTTATATAGAGTAACTGTACTTGTCAAGATTCCCCCTAAGCCGTTCGCAACCGGAGACTTGTCTGGAAAACTCTTCTGTCTCAGACGTGGATGAAATCAATTCGTCGGAGTTGTGGCCGGACCAATCTTTCCACTGACTCGCCGGTATATCGATATTTAATGGGCAAGACCTTTCTTCGTGCTAAACGCTCAAATGTTTTGCAATTTACTAACACTTTAACAACGACTGCTATAGTATCACACACATTCCTAGGGGACTGTTGGAGTCTACTCCATCGTGTAACTTTGCTTGATTACTTTGTCAGGAGCATTAGCATTAGCTATGTTGGACTGGTGTTGGAAAATTTAATTCATTCGAAAGTCATGTCAGTCATACAGTCATTAGCTCAAGATCACACAGGTATTGTCATAGGTTCTGATGTGTACATACAAATACTCTTTCTAACGCCACGTTATCTATGAGAGCATTTCCACATGATCTGTAACGCAGTTGGGTCAGGAGTAGTACACTTCATCATAGGCTCAATTGCGTGCATCGAGGTTAACCATGCGAGGGAAGAAGATTTTACCCATCATGTGGTCTCATCAATAACAGTGCTACATCACGGCACTCGAATGTTACTTGCCAAAACGGCTTTTACATGATCCAAGTTTACTTCGACCGCAAATATCACTGCCAAGCTCGGAGTCTATCGGGAACCACACAGTAGATAAAACTCCTAAATATACTTCATCCTACTCAAAAAAAGATATCAGATTGCAAAAGTGGCCCTTGCCAATGAAGAGCAAAGATATATTTCCAGCTTAGTCAGCGGATCTTTCGTGACACTAATAATAACACTTCAGCGTATAATTTGGTTAATCTCTTGGTAATGGACAATAATCGCGAACATGTGGATTCTTAGCTGTGATGGTGATTCGTTTCAACGTTCGTGATGATATTTCTCAATGCTCGATCATTTTTTGATGTTTAAACAGACAAGAAAATATGGTTGAAACCCGGCAAGAGCTATCTATTTGGGAGGACCAAAGTACCCACAAAGGAAAATGAGAGTAAGAAATTCAATCGAGGACAAGACAACAGTTTAAATATGCTCATTCGGTCAAGCAAGCTTCCACATTAGCAATAAGTCTGTGTCACGTAAACATCTTGTGATTGCTGTCACTGCAGTTCCAGACGGGGATGGAGTAAGTGACTTTTCTACAAATTGACCTGCCTCAAACTGACTCTTGTAAGTTGCAATTACACACTAGATCGAAGATAACCATCACCGATGATTCCAAACTTGGCACTGTCTTAGATGACGAAAAAGTTGTAAAAGCGACACGTATCTTGACTAAACCTCATCACACGATTCAACTCGGCAGCTATGACCAGTCCTTCAGGTAAACTCCAAGACTGACATGACAAAGATAGCTGCTAATCGGTTTTAAAGGATCGAGTGGCATCCTGTTGTTCTAACACAACAGACTCATTCGGCACAAATACTGGAATCTCTTCGCCTGCGAGTCGAGAAATATGACATCAAGACAATCACTGACTACATGGCTGCTGAGACCACGCATCTTATTTCCTTGAAACGTAATATTCCAAAAGGGTTACAGGCCCTACTCTGTGGAAAGTACATCGCCACTGATGCTTTCGTCGACGCCATAGTCTTGGCTGCTGAACCCGTTGCGAACGGCGAAGCAGAAGGCGCAACGTCGAATTCCCCACTAGAGGATGACTACGATGGCAACTGGCCTGAAGCCATGCACTTCCTCCCAGGTTCAGGGCAAGAGCCGAAACCACGCGCTCCTGAATTGTTTGCACCGGATGTACGCCGTCAGAACATGTTCGAAGGCTACACGTTTGTCCTAGCAGACGCACAACAACACGATACTCTGTTCGGGATGCTTACGAGCGGTGGTGGGAAAGCTGTGCTCTTTGACATGCATGCGGGCCACACAGAATTGCGGGAATTCGTCGAATTTGTCAAAAACGTTGCAGGCGAGAAAGGAGTGGGAGAGTTGGAAGACGGAGGAGAAGGGAAAGGAGTGGTTGTGATTCGCTGGAGGGCCCGAGATGAGGCCTTCAAAGACTGGACTCTCACATTCATGAGAAACGTGGACCTTGAGTTGGGAATACGCTCAGTCGATCAGAATGAGTTTCTGGATGCGATCTTGACAAGTAACGCTTCGGCATTACGACAGCCGCTTCTGGAGAGGAAATGGTTTGTCATATCATAGCTTGTTTGAACATTGTTGCATTTCGGTGATGACAACGAAACGATTCTCATCATTTTCCTGATTCTTGATTAATCGAAGATT
>Ga0115856_100314_pt1 | contig 17891 bp, 12 predicted proteins | sample InSIn4gowninarea_FD_83870 | JGI IMG/M metagenome (GOLD analysis project Ga0115856, IMG submission 83870)
CGGCATGTATGTTGAATTGATGCTAAGTTGCCTTTGCTGATGTCTTGATAGCTGCGCTGTGGATGCCGACCTGTATGAGGAGTCTCGAGAAGCTGCAGAGAGTTTGATGACGGATGCGATATTTTGGATCAGGCACCAAGCACCTCGACCAGCCATGACAGATGATGCAGCGACAGAAACTCAGCAGAACGCACCCTCTCAGACTGTCCTTGGTCCAGAAGATCCGGATGTTGACGATTTCCTACGCGATTTCCTCCCGTCAATAAACGCGTTCATGGCGCAAGACTATGTCTTCACCCTGCTGAGAAGTCCGCTGCTTGCTTTTGCTTATCGCAACACCGAAGCTTGGTCGGCAGACGATCATCGCTCATTCTTTCAAGAGTTTAGCTATTCCCTCGATGAAAACTACTTTAATTGGGTAATGCATAGATGGTCTGAACAAAGCAAGAAATGGAAACAGAGCGAATTCAGGGGCAAGAAGCTCACGCTTGCCCATTACTTCTTTCGAGCCGTCGACAATGATCCCTGGAAGAAGATCAGAGATGAAATCCAGAAAAGTCTCAGAAAGGCGCTCTGGCAGCTATGGTCGGGTGAGCCAATGAATGGCGGCGGTGCCTTTGCGATTCCTCATGCATTTCAGCGATGGGTCTTGAAAAGAGAGAATCTGGATCTGCCGTACGAGCAGGCCAAGCTTGTTCGCATGCTCAGTCAGGCTCGTGAAATCGGTTATAGGACGGCATGGTTGTACCCTGCAAGACAATACATTGATGAACGCGATGGTCAATGGGTCACGACGGAGCACAAAGTGAGGCAGCTTTGCGGAGAGCTTGATGTCCTGGCAGCGAGTCTCATCGACGTAGCCGATGACCTTGTCGATATCGTCATTGCTGGCTTGCGCGATACGGAGAATCTGCCTCCTGTTCTGGGTACGCCGAAAGTACAGCGAGGGCTGGAAGATGATTACACGTTACCAGAGTATACAAAGTCTTCAGAAGGTGTGTAGGTCTGACGGGATTGCGTATCTTGCTGATGTCTGATGCAGCAAACGATTATGCTCCGCTGCGGGAAGAAGTCGAGAAACAGGAAGAGCGATGGGACAAAGGCATCAATGCAGAGTTTGACAAGGTCACGTTAGGATTTGAGGGTATCATCGAGACTATCAAAGGCTGGCTTGACGACACGCATTATCGCGAGCTCTTTTTGGGCATCCTTCGCTCAATCACTGGCATGGAGCGATCTTATGTCAAGTTTAATCCGACTTCATATGGTCCAGCTATGATGAGAAGAGATGTCGAGTCTCTGCGCGCTATTGTGAAGCGCCATCACAAGAGCAAGGCAATTTCTTTGGCTGTCACAGTGGTCGTCCTCTGCTGGACCGCTTGCAGCATGTTGGATGACATGACCAGTATCGCAGGTCTCTCCGACTATGCGCTCCATGTCTTGCTGGCGGATGGCAGACCAGAAGACATCAAAGGTCTCAGCCACAATAAAGCTCGAGCTGTCCATTCAGAGCGATCGACAGTTGGTCGACAACTGCTGGCCACCTTCTGCGGCGGCACCGTCTCGATTGCATGGACAAGAAGCGATGTCAAGCCAGCTTCGACTCCAGAGAAGCAGCTAGCATGCAGGATGGCTTGGTACGTGACTTGTTTTGCCGGTCAGACTTGTGTGATGTGCGACAAAGTGCATAAGGGACTGGGAAAGATCATAGGTGAGGGGCTTGTTATCTGTTGTAGGCTGTGTACTGATCTTCTGCGGCAGGCGCTCTAAAGATCAAAGAGTATGCTTCAGCGTACAATTGGGAGAGCCAGCAAGGAGACGATTCCTTCAGCGCAAAAACCCATGAGGACTGCGAATACGTCCCGCTAAGAGTCTTCAAATGCATGGTGGAGGTGAACACCTTGTATCCGCATCCTCACATGCACAGTCTGTACGCCATCACCTCGATCACTGCAGATCCTCGCGAAAAGAAGAACCGAAAGGTCAGAGTCAATATAAAAGGCATGAACTTGGTAAGGAGCGATGAGCTGCAGCCAGAAGCAGAAGTCGAGATGGAAGAGCCAGAGGAGGAAGAAGTCGAGGAAGTCAAGCGAGAGGAAGATGAAGACGATATGGAACTTTTGTATCTGTATTCTCAGCGTGTAATTAGCTAGCTTTTCCTAGCCGAGGAATGTACTTTATGCCGGGCCGACTTTTATGCCTTGATCAAATGCCTCAAACCAGGAACATGACCGGCAAAAGCAAAACCAAGGGCAGCAGCGTAGCACGCGGCGGCAGAGTCCTCAAGACATACCAGTCTTCAAGAAGGAGTATAAGAGACGAGTCAGAAGGCGTCGAAGTCGCTGCCTCGACGTCAAAAGCCAGCACCTCGAAAACACAGGCCAAGGGCAAAGAACGAGCTGCCGACATTACCAAGCCTTCAAAGGCCATCCCCGAAAGCAGCTCAGAGGAGGACGTCTCGGATGATACCAGCGATGAAGAGGCGAACGACCTTGTTGACCGCGTCAGAAGCATCGGTCGCTTTGCAAACTTTGTTCCACAGAAGTTTGTGACTACTCAGCAGCTAGATGACAAGCTTCTCGAAGTCAACAGAAAGCTCAAGAATGTGCGTGTATGCTCTGCCCCGGCTTTTGCGACTTTCTTCTGATTCTTTGCGAGCAGGCTGCTGGTGGTTCCGATTCTGGCGGCCTGGCCAAGGCAGTGAAGGACTATAAGGACGAAGCTATTAGAATGATTGGACAGCTGAAGGCCGCGCAGGCTGATCATGCAAAGCTCATTGGAGACAAAGACCAGATAGAGAACGGTCTCAGAGAACGCGTCCAAGTAAGCGCGTCTCTTCAGTGCAACTGATGACCGAGCTGACAACGTGTACCAGGAGTCTACTGCTAAAGTCACAGCGATGGCCAAGTCTATAGAAGCGGTGAGTCTGTCAAAGAAGCGGTAGGCGCATGCTGATTGTGCCTGCAGATCATCGACGGTCTTGATGCCCTGTTGCTGGACCAGGAGAAGGACAAATGCAGGACAGAGTATGCGCTGAAGAGGCTGTTTACTACCTACACCACGTACGAAGAGGTACATTCAGGAATCGGGACTGCAAAAGAAGAGCTGTATGCGGACACTGATCGCGTTGGAGCGGTAGGTTGATAATTATGCATCATGAATGAAGCTAATGTAGTAACAACAGATGGCGGTCGATGCCGCTCTTCATTCTCGCAAGACTAGAGCCGAACTGCAAGCATCAACCTTGCACTTGCAAGACTCTATCGACGATACATTGGCTGCTGTCGTCGATGAATCGGCTGCACGCGAAGCAGACCTTCTCGAACAAGCTCGACTGAGGGCCGAAGATGTGAGCGTCTTGACCGCAAATCTGGCCACGGAGAAGAGCGAGAGGGAGGAGAGCATCAGTACCTTGACTACAAGGATTGAGGATGGCTTGGCTGAGGACTCAAGCGAGAGGAGGGAAGACTTCGACATTCTATGGTCGTCTATGGTCGAGGAGAGAAAGCAAATGCACAGCGAGATAGCAGGCCTGGGCGGCAGAATACGCGTGGCTGCAGTAAGGGTGGCGGATGAGGAAAGAAACAGGAAAGACGCAGATCACAGGATCAACTATGCTTGGCAGAAGAAGGTCAGAGATGGGTTGCTTGAAGAGGAGGGAAAGAGGCTCGCTGCAGCAGCGAAAGCCAAGACCGCTTCGGATACAGCAATCCAGACTGCTGTGTCGAAAGAAGAGCAAGACAGAAAGGAAGCTGTAAAGGCTTCAGATGAGAAGATCGATGATGTTACGACGTCTTTGGCGACCGAAAGAAAGAGGAGAAAAGAAGACGATGGTTACCTCAAGAGAGATCTACAGGAGGAAGTGAGAGTCAGGAAAGAGGAGACGAAGAGGATAGGCTCAGTCGCCGATAAAGCTGCTGCAGACCTCAAATCCCAAGTCGCGGACAGAGTGCAGGATCGAAGGACACAGAGACCAGCTTGCAGAGAGACTTGCAGCGGCCAAGCAAGCTGCAGAGGATGAGGAGGCAGAAGTACCAGAGCTATTGAAGAAGCTATCGCGACGGCCAAGACTACCTTTCTCGAAGATGCAAAGAAGGCGGCCAAAGGAATTATCGATGAAGCTGTCGAGACGGCACTTGAAGCGGCCCAAAGCAGATATGCTGGCAGAGGCTAGGAGAAGCGCGCAGGAGGAGATAAAGGGATTGCGGGACGGTCTGCTGGCCTCTGTCAAAGATCAAAGCTGCCTCACGCTAGAGCAAGTCGGGGTCCATGAGGACGGCCTGGCCGTCTTGGCAGAGCGCTTCCGATTACTCGGTATGCAGGAACCAGCTGCACAACGTCGGATCGTCCCCTTCGCCCCTGTCCTCCCTAATCTCCCTCCTATCCCTCCTCGAAGGGTCGTAGCTTTCACTGTATTTAGAGAGCCCGCACTTCAGCGAGAGCCTTCTGCAAAGGTTCAGCTACATGACAAGCAGCCAACTGAGAATCGCTCAGAGTCTTCGACGGAGATAGAACCGCCAAGACGCCGTCATTCGACTGAGTTGCAGCATATTTCGTTGCTATGAAGAGACTTGCTAATCCAGTCGCTTTGGAAGAACCGATTGCCAAGGAAGCCGAACAAGAGAACGCAGACGACGTAAATCTCGATGCGGCCGGGCTCCAATGGAAAGTCATGGTTTTCGAAACCATTAAGGATATCGAATTGAAGACGATTATACCGAAGATTGGCACCGGCGGAAAGAAGAAGGCGATTGGGGATCGTAACGGACTTCCTCAACTGCCTAAAGGTATCAACCTTCGTCTTGACGGACGTCCCAGATGACGATGAATGTGCTGCAAATCCCGGAGCCGACATTCTCGCGATTCAAGTTCGCGGGGGTTGAAGGAGAGTGTGAACCAGTTTCAGGTTCGCATCGGGAAAGCTAAAATGGCCACGTTTGGAAACGCAGCCCATCAGCAGCATGTGACCAGCCAAGTTGTCAATCTGCTGGTCCTGGCCGGAGATATTGGAAGTGGGAAATGGGGCTTTCCAGTCAGCTCGTTGAACACCTATCTCAAGACGAAGGGACGCTAGTCAATCGTCAGTATCCCATATGTCCCCAAACGAAGTCGCCCTGGACTTCCATCCTGATATGTAGCATAGCGCGTGCTTTTCGCGGTTGGAGCGATCGGTCTTCTTTGAATCAATACAACCTGTATGAAGAGCGAGATTATAAGATTGACACCTTTGATCTGGAAGAAAAGAACGCCGCTTACAATGTAGTGCGAGTATGTTGCTCGGGCGTTAATAAATAAGGGCAATACCTGAAAGGATAGCAATGATCAGTATACAGGCATGCATGGCTGAACTGAAGCTTATACGAGCAACTTACCTCAAGATTGCATTCGACAAGGGGGCCAAGTCTTAGGCAGCAAGAAAAGCCAGGTGCGAGAGGCCGTGTATGTCGACATCATATCGAGGATGATATGCCAGGAAAGCTTTGTATGTCAGACCAAGGTAGAAGTCCGCCCGTTGTCTGGACAGGGAAGCGAGAATGTGTCCAGAGAGGAAGCCAAGCCATGCCTTGATGTATCCAGAGCGCAGACGTTTGTATCTAGATGAATGCAAATTGTATACATGTCAGTCGGGCTTATGCTAGCAGCTGGAGAATAATCCTTGCTACTCACCGAAATTGCTAGTCAAACGACTAGGAGCCAAGATAGCATCCCATCTTCCACCCTATCTATCCTTCCTACATCCAACGTGCTTCTTAGTGACCAGAAGAGGTGATGCGCTTGCCGGGAAGCTGATGTTTCGGCACTTTGGCCTCGAGATGTATACGAAGAGACTGGAAATACAGCAAGGTCAGTAGTGCATCTAGTCAAGCAGCTCTTAGAATGAAGACTCACAGCCTTGCCCGCTGGCCTGCATTGACATCTCCCCAATCTATCCATACTTTTCTCCCGCAGCAAGCCGCAGCTCCTTCCAATGTGCAGTTTGACTGCTACCACGATCTCCTATCCATTCCTACACATAATTCTTCCCAAAAAGTATTCCTTAGATGGCTGGCTGATGTCTTGATGAGATGTCTTGCTCAACATATGAGTTGAGGCTGCGATGAGGGCTGGAGCTGCTTGGGAAGAGGCAGAGGGCGGGCGACATGCATTTTGTGAGAAGAAATCTAGTAGATAATGCGTTAGTATTTGCCTCCCTCACGCGGTTGAGAGTATGGCTAACCTACAGATATGCGGCGAACCCAAAATGGGCTGTAGCTTCGAAGATGCTTGATGCCTTGACCGGAGATGTTGATAAGCTGAGAAGAAATCATATTTCTTCTTGAGAAATCGCTTTGACGGTCTTGCCGTTGATGATATCTTGACCCCGTACTTGCTGGAAGGTGGAAAGACCTTTGGATGGGGAGTAAGAGAGAATACAAGTTAGCTGGGCTCACGAATGAATAAAAGGGAGAAGATATTACTCAACATACAGTATGGATTGCATCAATAGATGCTCTCATTGCTTCATTCCTTATTCTGGCCGTCCTGCCCAAATCATCATAGGTCTGCTCCAGTGCTTCCTGTACTCTTCTAGTGTGTATAGACCGTTCTCCTAGCATAATTCTACCCATGCAACCAAGGAGCCGGGCCAACCAGAGCGTGATGGGGGAGGATGGGTGATGAAGTCGGGCGGACCAGCTTGGAACGAGAAGGGAAGCTAGCGACGAGCTTGGATGATGCGCTAGGTCAGATAATATGAGAAGATTTCAGTTTTCTTCTCATGAAATACATGCTAGACAGGAAGCGACTCACTTCCGTCCATGCTGGCGTCATTCCAAGATTCCTCAGCCAGAGACCACAGCTAAGCAGAGAAGGCCAAATGAGCTGGAGCATAGTCCAGTGAGTTGCAGCATGAAAATCTTCTCATGAGAGGTTGAGCCGGAGGTGCGCCGAGTTGCTGCAGATGATGCTTGTGATGCTTGAAGGTCGGCCGAGGGGCCAGGATGGGCTGTATGAAGAGGAGCAGTAAGCGCGAGCCCGCATGAACGATATATGGGTAGAATTTGGTCTACCTACCATTCCATCTATCGTCCAGCTCACTCCTTGCTACTCAGACCTCAATCTCGCCTAAGCGGCCTTATCGCTCCCAAGCTGCCAGGATGCATCTTCTTGGCCTGTACAATACTTGAGGGTGTGTTTTGATGTATTTCTTCTCATAATATGAATTGACGGGCCAGAATCTTGAGGTTGAAGCTGGAGCGAGTCGTTGGAAGCCAAAGACGGCGATAGCGGATAGCAAGTACAAAATGAAAGGAAGATCGCCGCAGACAGTACTTTAGGAGAAGAATTCATATTTCTTCTCATGAAATCATAGCCTCAGTGATGCGCGAAGCAATCCGAACGAGCACTGTCACTTCAATGATTCCCCCTATTTCGGTGGCTGCACCCAATATCATCGATTGCATAGAGACTAAACTATCTACAGCTTTCTACCTAATATTTCATGAGAAGAAATCCAATTTCTTCTCGTAATCTATCCATCCGCTGGCGCCTGGATGCACTTGGGCCATAGGAAGGCCATCTTTCTCCAAATATCCTAGATGGAGCTCGCGAAATTAGTGAATGGCAGGGATTGAGCTGCGATGGATGTTTTGTGGGTAGAGTTTGAGTGCGTTACCTTATGGTATGTGGGCCAAAGCCAGGCTAGACTTGGATGCAGAGAGGGAGCCTGTGCTGGGACCAGCTGTAGAGGGTTCCGCAGAACGCAGGCGGATGACAGGCGCAGTGTCAGAATCTGATGTAGATGGATAAATCTACCCATATAATGAATGCCAGCTGATTATTGGAGACTCTGTTCGAGGCCGGAAGCCCTTGCAAGCCAAATCGCTGCAAGTGGGGCTGAGAAGGCGCAAACGTTCAAAAACCGAGGCAGATTGGTGGTGTATGGGTAGAGTTCTTGTTCAGACTCTATAGAAGCTATCGACTAGCTGGCTCGATGCATACGTGTGGAGATCGACCAGTCCTGAGGCTTGTTCGACATCTTGAAGTATTCCGAGCGCGTCGAAGGGAGACTAGTCGGGTAGTTGGTATCAATCAATGCCTTCTGAAGTCATTCCAAGCAGAAAAGAGCAGGGTTCGTGCGCAGATTTCGTCCAAAGAGCACTCCATATTCGTGAGCCGCCAGATCTTCGGCGGGCGATGTTGTGTAGCAAGAAGATGTGACGGAATCTTGAAGATTTGCGGCGTTCCGTTCGCAGCGAACATTCAGGCTCCAAGCCAGAGTTGGCTATGTGATTCCGGACACCAGGCATGCGAGGTGATGTCTTGTTGACAATGCGTCCAGTCCAGATGCCTGAAACAAGGACGATTATCGTATTAGTCGAGATCCAAGCAGCTCAGACCAAGTTGTCGACTTGCCCACCTAAATCGACAGGGAGGTGTTGAGCTTCTTTATATGAGGCTGGGGAAGCGCCAGCTGACAGATCCTATCGCGTCACTCGCGTATCTTCAGCGGACTTGTGGGTATCTTGCATCACGTTAGTCGGGCATTGCCCGAAGTTGACATTGAGGCATTTGCTGCTGATCTGCCAGATTATCGGGAGGAGGGCGATGATAGAGCCTCTTCAATGGCATAGATACCTGATCTTGATCAGCAGCGCAGGCCAGATATGGCCCAGAATCAACAAGTCCAGAAAAATGGAGGGCATCGAGCAAAGCCGTCGTATGGCTGATGGATGGATCCGCAAAAGCTTTTGAGTATCTTCGTATGCTAGAAACGTCAGCAGGAGATTAGGCATGAGCCCAATTCAGTTTTCATGCACCAAGGTGCGGATCCGCTGATATGGCGACCATAGGACGTAGGAGGAGAAGGCTAGCGATGCCTGGATACTGCTCGATGACGATTTCTGGGGAGCTTTCTGCTGCTTAGCAGCCTGCAATATCAGTCTCGGAGTCTGTAGAGGGGTCTTGCGGTGGGATTGGCGAGGGTTACGACCAGTCCAGCTTGGCCGCTTGATAGGCTCATTAGATAGCCCTCTTGAAAATATGTAGTCCAAGCTGAAAGAGAATATGCTATGGTCAGATTTGTGTACTAAAATATGACGATTTTCGGTGGAGCTCACCTTGGAGATCATGAAGGGAGGCTCTTTAGGCCTGTTTCGTCTGACCAGTAGATGATCTTGAAGTATGCTACTGATAAAACAGCCTTTTAGGCCGGGCGGATGTCTTGCAGGGAATTCGAGCTGGCCAGACAAATCGATGAGAGCATCTGTGAGGAAGGGATGGGAGGTCAGCGGAGCTACATGTAGTGATAGATATACATGTAGCGCACCTTTGTATGGCGCCTGAACTGCGCTTCTTGCAGTATTTGCCAGACCGAGCACTTTTGGCTGGACCAGCAACCAAGTTGGCCAGCAGAGGGAGGGCGGCCAGAAACAGGGAGGAGGGAGGAGAGGGAGAGCCAGTCCGTGCTGTGCCCTTTGCTGATGTTGCTGATGGTGGTGCTGGAAGGTGCGCCGGTGCTGAAGAGCCTGGGGAGATGGTCAGCTCGTCAGCTCAACCATGCAGGGAGGTCTGGGAAGGCGGCAGGAGGTCTGGCGGCGATGCCGCTTGTACTGCAATGTATCTGGCATTGCATTGCTCCAGCTCTACCATACAACGAGCTTCTTCGCTGCATCTTCACTGTCGACCGCCTTTCTGCTCCAGCGAGCCTTGCCCGCGTTCTCCGCCTAGCAGAGTTTCCAGCAGCCTTTGAGCTGGATTGTCCTTCTCTTGATGATCATTGTGAGCTGTCGGAAGCTCTGCTGGCCAAAGATGTCGAGCTGCTGGGTCGAAAGTCGAAGTCGATAATCCTATGGTCGAGCTCGGGAGCGTTTCTGGCGCCCGTTCTTGAGCTGAACGCTGTTCATACTAATGAATGAGTGACAACAAGTCAGCTAAAGGTCGCCATGATCATTGCTCGCAAAAGAGCGACCCTGTCGGCAAAGTCAACTCACGCTGCAGGCCAGACAAAGCGTTCGCCCGTAGTGGCAGTCGATTGGTCTTGATATTGCTGATGTGCTGATGTTGCTGATGATTGAGGCGTCGGCTCGCGAGGAAAAAAAGGTATGATGTCGAACGCAAGAAAGCCTGAGACTCTCATTCTGCCTAACACCTCGTCTTTGCAATCCACATCATCTTCTCATACAACATGTCTAAGCCCTTCCTCGAAGCACCATATCTCAAAAGTCCTGCTTTCCTCGCGAAAACGCCAGATCATCAAGCACGCGTCAAAGCGATGCTGAAACGATGGGATGAGGGAGGCGCAGCTGCTCAAGAAGGAAAGAGTCGACAGGAGGAGCGACCTATCGCAAATCAGCCTGTTCGGGTGAGTCTGCGACTTCAATCCTTCTCGCTTAGCTGATTTCCGTTCAGTCTGTGCCCAGCAATCAGGGCGGTACAGAGGCCTCTACATCCAGCAACCAAGGAGGGACTGAAGCTTCCACATCATCTTCTGGAAATCAGCAAAGACGCGCTGCCGCGCAAGGAGATACGGAGATGGATGACGCTTAGGAGGGATATGGGGTTTAGCAGACATAAAGCTGTTGTATGGCGTGTGGGTTGCGACCGCAATGCAGGATCTGGGAATGCGCAAGACGTCCGCCTTTGAAATGGCAAGGCCTCTTGCAAATTTTTGGCTGACAAACTTGCTAATTTGATTGCAAGAATGCATTGAGAGTGCACCTGCATCGGTGGAGGAGCATATTAAGTGCTTGGCGGCCGCTGAGCTGCTTCGGGTCGCTGTGTATTGGGGTCGATCAGCATTTATTAGCGGACAAAGGTGTCGGAAATGTCAGGATAGGGCATAATGTGAGCTTTGTAGTGCATGACGAAGCGTATGCTAGAGAGAGGAGAACGCCCGGCTGGAAAGTATGGGTTGAGATCCGCTTTTCGATAACATTTGGCGGGACAAGACGTTTGAATTGGGCTATGAGTGGGCTTCATTGATTGATCTTAATGAGATGCATCAGTGTATGAAGTCTCGAGGCCATCCAGAAGTGTTCGCTTCTTGCATGTTTTAGGCGCTTTTGACTGCAACAAATGCAGGATATGTGATTTTTGAGCTGCGAAAGACTCCTTTGAGCGTTGTGAGATGCAGAAAGCTTATATAGGCTGCCTATATGTCAGCGTTAGCAGCAGAGGACATGCTAGCTTCGAAAAGATCAGCGGAATCGCTGCTGTTTGACGAGTGTTGCATATTGAGGCTTGAGATCTGGCATGGAGTGTCTCAGTAGTACCATGACCTCGCAGAGCATGTGATCGGAGAAGGTTGACGACATTTTGTGTCGACTTTGAAGGCGGCCATGTCACAAAAAGACAAAGTGTCTTGAAATGATCCGCAAGCTTGCATGGTGTTGCATTGCCCCTTGGAGAATGATTTGATGTAGTAAAATTGGTGGTTGCGGTTGAAGCCTTGCGGTGATAGGTGATTTTGGCGCGATAAATTGGAGATGTAAATGCGCATCCGCCTTTGATCGCAGACACGTATGGCTGGCATGTAAGTGATGTAAATGAGATTGAAAGGAAGATGGAATGTGTCAGCTCTGAAATGGAGGGTGTGACAAGAGAGAGGGAAAAGAAACGTCAGTAGCTCGGTCGCAAAGCTGTCAGCGCTGATGCCAATATCGTCAGTCGTTGCAGAGAGTGTGTCTTGTTGTGTCGGTAGCATGCTTTGGCGACTTTGGATCGTTGAGTTTGGCGTAAAGTCAAGAAATGTCGGACAACTTTGACAGGCACTTTCTTCGGTCAAGAATGTCGAAAAGACCGATTTTCTTCCTTTCTAATGACGTTTTGACGCATCAAGAACATGCTCCACGTTATGCCTTGCTTGCGCGACACAATCTCTGGCTTGGGCAGCTCCGACGCTCTGAATGGGCTAGCTCCTTCAATATGCGTCGGACGGACATGCCGACACCACCAAAATGATCAGAATCGCTTCAGCTACTCGTTCCTGGCCTCGCCTCGTTTCTGCCTTGTTTCGCTGTTTCTGGCTCGCTGACAAAGTCAAGCTAACTGCTCGTCTGGTTACAAACGTCGCACCGACTTACAAAGGACTTTTTTGAGTAGCCTGACACTTCTGGAACACTCTGCAACCCTCCTTTCCTACTTAGGGTTTACGAGGGTTACGAGGGTTACGAGGGTTTACGAGGGTTACGAGGGTGGAAGATGGGATGCTATCTTGGCTCCTAGTCGTTTGACTAGCAATTTCGGTGAGTAGCAAGGATTATTCTCCAGCTGCTAGCATAAGCCCGACTGACATGTATACAATTTGCATTCATCTAGATACAAACGTCTGCGCTCTGGATACATCAAGGCATGGCTTGGCTTCCTCTCTGGACACATTCTCGCTTCCCTGTCCAGACAACGGGCGGACTTCTACCTTGGTCTGACATACAAAGCTTTCCTGGCATATCATCCTCGATATGATGTCGACATACACGGCCTCTCGCACCTGGCTTTTCTTGCTGCCTAAGACTTGGCCCCCTTGTCGAATGCAATCTTGAGGTAAGTTGCTCGTATAAGCTTCAGTTCAGCCATGCATGCCTGTATACTGATCATTGCTATCCTTTCAGGTATTGCCCTTATTTATTAACGCCCGAGCAACATACTCGCACTACATTGTAAGCGGCGTTCTTTTCTTCCAGATCAAAGGTGTCAATCTTATAATCTCGCTCTTCATACAGGTTGTATTGATTCAAAGAAGACCGATCGCTCCAACCGCGAAAAGCACGCGCTATGCTACATATCAGGATGGAAGTCCAGGGCGACTTCGTTTGGGGACATATGGGATACTGACGATTGACTAGCGTCCCTTCGTCTTGAGATAGGTGTTCAACGAGCTGACTGGAAAGCCCCATTTCCCACTTCCAATATCTCCGGCCAGGACCAGCAGATTGACAACTTGGCTGGTCACATGCTGCTGATGGGCTGCGTTTCCAAACGTGGCCATTTTAGCTTTCCCGATGCGAACCTGAAACTGGTTCACACTCTCCTTCAACCCCCGCGAACTTGAATCGCGAGAATGTCGGCTCCGGGATTTGCAGCACATTCATCGTCATCTGGGACGTCCGTCAAGACGAAGGTTGATACCTTTAGGCAGTTGAGGAAGTCCGTTACGATCCCCAATCGCCTTCTTCTTTCCGCCGGTGCCAATCTTCGGTATAATCGTCTTCAATTCGATATCCTTAATGGTTTCGAAAACCATGACTTTCCATTGGAGCCCGGCCGCATCGAGATTTACGTCGTCTGCGTTCTCTTGTTCGGCTTCCTTGGCAATCGGTTCTTCCAAAGCGACTGGATTAGCAAGTCTCTTCATAGCAACGAAATATGCTGCAACTCAGTCGAATGACGGCGTCTTGGCGGTTCTATCTCCGTCGAAGACTCTGAGCGATTCTCAGTTGGCTGCTTGTCATGTAGCTGAACCTTTGCAGAAGGCTCTCGCTGAAGTGCGGGCTCTCTAAATACAGTGAAAGCTACGACCCTTCGAGGAGGGATAGGAGGGAGATTAGGGAGGACAGGGGCGAAGGGGACGATCCGACGTTGTGCAGCTGGTTCCTGCATACCGAGTAATCGGAAGCGCTCTGCCAAGACGGCCAGGCCGTCCTCATGGACCCCGACTTGCTCTAGCGTGAGGCAGCTTTGATCTTTGACAGAGGCCAGCAGACCGTCCCGCAATCCCTTTATCTCCTCCTGCGCGCTTCTCCTAGCCTCTGCCAGCATATCTGCTTTGGGCCGCTTCAAGTGCCGTCTCGACAGCTTCATCGATAATTCCTTTGGCCGCCTTCTTTGCATCTTCGAGAAAGGTAGTCTTGGCCGTCGCGATAGCTTCTTCAATAGCTCTGGTACTTCTGCCTCCTCATCCTCTGCAGCTTGCTTGGCCGCTGCAAGTCTCTCTGCAAGCTGGTCTCTGTGTCCTTCGATCCTGCACTCTGTCCGCGACTTGGGATTTGAGGTCTGCAGCAGCTTTATCGGCGACTGAGCCTATCCTCTTCGTCTCCTCTTTCCTGACTCTCACTTCCTCCTGTAGATCTCTCTTGAGGTAACCATCGTCTTCTTTTCTCCTCTTTCTTTCGGTCGCCAAAGACGTCGTAACATCATCGATCTTCTCATCTGAAGCCTTTACAGCTTCCTTTCTGTCTTGCTCTTCTTTCGACACAGCAGTCTGGATTGCTGTATCCGAAGCGGTCTTGGCTTTCGCTGCTGCAGCGAGCCTCTTTCCCTCCTCTTCAAGCAACCCATCTCTGACCTTCTTCTGCCAAGCATAGTTGATCCTGTGATCTGCGTCTTTCCTGTTTCTTTCCTCATCCGCCACCCTTACTGCAGCCACGCGTATTCTGCCGCCCAGGCCTGCTATCTCGCTGTGCATTTGCTTTCTCTCCTCGACCATAGACGACCATAGAATGTCGAAGTCTTCCCTCCTCTCGCTTGAGTCCTCAGCCAAGCCATCCTCAATCCTTGTAGTCAAGGTACTGATGCTCTCCTCCCTCTCGCTCTTCTCCGTGGCCAGATTTGCGGTCAAGACGCTCACATCTTCGGCCCTCAGTCGAGCTTGTTCGAGAAGGTCTGCTTCGCGTGCAGCCGATTCATCGACGACAGCAGCCAATGTATCGTCGATAGAGTCTTGCAAGTGCAAGGTTGATGCTTGCAGTTCGGCTCTAGTCTTGCGAGAATGAAGAGCGGCATCGACCGCCATCTGTTGTTACTACATTAGCTTCATTCATGATGCATAATTATCAACCTACCGCTCCAACGCGATCAGTGTCCGCATACAGCTCTTCTTTTGCAGTCCCGATTCCTGAATGTACCTCTTCGTACGTGGTGTAGGTAGTAAACAGCCTCTTCAGCGCATACTCTGTCCTGCATTTGTCCTTCTCCTGGTCCAGCAACAGGGCATCAAGACCGTCGATGATCTGCAGGCACAATCAGCATGCGCCTACCGCTTCTTTGACAGACTCACCGCTTCTATAGACTTGGCCATCGCTGTGACTTTAGCAGTAGACTCCTGGTACACGTTGTCAGCTCGGTCATCAGTTGCACTGAAGAGACGCGCTTACTTGGACGCGTTCTCTGAGACCGTTCTCTATCTGGTCTTTGTCTCCAATGAGCTTTGCATGATCAGCCTGCGCGGCCTTCAGCTGTCCAATCATTCTAATAGCTTCGTCCTTATAGTCCTTCACTGCCTTGGCCAGGCCGCCAGAATCGGAACCACCAGCAGCCTGCTCGCAAAGAATCAGAAGAAAGTCGCAAAAGCCGGGGCAGAGCATACACGCACATTCTTGAGCTTTCTGTTGACTTCGAGAAGCTTGTCATCTAGCTGCTGAGTAGTCACAAACTTCTGTGGAACAAAGTTTGCAAAGCGACCGATGCTTCTGACGCGGTCAACAAGGTCGTTCGCCTCTTCATCGCTGGTATCATCCGAGACGTCCTCCTCTGAGCTGCTTTCGGGGATGGCCTTTGAAGGCTTGGTAATGTCGGCAGCTCGTTCTTTGCCCTTGGCCTGTGTTTTCGAGGTGCTGGCTTTTGACGTCGAGGCAGCGACTTCGACGCCTTCTGACTCGTCTCTTATACTCCTTCTTGAAGACTGGTATGTCTTGAGGACTCTGCCGCCGCGTGCTACGCTGCTGCCCTTGGTTTTGCTTTTGCCGGTCATGTTCCTGGTTTGAGGCATTTGATCAAGGCATAAAAGTCGGCCCGGCATAAAGTACATTCCTCGGCTAGGAAAAGCTAGCTAATTACACGCTGAGAATACAGATACAAAAGTTCCATATCGTCTTCATCTTCCTCTCGCTTGACTTCCTCGACTTCTTCCTCCTCTGGCTCTTCCATCTCGACTTCTGCTTCTGGCTGCAGCTCATCGCTCCTTACCAAGTTCATGCCTTTTATATTGACTCTGACCTTTCGGTTCTTCTTTTCGCGAGGATCTGCAGTGATCGAGGTGATGGCGTACAGACTGTGCATGTGAGGATGCGGATACAAGGTGTTCACCTCCACCATGCATTTGAAGACTCTTAGCGGGACGTATTCGCAGTCCTCATGGGTTTTTGCGCTGAAGGAATCGTCTCCTTGCTGGCTCTCCCAATTGTACGCTGAAGCATACTCTTTGATCTTTAGAGCGCCTGCCGCAGAAGATCAGTACACAGCCTACAACAGATAACAAGCCCCTCACCTATGATCTTTCCCAGTCCCTTATGCACTTTGTCGCACATCACACAAGTCTGACCGGCAAAACAAGTCACGTACCAAGCCATCCTGCATGCTAGCTGCTTCTCTGGAGTCGAAGCTGGCTTGACATCGCTTCTTGTCCATGCAATCGAGACGGTGCCGCCGCAGAAGGTGGCCAGCAGTTGTCGACCAACTGTCGATCGCTCTGAATGGACAGCTCGAGCTTTATTGTGGCTGAGACCTTTGATGTCTTCTGGTCTGCCATCCGCCAGCAAGACATGGAGCGCATAGTCGGAGAGACCTGCGATACTGGTCATGTCATCCAACATGCTGCAAGCGGTCCAGCAGAGGACGACCACTGTGACAGCCAAAGAAATTGCCTTGCTCTTGTGATGGCGCTTCACAATAGCGCGCAGAGACTCGACATCTCTTCTCATCATAGCTGGACCATATGAAGTCGGATTAAACTTGACATAAGATCGCTCCATGCCAGTGATTGAGCGAAGGATGCCCAAAAAGAGCTCGCGATAATGCGTGTCGTCAAGCCAGCCTTTGATAGTCTCGATGATACCCTCAAATCCTAACGTGACCTTGTCAAACTCTGCATTGATGCCTTTGTCCCATCGCTCTTCCTGTTTCTCGACTTCTTCCCGCAGCGGAGCATAATCGTTTGCTGCATCAGACATCAGCAAGATACGCAATCCCGTCAGACCTACACACCTTCTGAAGACTTTGTATACTCTGGTAACGTGTAATCATCTTCCAGCCCTCGCTGTACTTTCGGCGTACCCAGAACAGGAGGCAGATTCTCCGTATCGCGCAAGCCAGCAATGACGATATCGACAAGGTCATCGGCTACGTCGATGAGACTCGCTGCCAGGACATCAAGCTCTCCGCAAAGCTGCCTCACTTTGTGCTCCGTCGTGACCCATTGACCATCGCGTTCATCAATGTATTGTCTTGCAGGGTACAACCATGCCGTCCTATAACCGATTTCACGAGCCTGACTGAGCATGCGAACAAGCTTGGCCTGCTCGTACGGCAGATCCAGATTCTCTCTTTTCAAGACCCATCGCTGAAATGCATGAGGAATCGCAAAGGCACCGCCGCCATTCATTGGCTCACCCGACCATAGCTGCCAGAGCGCCTTTCTGAGACTTTTCTGGATTTCATCTCTGATCTTCTTCCAGGGATCATTGTCGACGGCTCGAAAGAAGTAATGGGCAAGCGTGAGCTTCTTGCCCCTGAATTCGCTCTGTTTCCATTTCTTGCTTTGTTCAGACCATCTATGCATTACCCAATTAAAGTAGTTTTCATCGAGGGAATAGCTAAACTCTTGAAAGAATGAGCGATGATCGTCTGCCGACCAAGCTTCGGTGTTGCGATAAGCAAAAGCAAGCAGCGGACTTCTCAGCAGGGTGAAGACATAGTCTTGCGCCATGAACGCGTTTATTGACGGGAGGAAATCGCGTAGGAAATCGTCAACATCCGGATCTTCTGGACCAAGGACAGTCTGAGAGGGTGCGTTCTGCTGAGTTTCTGTCGCTGCATCATCTGTCATGGCTGGTCGAGGTGCTTGGTGCCTGATCCAAAATATCGCATCCGTCATCAAACTCTCTGCAGCTTCTCGAGACTCCTCATACAGGTCGGCATCCACAGCGCAGCTATCAAGACATCAGCAAAGGCAACTTAGCATCAATTCAACATACATGCCG
>Ga0115856_100315_pt1 | contig 17885 bp, 6 predicted proteins | sample InSIn4gowninarea_FD_83870 | JGI IMG/M metagenome (GOLD analysis project Ga0115856, IMG submission 83870)
CATTATGGATAGTTATAAAACTGTTATGGACCATTATGGCGTGTTATAAAACGTTATGTACGACTACAAGACCATTATAGACCGTTACAAAATCAATACAGAATCTCAAAGAGTTATGATTCTGTGCCGTGAACATTGCACGTGGGTCAGCGTTATATCATTGCGTATTATGTTAAATACAATTTCCTAGGCTGTTCAGAAATGGCTACATTCGTATGCGGCTTTCTGCAATAACAGTTCTTTAAGAAAAACAAACTTGGAGACCTACGCCTTCTATTATTGGCTCCGAAACCTTTTTACTTCTTTTATTTTCTTACTGATGCAGGCACGTGTGCAATAGGATAGATTTTATGTTTCTATACCCAAAACAACCTTTTTGCTAATTTTTAATGTCTTACGCATTTTAATGGAATTCACCGGAAAAACTACGTATTTTTAGCTATTGTTTTCTAGAGCCACCGGTGATGCTAATGCCATAGACCTTGTTACATATTGTTATAGACCACAGACATCACCGGTGGTCTCAATTGTCGTAAACTTGCGTTTAATAGCATTTAATGTAACTATTTTACCTCCAATAAACTCCTTTACAAGCAGTTAAATCTGAATTTTTCAGTTTGGAATATGGTGGCTCTTTTAGCTTCTTATGGGGCCAATGAATGTGTTTAAAACCTTAACAAGCAATCTTAAACATAAAGTCAAGTCAATTATAATAATACTAATTTAAATGTAATTATGTCAAATAAGAACAGAATACCTTGATATTACATTTTACTTTATGTCAGCGTTTCTCAAGGTTTCATTGTTTGCGGCCCAATTTTCAATCATAATTTTCATCGCGCGCCCCCCCCCTCCCTTACACAATAAAATTTTTACAGTAATAATGTATTTTGCGTATTCTGGTGCTAAACCTACACTACGATAAACAAGATGCGAGCGGGTTAAGGCCATTTCATAATATTTCCGAAGGTCGCTCAATTTCAGAGGAAGAAACCTTCATAGACTTCACGGCAAAGTGCGAAACCAAAAGACAATTTAGTAATAAATTACACTTTTAAATTTTGGATAGGACTAGATGGTGAGTTTTCTGCACAAAAAATAAGGGTATTTTACATTATATTACCATTTTCAACATCCTACTTTAGTGAAACTGCATTTTCAGCGACGGCTTCTTTGAAGATAAAATATAGATCTCAGCTAAGTACAGAAAAAGAACTGAGAGTGTCTTTTTCTAATATTAAGCCTTCTGTAGATTATCTATTCATATACAGTTTACAGTATAAGGTAAGAATCAAAGAGACCTAAAATGTCTTTTTGCATGCACTTTAATCAAGCCCAACCAACCAACATTATACAGCATAAATTCAAATTAAAACAAAACACACAAGAGCTCTACAATATGAGCTCGCGTTACAAAATAGCAACGTGCCAGCCATCAATGTTGGCTTTGCATCAGCTGGTAATTTCGGAGAAGCATAATATAGTCAGTCCCAAACACCTTCCTTCGTAAAATTTGCCTTTACAAGACAGGCTCAAGAAAGTCACTAATAACTATTAAATTTGTTTTTAATTTAATAACTTTTGATTCAGTATTTTTTTAATTTAATAAGTTAATTATTAAATATTATGTCTAAATGTATAATGTTTTGTATGTGTGCGTGCTTTCCTTTCAGTCAGTTTATCAATTTTTTAAAAATAATACTTTCACTTAAATATGCCGGCGCCCCCCTTTTAATGTACTCGCGCCCCCCTAAGGGGGCGCGCCCCACAGGTTGAGAATCACTGCTTTATGTCATTCATTGGGGACGTCCATAAATGATGTCACTCATGGAGGGGGGAGGGGTGTAAGTGAAATTGTGACAGTTTATGACAAGGGGAGAGAGGGGGGGTAACAAGAAGTGTGACATCACATATTTTGGTTAAAATAGAAACGTTTGAAATCGGCAGATTAGATTTTGAAGTCATTTTAAAATTACCAAAATTTGAAGGCATTTCTTAATTGGGGCAACTTTCATGTGATGTTTTTCACATACATTCCTTTCTTTCCGAAAAAAGGCAATCAGAGTAGATTTTCAGAATATGGTAGAAGAAATTCTTTACTTTGAAGAACTCCCCTTAAAATTTAAAAATAAAATTTTAAATATGATCTATAACGTATTGATTTGTTTCTAAACTACAAGTGTATGTTTATGTAATATTGCGTGACATGTGACAAAGGGGGGTGGAGGGGGTAGGTTGAAGTGTGACACTTTGTGACAAAGGGAGGGAGGGGGGTCCAAAATATTGTAAAAAAGTGTGACATCATTTATGGACAGCTCCATTGATTCAAGTAAGTTGTTTATTAATAGATCCTGGATCTTAAAGCACTGAAACTATCCAAATATGCAAACATTTAAGCAGTATATGTCCAAAATTATAGTGCATTAAAAGTGTAAAATCTGGGCAAAATATTCCCAAATGGCGATAATCAATATCAGTACAGCATTAAGTTTTGTGACTATCTGATTTTTTATACTATAACGTCGTAGGCATTTCATGCTTCAGATATATACAGTGTTAGGCAGTATTCTATGAATACTGAACTCTTGCACTATCTCGGAGGATGGAAATTCGTTCATGCATAAAATCAAGATTTATTCTGCTTTTTACCCGTTCCTTTTTACAGGGAGGGGGCAATGATTGGAACGGAGGAAGAAAATTAAAAGAATCACTCATCTTTCCAGCACTCTCTTATGCAAGAGAGCAGCTTCCGTAATGAAAAAAATGTAAATGCGCAACAGGACTTGAGTTTTGAATTCCTGGAAACGCATGTCGTTTGCTGGTGAGGGCAAAGAAACATCTGTGTTCCAAAATACTTCTGTTCCTTTTGGGGTGGATACTGGAGATAACATTCATAGAGGATATTGAAATTGTGACTGCCACCGTGCATTTACGATGCAAAATTCTGGTTAATATACGAATTTTTTATAGGGTTCTTTTTCCCGTATTGGCTTTCCATGGATCAATGCTGATATTAGTGTGTGACGTACCCTCCTTTCTTATGATGTACCTCAAGATAGAAATGCAAATGTCACAGGGGAAAATTTGCTGATGCATATATGGATTTCCAATAAGCTGGAAAAATTAAACTATTACTTTTGGTGCACTTCTGTGGAAAACAGTGTTAGTTTTGAAACCACCAGTGATAAAGGTACTTGCGAATTGAAAATGAATTTGTTTTACGATCGGTCTCAATTAGTTTTTTAACTTAACATACACGGACACAAAATCATTCTGCAATGCGTGCTTCTTTGCATCGAAGGTCCAGCTTCGTGCAAATCTCTTGTGGCTCCAATATTGTTCTCGCTGGACACTATTCATTAAGGTGTCGATTCAGTTGAAGGTTTGTCATCTGAAATTTGGCTTAAGACCAAAAAATCAAAAATTTTATAACGGCATAAATGGTACATGAATACAGCTACGTACATGAAAACATACATGAGCGGTACATGAATACGTCATGTACCGTTTTATAGCATTTTTATATCACTTTGTCCTTTACAAGTGGGACATCCTATGTTCGTAATAAAAAAAATTTTAAAAATCGCAAATAATTACTACTCTTCAGATTTACATAATTTATCAAAATTAAATATGAACCACTGTTTTCAAAATTTTCCGCCTCCTCTTCAACCGGGAAAGCCTTTCATTTCAATGAAACTAAACCAGGTTTGCTTTTAAATCTCCTCACAATCAATATTTTCATTTCTCTCCATGCACAACACTTTCTTTACCGTTATTGCCCCTATTTATCAAAGTGCCTGCGAGCACGCTCTTATTTAATTACGCTGAAGTAGTTTTTCACTCGAGGTATTTTTAAATATTAACAAAAAGTAGTGAATAATTTAAATTTGTCGTTTGTTAAATACCAGCGCATAGATTCAGAAGGAGAGACCTTACCCTGTTTACTGACTTTTATTTCATTAGGAAAAGCGGAAGTTTCCGGGCTTTTAGTTAATAATTTATGAGAAGTTTTTTAAACAATGCTTTGTGGTCGTTACCTTTTAAAATTATATATTATTCAGGTTTTCTTTTAAAATTTAAAACTGTTTGGAAAGTAAACACTACAAATCCGCTTGTTTACTTGAAGTGTTTGGGTTTTTTCACAATTACACATCAGCATACGGCCAAACATTATTGTTATTTATTTATTTAAGAAACACGAAATTTTATTAACAGCGAAACAAGTGTTTTCTGCGTTCATACAACACGTATAAATTAACCACTACTGCTTTCATTTTAAATGAAATTGGGGTGCAATTTCATTTTAAGTTTTCAACACTGGCGTGCACGCACATCGAAGTCATTGTTATTTTCTTCGTTTAAAAATCCTCCGAATTCTGGTTTGATAACAAGAATCGGTACTAGATGTTCCAGATACATGTAAAAATATGGTATAGAAGATAATTCCGTATTAAAACAGCTGGTGAAACTGATGTCACACAGGTTCTTTTGCAGTGAAATACTTTGTTTTTCCAAAGCACAAATAAACCACAAAAAAGAACCGTCAGCTGTTTTGAATCACAGTGGAACTTCGTCTTCAGATGGTCAGGAAGATCTTTTATTGCCTGGAAAAGCGGGAGGGGAAGAGGCGGGGCCTTTTAAAAACTTGACTGATGGGACACTTAGCGCCATCTGCTGACAAAAAAAAGAAAAATTAAGGAAAAAATATTTTTTTCTTTTTCCCTTAGTATTTCTTTTGATCACGAACAAGTAAAAGCACAAGCAGAAATTTCAAAAAATGCCACAGCCAGAATACGGAACTTGGTGCGGAATTCTTCCCGATTCACATAGTAACAGAGACCTAGAACCCTGAAGCAAGATCAGGAACACGACTCTGGAACACACGACTCGAAGAATGCAGACGAATAGAATCACTCAGATGAAAGCAAAGGTTGCTCAAATTCGCATAATCACTCTTTTTTTAAGATCACACACCTATGAAATCGCTAGCTCTTTAACGGTGTCTCGCATCTGAAGATGGGCTGTCTCTCCTCGTTCAAGTTTGTCTTTATCTGCTGTGCCCTTCTATTTATACCTTTCATTGAATGTACGAGCAACATCTAGATATTTTCTGTTTTCATAAGTTTTTCAATGCTTCCCGTATGGAAACTTCTTAACTTTTGGTCATAGGGATTCCGAACTTTGGCTCCATGTATTAAACTTTGGTGTCAACTTTAATCACCAGATCGCCAAGGTGGCAAGACTTTTTATCTGCAAGAACTATTATTTTATTGCCACGAAAATCATAACAATGCTATCATATTTAAATTTGTCCGTGACTTTCCTACAAGGACGCGTTTATTGCAGAGAATCAAACTAACAACTTTGAAACAAAATCTGTGTTACTGTTGAAATTCGAATTTTCCATATTAAATGATATATAGTTTTCATATCGACACCAAAAAGCCATAAATGTTATTTACGTTTTTCTTAGAATGACTTTAATTTTCTAACGTCAGCATGCAGCTCAAATTACAAGTATTATATATATTTTATAATATTTATAAAATCTTAAATTATTTTTAAATGGAAATAAGTCTTTCCTTTATCTATTCCATATGTAATTTCAACTTTGCTATTGTTAGTTTTTCCAATTAGGATGCAATTTGGATTCGATGACATCAATTAGTTTAAATGTCCCATCAGGTACACAATATAGTGGAATATATCGACGAACAATGTTTAGTAAAAAACATTATTAATACAAATTCTATGCATACCTCAGTGTCCATTTGTCATTATAATAATGACATTTTGTTTTTTAACGTAACACGAATGATAGTTAAAACACCTAACACAACTTGAACTTTGGGAATGAAAAAATTGCTCTTGTTTTTAAGAGTTTGCTTTAGAAATGTTTTACTGCTGGTGCTTAAGAAAAGAACTTTTGAGATTTTGTATTGATTTTGTAACGGTCTATAATGGTCTTGTAGTCGTACATAACGTTTTATAACACGCCATAATGGTCCATAACAGTTTTATAACTATCCATAATGGTCCATAACTGTCTTATAACTGTACGGTCCATTATAATTCATAACAGTTCTATAATGGTCCGTAATGATCTGGTAATGGTCCATAACAGCCACAACAGTCCTTTAATGGTCCATATTGATCCTGTAATGGAGCATAACAGTCCATAGGGTTCTGTAGCGGTCTATAAATTACCATAACAATTCTGTGGCGATCTATAACGGTCCTGCAACTGTGCATAACGTCATATGATAACCCATAACTTGCATAACGTTTTATGACAATCCATGATGGTTCATAACAATTCTACAATGATTTATAATGGTCCTGTAATGGTCCGCAAGAATCCAAAACAGCCCTTTGTTGGTTCATAATGTTCCGTAATTAAACGGTTCTGTAATTGTGCATAATGATCTTGTACTTGCTCATAAAAACTCAACCAATGAGTGCCGCTCCCACAAATTTATAATTACGTCTGAATATTTTCCAGTTCATATGAAACTTGAATTTTTGAACTTGGTGAGCTTGGTGAACTTTTTTGGTGAGAATATTTCGGAATAGAGAGAGCTCCCCGAATGTTTCACGCAAACAAACTTTGAAACAAATCTGTAATTTTTAAGACATGGAAAACTCTATACCACTCAACGTTGAGTGTAACTATGGGGACAGAGAAACTTCCAAGTGCCGACAGATTTATTCTTCGATCCCAATGGTACATGGTGAAACTATTTCGGAATCACTCCAAACTGTGTGGGAGAATCTAACGTTTAACAGATTCACCTAATTTGAAAGGTCATTGATTTGAATTTAGTTTACAGAAAACATGAAGAATTTAATCTATTTTCTAGTAAATCGTATTAATGAGGTTTGACTGCGTGCCAATTTTTTTGCCAAGTCAAATTTTGCGTGTGTTTGTAAGGACTCTCAACTCCCTAAACCCTTCCTTGGACGCACCAGTGTTCTACACTTGTTTTATATGTGTTTCACATTAATGCTATTTTCTATCGTTGTTTGATTTGCCAGTAATCCAGGAAATAATGCCTCTCTGGAGCGCGCACTAATCATTACACATTTCTCTTTTTATTCCTACATTCGTTCCATTGAGGGGTCATCGTTAGAAAGAGAAGTGTCCGTTGGAAGTAATTAAAGCCCCTGTGGCATAATAAGAACAACACGGTTACTTTGTTCCGCGGAGCAGACAAAAATGAATTTCTTTTCACAAATTGAAGCAATTATGCAAATTCCAGCCTAGGCAATGAGGCAAATCTTGTTTTTATCGCCCCTTATTATTCGCGCGATAACAAAAGATTAATCTCAGCACTTTGGAGTTGTGTGAGGGGTGGTGCGTGGGCGTGTGTAGAGTAAATTTTACGGAAAATCTTCAGAGAAAAAAGGATGCTCCACAAAAGACACAGACACGAGAAATTGTCAAAAGCTTTCGAGTGCATTATCACCAGGCCTTCGCTAAGCCTTTATTTGAATTTTTCAAAAAATTTTCAACAGCGATACGGGCACTTCAGATTTAATTTTAAATTTAATCCCACTCCTCTTTTGTTCTTTTTTTCCTTTTTTCCCAGCCTTGAATGGAATGGAAGAAAAAATTTCACAGCTTCTTTACTTCGTGCGCTTATTCTATTACCTAAAAGAGAAAGTTATGTGAAAAATTCTTCCAATCCTGTTATTTAAGTCTCAGAAGCCGTCCCTTGTTATTTCATGGAAAATAATCGGGGAAGGTAAAAAACAAGCAGCGAATTATTGTTTGCATTAATTTCATCACTGTTTTTAATAACTGTTGTCTGCTTTTTTCCCATGATGAAATTTCTTTTATTAGATGCAATCACGATTCCATTAAAAGTATAGTCAGGCCACTTTAAAAAGCGTTTAACAAAATAACGATCCATTCGCACGATTAAAGTATTCAAAAAAGCTTTTTGAAGAAAACACAGTAGCATACGATTTATATTCTTGGATAGACATTACCTTTCTTGGATAGACATTACCATTCTTGGATAGACATTACCATAGATATAAATATTATCATTACCTCTCTACATTGATTTAAACTCCCAACCTAAACAATTAACATATTTTTGGAGTTCAATACGATCAGATTCAATTCGATACGATCGACTCAATAATTAAGACACTGTTTTATGCAATTATTAATTATTACTTGACGATTTCTTTATATCACAAAACTAAATGTTTCTTAGTCAATTGATTAAGTATTTAGCATCAATGATGCTGTTTTAACGTTATTTTGATGCTTTAAATTTATTTATTTTAGAGCAACGGAAAATACATACTATGCATGCCATTTTTTTATATTTAATCTTTTGTTGCTAATATCTACGATGTTTTTTTATTGTTTAATATTTTATCTACTTATAAAATGAATAATTCATCCATGCTTACATGCTATTTCTTCTTTTCGTTACCATTAGCATTTTTCATTTACATATTCCGACTTCAAGAAACCCATTTTTAATTTTAATATTTACACTGTAAGATTAGAAATAAATTCGAAATTTTTGCATCTGCATGTTAAAATCTCAGCCGACTTTAAATATTTTAATTAAATAAAATATTCAAAATATTCTATGATAATAAACTAGATATTCTTAAACTAAAATGTTCTTGAAAGTAAAATATTCTTGATGTATAAATATTATCGAATTTTTGTAAAACTTGCAATCTAATGGAAATAATATTTTTAAAAGAATTAACAGAGAAATATTAGTTCGAGTTATAATAATCTATAGAGAAAAACAGAATAGAAGCATTGATGACTTTTCTGTTTGTGCAATTACTAAATCAATTTCTAATTAGTGGTTGGGTTAAATATTAATTTCCAGTTCTTGTCAACACCAATTGAAAATAATGCAAAGTTCTACTGTTTTTTATTGGTTTCTATAAGAAGCGAGTGTGTTCGTGTTAACTCATGTGTCACAACTCTTTCAGAAAGACAACATATTATTAATTTCATACTAGATGTCTTTGATTTAACAAATTAGGTATGACTATTGCGTTAGTATGTAATTTTCTTAATGAACTGTTTTTCACTGTGAATTATATAAACAGCAATGGAATGAGAATGCTCTAATTTCTTAAACAATGGAGCATTTTCATATTACTGCTTTTTAATGTTCAGGTTGCCTTTTATTGACCTTCCGTACTTCGTACTCTCCAGGCTAAATAAGCTCAGGCATACACAATTTGTGATAAACCCACTTGATATACTCCGAGTTAAGCTGAAATTACACAAGGCAATTCCATTGCTAGCAACACCATGCGACAGGGCGTTAACTGATTATAGGGTTGCAATATGGTAAACCAACAGCGAGTCAGAAATCATAGTTTCTTAAATAGCAAGAATCTACGATTTCTGACTCGCCTTGTGTAATTTCAGCTTTAAAACATCTATTTTATCACCACATCCGATATTTTCACAAAATAGGAAATTCTGTTATCACTCATTTCCAATACTTAAGTGAAAGATCTTAAACTTTAAAAAAACCGTCTTATCTCACCTTGAAATGAGTGTTAACTAATGTACTGTACGTTCATCCATATATGTACTTTCTTTTGTTTGCTTTGTAGTCAAATACTTTTTTTTATCTTTGAAAGGCCATACATTAGAACAATTTCTATTTAACAATCACGTAAGATATTTGATAAGAGCAACTTCAACAAAATATTTTAAGTTAGAATGCATCATTAAACGAAATAATTTTCACGTAGTTTCGGTAGAGAAATAATTAGACAAAAATAAAATAAACTTGCATTAATTAAAGAACAGTAAGTACTTAATTATAAAGAACTTTTTAAACTTTTAAGAGTGTATGTTTAACATACGTCATTCTCTCCTAGATTATATGGGAATGATTTGCATCTGTTAGTGAAAACGCATCACAAATGGGAACTATTGAATAGGTGGGTATCGCAACGAGGGATAAAAATGGTTATTTCTGAAAAGTATCGCAAGTGGGTTAATCGCAAAAGGGGAGACACGATAAGCTCAAGGATTTGGTTCCACATGCAATTTGGAACTGCACTATCACTATAACAGTTTCGCTTTTTTCGTTATCACGCGTAGCGCTGATGCATACGATAGATACTGAAATGTTGCAGATCAGATTCTACTGCTGTATCTCTCTCTCCTTTTACTCTCGCTTCTGCTGTATAAGTCTACTGCGTCTCGACGTCGATCAGTCAGTGGAAAGCTCGGTCCCCAATCAAACACAGAAATCGAAGCAACTGTAACGTAATCAGTTTCTATGCAGCCTTAACTTTTGAATCAAAGAAGGAACACCGCTTTTCAACAAATATTTCTTGGTTATTATTAAGGTAATAAATATTTACAGATTGACAATCATATTTAACAAAAGTCTGAATACATATCAGCTCAACGGAGCATGACTTCTGCGTAGAAGTCCGGTGACTCGTTCGCCGAGAGAAATGGAAAAAACGTCCCCCAAACCGGGGCAAGGGATGTGATGAGTTAAATCTCTTCGAAGGTGTCTAATCTTCTAGGACGAAACCCAAGAGTCAAGCCCTTCTCTTTAGATCTTGAACTGTCTAAACAGACTCGGGGAAGGAACCCCCCCTATTCAGGAATGTCTTTTTGGAAATGGATGCAAAATGCCGAAATCCACGGACAAAGTGATGCCGGCTTAAGGGTGCAGTCCGACAAACAGTGCCGCTGCCGATATCACCGACCACCGCCCAGGGGGGAAAAGGGGACGAGATAAACCTTTGCAGTAACGCACGCGCGTTTTGCAACACATTTCTGGGCCGGTAGAGAAATGCCTCACAGTCCTTGTTGCTAGGGCGTCAGAAATCTGGTGTCAGTACACCCTCAGTGAGAGAGTGACCGCCTCTCGCCAGGTTACTGGCACGCGGGACCGTATGCGATAAAGGGTGTTGATGCAAGTAAAATCTGTCGTAGCTCCAAAGTCCTCCATGTCTCAATTGTACCTCAAGCTACGTGACAGTGAAAGTTGATTCAAAATTAAGAGATCCAAGAGCCAATACGGACTTCTTCCCACTAGGGCTTGATTGAATGGAAGTCGCCCCTTAACCCTGCTATCAGGGCTTGGACCGATGTCATCGGACAAGAAGGGTTTAGCAACAACAACATCCGTATAAAGTTTTCTAAATGGTTAGCGCTCTAGCTTTCAGCTCAGCAGTTGCAGGTTCCATTCCTGCTTTGAACATAGATTATCTACAGTGATTCGGAATCCACTTATTCATCATTTAAACTTAAAGTCCCAATCGATTTGGCCGTCATATTTAAAAAGTAATACCAGAGCAATCAACCACGGCAGTCCAAACCAAGTCTAATACAGGTTTTGCAGAACAGCTTTTGATGTTTCATCATAATGATATATTGATCATCAACAACATACTTAAGGAAATAAGATTTTTTTCCAATAGAATTTTATTTTAATATTGTAACAAAGTGCTTGATATTTGCGTAGCTTAAAGAGAAAAACGAATTACGGTGGACGATCAAATGCTATGTTCCTAAAAAAATAATTAAGACGGAACATTTTTCTGAATTTCCCCGGGTTATTCACAACTAACATATTTCTTATCACTTGAATACATTTTACAACGCTGCTGAAACGCTTCAATTGTATACCATCTGGAAGAGAAGCTGCGCACTTGTATAGCCAATCTTGGCTTCTTTCGGCCGCCTTTAAGAAATGCGCGAGCTTTTGGACGAAGGAGCCAGCCCCTTTTTTGGCGCAGCTACCCTTTATTCGGCGCGCGTGAGTGGCATGAACGCAACAAGCGCAATAACAGCCGGAGCATCAGGTGAAGCTGACACTTTAATAAAGACGATTGTCAACCAAGGGCCTTTGACAGCATGAAGGACGAACAATAACGCCCCCTGTGCTTCCCAGAGGCTCGAGCGCTAAACTTGAAGGGCGCAGTTAATTTGCACCCTCGCTTACCTGGTTCTTTTTATTGATTGCGGGTACATTGTATCGTCCGCTTGTTCCCTCCGTTGCATCTGTGCATCCTTCCCGCCGTGGCGTTCTGAGAATAAATTAGAATTTCCGACACTGTCGCGACTCGAAAATATCGGCTGGCTTAATGTTCCAAAGGGTTGTACTTTCTGACTGACGGCCTTATTAACTTCATTCCTCTCAGAGTTGAGAAGAGATTGTTGCCAGAACGCTTTTTATTCTTATTATAAAATCGAAATGAGGCTAAAAGATCATTGCTGTTTTAGCAAAGAAATTTTACTTAGAGAAAGCTATGTATGTCACATCTTAAAATAACTTGGGGAAGTGGTGTAAAAATTGCGTGATTATTTCTATAGAACTTGAGTATAGTTTGTTCTTTCTTCTTCGTGAAACATTTGCCATCGTTCGAGAAAAAACATATTTCACTGATCAATTTGAAGATAATTTAAAGTCTTGTAATTCGTTACATTATCCAAAAGAATTAATGTATCCAATTAAATTTGTTTTTAACGTACCGTTGATGATAAATTCGTAATGATGTGTATGAACAACTTGAACGAAATAATTTTTTTTTTAATTTTTTCTAATGGTGACAACACATACCTTATATATATTAGAGGAGTGCTGTTAACTCGAGAAATCACCTGTTTTGATGACCTTCTTGTGAGGGGGTGTATGGTGGGCGGGCCTGTTATCGCCCCGAACTTGTCAAGTCATCATCGAGGAAGTCATCCATGCCTCACCCTGGGTACAATTCACAGACCGAACGCGTACGCGCAAGCGCTATCCGTCGTAGAACGCGATCGTGCAATCCGTTATGCCCATCAAGCGGCAGAAAGAATATAAATGAGGAAAAAACAATTTCCCAGAAAAAAGTGTGAATGGAATTCTTTAATTCACACATTGGAAAATGGCGATTTATCGATCCATCAAAATGAGAGAGATAAAGAAAAATAAAGACCGCAATTTAGAGCGAAAAATTTCGGCGCAAGAGTGAATGACTGGATTTTAACAATTTATGTTTTTGAAACTATTACACGTGTTGCAATAAGTCACTCGCGAAATTATAAATAAATATATAGAAAGTTTTTCCAGCTGAGATCAATAAATACAGCTCTTCCATAGAGAGCTCGGACTAAAATATAAAAATGGCGACAGTCATAAAAAAGATATTTCGCGTATTTTTGGTTTAAGACCACCAGAAGACAGTAATTTTGTATCAAGAACCGACATGTTTGACAAAACAATTTGACTAGATTAGGAATTGCTTTCGAACAATTGAACAACATTTTATAATTCGAATATCGGGCGGTATTTTGATTATTATTAATGATACCATTGACAAAATGGATCCTCGTAAACACATAATTGTTTTTACTGCGCAAAACGTTAGACGGTCTATCAACATATTTTAATTATCTGTGGCCAATACGTTTGAAAAAGCAAGTATTTGGAAAAAAATTGCCTGACTTTTTAATAAGTAGCTTTCCGCCATTGTACTAATTTTGCAATTTATTTGTGAGTAACAGACATGTTTCCGCTAACATGATCTTGTAAAGCCTGAAATGAATATGCTGATTAGTTTTCGGCGACTATTATTATTATATTTTGATTATCAGTAACCCATATGACTAAGAAAAATTCTTAGAAAATAGTAGTATTTGTTTTGCAGAACGGTCTTTAAACATTCTATTATTTTGGTACTTTCATGGATTTAATATAAAAACTTTGAACATCCATGCAATAACTACACATGCTTGTGTTCATATTTTAGAAAAGCAGAACACGCCTACATTTCCCCAAGACATATTTTGCCATTTAAAGCCACCCGACGTATTTTAGCTTCGAAGCATAAAGAAAAATAGTTCCAGAATTGTTCGTGCATTGTTTGTTTCCAAACCATATACAAAGAAGGAGGAAACCAATTTAAACTCTCGAATTCCTCCACATTCACTTTGCATATTCTTCTTAACTGCCACCGAGATTGATTTGTTTCAGGATGCTTTTTCTCATAGCTTCTTCAGTCGCCATTTTCTTCTTAAGCCCACATTTAAGTCAGCAGAAGCAAGGAATTCATTTTCGTGTCACGTGTTTCTAATGCGGCGCAGAACATTCATCATCGTGGTGCGCTGAAGAGTCGGGACTCATTTATATAAATGGTTCCAGCAGACTAGAAACGTCAACTTAAGAATACTTAACTTTCCCTTAAGCAAATAAACTAATGCGTCATTTCACGAAGGAGCGGCGGATGACAACATTATGCATAAACCATTTCTTCCTATTGAAAATCCGGCTTTCTTTTCCACTTCATTGTGGGCATCAGGGAAAATTGATATGCTGTTTCTTTTTTAATGTTTCTATTGTCAAATTATGTTTCGGGGGAAAAAACCCGTAAGATTTGGCAAAAACAGATTTCGCCTGAATAATGTCGGAGTACGTTCTTACGTAAATACGCTATCCCTGTATTTTTCTCTCTTTTATTTACCTATTTAAATAATGGGTTCTTTAAATTGTGAACCATTTAAGGAAAGGGTAATTTACCAAACAGTGTGTGTGTGATACTTGCTTTCCAACGTTATGGATCCCGGTTTTCTTTTTAATGGAAATTTCAGTGACAAAAACAGATGCCAAATTCAGGTTTCGCTCTCATCATATTCTCTAAACAGCGATCTTTCCCAAGGAAACTTTTTCAATTTCAGGGACCATTTCCCAAAATAAAAGTTTTAGTTATCGGTGTCTTTCTCTCTGTGATTTGATGCATTATTTGTTCTTCGGAATATACTGTCATCAAGTGCAGTTGCACTTTTAATTATATGTCATTTATGCGTTGATACAAATATGTACATGAGTTATATTGTAACATCTGTTATAATTATTTTTACAACAGCTGCTACGTATTTCAACTTGTAAATTAGGTTTGAGAACACTTGGTTTGACTTTTTTCCGCACGAGGACTTATCTGACCGAGACCTACTGTTTAAAGTGGATTCCAAACCTCTAGAAACACCCATGTTCGAAGCGGGTATCGAACCCACACCTGTTGAATTGAAGACCAGAGCGCTAGTCATTCAACCAGCATTTGGCTTAAATTGTAAGAACTGCTATAACTTTCCTGCGAACTGATCGAAATTTTGATCGGTCTGACACATTAACTTCTTATAGAACATACTCAAAGATCGCTGCTTCAGCTCGGTCCATGTCGTGCCAGTAAGTAAGTATCCTTTTTTGCTTAGGAACTCTTTTTTTAAAAAAATCGTTTTACGTTTTCCTTCACCTATATTACGCTTTCTGTTATGAGAGTTTGGAGATAATCGTACGACAAACATATTATCTTAAGGCCTATATTGTATTTCGTATTATAGCTTGGCCCATTGGGATTTAATAAGAGTCTTTCAGTTGGAAGATAGTTCATAAAATCTCGCATCATCATGCAGCATAAAATTACAGGAAGAACTGTTATTAAGAATCATGAAGCTTGTAAGCCTCATTTTTCTTTATTCTAACATGAAAACAAAGTTTTTGACTTCGAGAATATTTTAAAGAGATATAATTTTTGGACTTCTGTTTTTTAATGTTGTAGTGGCAAATATTTGCAACGATACAATTTTAAATTACCAAGCATATTCTGTACATTTTATGAACGTTGTATAGAAACTTACTTGAAATTATGGATTCATTTTAATAACTTATAACTACGTTTAATAATTTGAGGACATAAGTGAGATTGTGAATGGTTTTACGAACATATTCAATATGTATGTTCAATACTTTTATAGCCTAACTAAACTATTTGATGTAATATTTCCAAACAGTACACATTCTGCTCTTCAGATATTAAATTCCATACCATAGACATTAAAAGCCAAAATTTCACCCACTTATACATTTTCAAGAATTGATCAAAATTGATTCATTCAAGAATTATTGAATGAATATATAATAATAATTTTTCACTCATTAATTTGTGAAACAATAGAAATTAAACATGCTATATAATTGGTATTTCATTCTATTATCTATTCTGAATTTCATTTGGGATTGTTATTATATGATGAATTATTTTATGAGCGTGAACCACTGAACAAATTAGCAATACAAATTGTTTTCTCTTTATAAGACATTCATTTGACTAAGTTTCAATTGTTTTCACGAGCAGATATTCGAAAAGAATTTTTTAAATGTTCCAAACTATCAACTCGTTTAAAACAGTTCTCCTTAATAGGACAAGGGCCTCGGCTGATTTACTGTCAAGAAGCGTCAAACGGCTTCTCATTCTTAACGAATATGGAACTTTCTTCTTCCTCTTGTACTTGTCAAACCTTGCCTTGAGATATCGCTAACAAGAGACTAGTCCCCGAAGTCGGTATCTCGTTACACGCGAAAACGCGTTTGGCCGTGATGGCTCAGCTCATCTACTTCGATGGCACATCAAGACACGAATTATATGACGAAAAAATATATCTTTAAAACAAAAGAAACGTTTCATTCTTAGATTTAAAGTTTTTTCTTAAGTCCATCATAAAAAAGAGTGCGAAACGTATAAAAAAATTTAAACGATTGCCGTAAATAAATTCTAAGAGCCACCAATAACGAAACCAAAACGGCACATGCCATAAGGTAAATGTGTTCCACCGCTATTCATGTCATGAGAGTTTATGTCGATAGTAATGCCAAGAGGAAATATATATTTTGCCGTGCATTAAGTTAGCAAATTATTGTATTATGTTAATCAGAAACGTCTGGCTATGATGTGAAACATTAAATTGATGTCCTAGAAATTTGTTTTTTACACAAATGCTTTTATTTAAATATATGAAAGCATTCAAAAATGTAAGAAAATGTTAAAGTATATTTTAGACTCATGCTTCAAAAATCGGGAATTTTTTCACATTTTGTCTGTTTTCATAAACCTTAATGGACATTAGGCTTTTATTCGAAAAACATTTCATAGTATAAAGCAAAAAAATAATCACATGGTGAAAATGCAGTTTATGGTACGGCTTGGCGATCTTATTGAAAGTCCATTTTGGCATATTATGCGGAGATTTTATTCTAATTCAACATCATAGAGTATTTCAACATTCTTTAGATGTTTGGCGGAAGGTAAACAAAACTTGAAGTATGAAAAAGCAATTATAAATCCGTATGATTTCTTGAAAGGAAAGTTACCAAGCTATTAAAACAAGCAGTTAAAAAAATAAAAAGTATTTAAATACTTAAGAAATAAGTTAATGCCATTTTGCTAAATACTCTTTCTTATACATCGATCCGAAAAATGAAAGCGAAACGATGATTGCTTCAAGGAACGATAACGAAAACAATTTCCCTGTTTTCTGATTTTTCAGAATATTTTACAAACAAAGTGACGATAACTTTGCTTCCACGCATTTAAGATGCAAAGAGGCAGGCATCCATGGTTTTGACAAAAAGATGAAAGGAGAATACTTGGAAACGACAGAAAGGAGAAATATTTCAAGTGTTGAATAGAAAGGCAGTTGAAACATTTGCCATGAAAAATCGTGTTGATGCGGATTTGCATTTCGTTTTTGATTGTGAGGTTCAATGAATGCTCTCTAGAGATGGGACTATAACTTTCTCATTGATGGACTCGACGATGCTTTTTGTATTGATGTCTGAAGCTGTCATTTACTGTTTTGCTTGTCATATGAAAATTTTTGGGGCGAAATGTCTTTTAATTTAAAATATTTATATGTTTTGCAAACACTCTCTCTGGGCTACTGACTTAATATCACAAATGAAATAATTATGCATTTTGTGGAAATATGTAGAAATATCCAATTTAAATATCAAAATACAATATATGCCAACATTCTGAAAATTATAAAAAAAATGACCTGGAAAAGTATCAGTTTGTTATGTGGTACTTAATCATAA
>Ga0115856_100283_pt1 | contig 17824 bp, 15 predicted proteins | sample InSIn4gowninarea_FD_83870 | JGI IMG/M metagenome (GOLD analysis project Ga0115856, IMG submission 83870)
TGGAATCGCGTTTCGGTGTTCTTGCATGAATCGTTTTGAAGAACTTGATGGTGTGATGAAGGAGTTTTCCGGTCAATAACTTTTTTAGGTGCAGCACTGGAGGTCCTAGCCAATAATAACTCCTTTGAAGTATTACATTGGTCGACCTTACGTTCCATTTTCATCGCAAAGTTTCTGTTGCTAAAATGAAGAAGTTAAAAACAAACTAATATCTATTTATGGATAGCTATACCTAAAGAGAAGACGGAAGGTATATATATTATTGTATGGCAGCCACTTGAAACAATGCTCCTTTGTCTAATTTGTTACTAAGTATGCTTCTAATGGTTAAGAACCCTTCGGTGATTGCTAATAAGAAGTAATTAAGGCAGTTCCTTAACAGAACTACTATAAAACACGCAGCAGGCTTTTTTGCTTTAAGATTTCAAACATGTTTTCTGTTTCCTGGTCCTGATAGGTCTGTGCCCACAATACATAGCGGAAAAACTCTTTGCTGTGCGGCGCATGTCCACTTACCCTTCGAACAATTTGCTCCGAAACTCCAAGACTCAGCATGGTGGTAATGGCGGTTCTTCTCATCGTATGGGTGCTGGCAACATCACAAAAACGTAATGGTACGATCGAACTGCCATTTGATTTATTGATTGTTATGCCCTTCCCTCTCCGTTCCCTGGTTTTTAATACGCCTTGCGTAAAGCCTGCCAGTGCCAGCAGTTCCTTAATATAAATATTCAGGTTAGAGCTATTAAACTGTGGAAGCAAGCGCTTTGCCTCTTTTTTATACCGCTCCATAATTTCAACAGCATAAGAAGGAAGCTTAACCAGCGTGTCGGTGCTTGTTTTAATAGATCGTACGGCTAAGTAGTGGTGCTGATTTACGATTCTGACATTGTTTTTTTTTAAGGTATTGAGGTCTGAAAAGCGAAGGGCTACGGTGCACCCAAATACAAAAAAATCTTTCACTTCCCTCATTCGCTTACTTAGGGATTGTTCAAAGCGCTGATCATAGATTAAAAAGTTGAGTTCCTCGGGTAGCAATGGATAAATAGCGACTTCTTCTTTGCGGACATAGAAGCTTTTATAAAAGTCCCCGGTAATAATGGCTTTTTCTTTATTTAAGTAACCGAAAAACACTTTGATGTTTTTAAAGCATTGTCCCACATAATTATCAAAGCATTTGCAGGTGGTATATAAATAGTCGGAAAAGTAGTTGTAAAACTTTTTCCAATAGTTCTTTTCTCTTTCCAGTTCTCTTGTGTTTAGCTTTTGGATGGTCCTTATACGTAACGTTATGTCCTTTTTCAGGCAAAACCCTTTTAGTAGTTTTAAGGTATAACCGTAATTGGCGATGGTGCCTGCGGACAAAGGTTTTCCGTTGGCTTGTACCCGTTTCAGTTTTAAGCAGTCTTCAATAAAGGTTTCATAAAGTGTAATAAGCGAATATTCCTTGTTGCATTTTTTTGGCATAAATGTGAAGTTGAATTTTGAGTATTAAGGTTTGAAAAGTGACAAAAAAGAGCCATTTTGTGTACATTTCCAAGTAGTGCAGTTCTTTGAAGAGTTGTGCTGGTGAATTGTTTTGCATTATTCTGTTACTATCCCTTTGGAATGCAAATGCCCGGAAGAAAGTTCTCTGCTACAGATAGCTACCGCTATGGCTTTAATGGAAAGGAAAATGATGTAAAAGGTGAAGGAAATAGTTTAGATTTTGGAGCAAGAATATACGATCCAAGAATTGGTAGATGGCTAAGCACTGATCCATTACAAGTAAAATATCCTGAACTAACACCATATCATTTTACGGCAAACAACCCTATTAATTTTATTGATCCAGATGGTCGGGACACGGTTCGCTTCACTAGTACAACAGTTGGCATGGCTGAAAGGAGTTCGGGCTTGGACGAAGTAAGAATACCCGGTAGTTTTCGTACAACATACAGCATAACTGTTATACAAGCACCAGGAGAGGATAAATTCTTTTATGATACAAAGAGTACTGTAATGCAGGCTAATGGTAACCCCATTACCGGCAGCACTTCCAGAGAATTTTTTCCTAACGATATTTCCAGTAGCAAAGGCATTACAAGTTCACCCCGTACATACCTTCTAGGAAGCAGAGATGATAAAGACTTTGTTAGCTTAGCTAAGCTTGCATCACCTGAATTGCTTGCATATTTGAAAGTTCATGACAGGATGAAGTACGGCGGATTAGGTATGGTACAGGATGCCTACGCTGAATATGAACAAGCTTCTAATTATGCTGGAACAATATTAATGGCTGCTGGAGTTGGGGGTTTATTAAAAGCACCAGGTGCTATTACAGCTGAAGCAAATTTTGCACAGAAAACATTTTCATCTAAATTTAGCGAAGCCGGAGCTTTTGCAGGTAGGAGTGTTGATGATGTTGCGTTATCCATAAAGCATGGTAGTCTGTCCACAAGTAGTGTTCCGGTTCAGTACATAATGAGGAATGGTCAACAGTTAATATTGAATACAAGATCAGCAGCGGCTTTAACCAAAGCGGGAGTGCCAAGGAGCATGTGGACTGGCGTAAACATGACAGGCAACGCTACAGCAGAAGCAAGGTTGACGGAGCAACTTGGTAGAAATAAACTTACAGGCGCTGGCACTGCAACAACGAGACAAGCAGGGACAAGTACGTCTATTAAAAATAATGGTGTATCTCAATGATTAAATATACTGAGCTGAGTAAGGTCGTATCTCATGCACTACGACATCAACCCGATCTTTATGGTCTACAATTAGATCAGGAAGGATGGGTTGACATCATGGCTGTAGTGAACTCTCTAAAAAATAAACAAAAATATCATTCTATAGAAGAGAGAGATATTTATACTATGGTAGAAAAGGCGTCAAAAAAGAGGCACGAGATAAAAAATGGTCAAATTAAAGCATTGTACGGTCACTCACTAGAAAATAGTATAAAGTACTTTGAAGCTGAACCGCCATCTATACTTTATCATGGAACTTCCAGAGGTGCAATGGCTTTGATATCATTAGAAGGGATAAAACCTATGGACCGTTTGTATGTACATCTTTCCTCTGATAAAAATATGGCTTATACAACCGGACTTCGCAAGGATAATGTTCCCTTAGTTTTAATTGTTAATGCTTTACAAGCATTTAATGATGGAGTAAAGTTTTACTTTGCTAATGACAATGTTTGGTTATCAAACTGCATTCCTTCAAAATACATAAACAAGCTTAGTGGAAATGAAGCTCAAAAAAGTAGATAGTTTATTGTTCATAGATGTAGGAGCACCTGAGCCACTTATTTTATGTGATGAGCATAAGCTTAGTCTGTTATATTATTATGAAAAAGATGCCAATGATAACTCTGTACAAAAGGATTTGCCTTCAGAAAGAAACAAAAATGATACAGGTGTTGCAGTTGTGTCTTTTAAAAATGTTTTCATTCATAAGTTTGGCTTTCCCAATGACGAAGCACTTAATGCACATCCTTACTATTCTTTAGGACTTACTTCTTATAGTATGTTTGAGTTACATCAATCGGATTGGGTTGATAGAATAGTGAAATTAGTTGCTGTTAATGGACACAGGTCTCTGAAACACTATATTATCACTTTTAAAGACTCAACTTTTGAATGTATTGCAAAAGATGTAGCCATTGATTTTATGCCATTTATTAGTATGCAGGAAGCTTTAATAATGACATCTCGTTCCCTCAATTAATACATTAACTTCGATACTAACCGTATTGAGCGCTAAGGTGTTGCAGGTTATCATTTAATTTTTTGTTAGCCACTGCCATATCAATCATAATGAGGATGGCTTGTTGTTCGTTTTTGCGGAGGGCATCAATCATTTTTATTTTTTCCGTCATGGCCAGGTTGAGTTCATCTTCCAGGTTGCGTGAGCAGAAGAACCCGGGCTCTGGTGCAAGTATGCAGGGCAGGGAATGTGTTTAGCGTACTTGTGCCTTGCACCAGGAAATCATATATTAGTATATGAGCAGGAAGTATAAGTTTACTAATCAAAACAGGCTGTATTTGTATCCTTTGCTGCTAACTGGATTGATTTATTAGAAAAGGATACAAGGATTGTTGTAAACAGTCTCAACTATTGCTAACAAGAAAAAGGACTTGAACTTTATGGCTAGTGCATTATGACAATCCATGTACAATTAATTATAGGTACTTCGGGTAATCAATACAAAACATAATAAGGGATTTAAAAAGGCATACTTCCGAAACATTGCATGCTGCTATCCAGCAAATCAAGATAAAAACCCCCGCCACCAGCGCAAGATTGAGGCGCTGGTAAAGAGCGTTAGCATCTTGTGCCTTGTTTAGAAATTACTATTTCACTTACATTAGTTCCTTGACACTATCTCTTTGGAATGCAAATGCCAGAGAGAGGCTACACGGCTACTGATAGCTATCGCTATGGCTTTAACGGTAAAGAAAACGATAAGGAAGTAAAAGGTGAAGGAAATACTTTAGATTATGGAGCAAGGATATATGACCCACGAACTGGAAGGTTTTTAAGTCGAGATCAATATGCTATTTTAGTACCTCAATATTCTCCCTACCTATATGCAGGAAACAAGCCAATTGCCGCTATAGATAGAAATGGCGATATTGAAGTAATCGTACACGTTTATACCTATGGAAAAGACGGTAAAACAATTATTGGAAAATATACAAACACATTTATTATTGAAACAGTAGAAGATTTGAAAGGTGTAAGTAGAACACCAATAGTTGTAAATATACAACGGAAGATGACCGAAAAGAAAAGTCAATTAGGGAATATGACATTTTACTGGGAAGAACCAGTTGTTTTTTCTGCAGCAATTGAAAAAGGAACTGGCGAAAGTCAAGAAGACCGAATGTATAAAGATGCAGATGATAAAATATCGAAGTTTTTCAAGGGTGCAGTCAAGTTTTGGCCTCCAGCAAAAATTGCTGACGCAATTGGTAATGGTGATCGTGATCCGGTTACAGGTGAGTTCAGAGATCCACTAAAAAAATATTTTCAAGTAACCGAAGGTATACTTGACATTATTACGCTAGGAAAAGGAGCTATGGCAACAAATGGACTAAAAAAATTAGGTATTAGCTATTCCAAAAAGTTAATTGACTGGGGCGCTGAAGAGGTTATCAATATAGCAACAAAACAACTAGGATTAGGAAGTGATAAGGCAAACATTTTATATTATAATGTATTGAAATTTAGTTATCAATTGAAAACTGGGGAATTAAATAGTCTTTACAAAGCTCTGGAAACTGCTATAAAACTCGGACATAAAGGGACAGATGCAATAAATGATCTTAAAAATGGAGGGGTCAATTTTGATTTACCCAAGGATAAGGACGGAGCTGTTAGACAAGCTATGGATGCATCAGGATATAAAGATACTAAAATTAACTAAGGTGGTGTGTTTTGAATTGGTTAGGGGAAACACTCAATTGACTATTAAAAAAACAAGCAAAGCGCTTTTACTACAGCGAGTAAAAATTTGTGTTATAATCTGTGTCCTCTCGACGACATTTGGAACAGTCTTAATCCATACGTTGCCTCAAAAACTTCAAAACATTTATTCTGTTTACATTATCTTTTTATGCTTTATATTGTCAGGTATGTTGTTTTGTAAAAATTTTTTTGAAAAACATACAATTCTAACAAAGGATGGTAATGACATTTGGATTAATCATAAAGTTTTAATGATTAAACCTTCGATAAAAAAAATACTCATCAACGAATATATATCGACCGAATTTTCGGAGAATAATTTTAAAATATTGCTGCAGTCAGATTCTAACAAAACCGTAATAGCATATGGAGTTCCAAAAAATGAAGTAGAGGTAATTGTTAAACAAATAATCGATTTCTTAGAAATTTCTACACTGAAAGTTGAAAGCAATTATCGATAAATAATTTTATGTATAGTCTCAAAGCGAATGTGAAATAATATACTAAATGAATATAAAGATTTGGATGTTTTTATCGGTTTGCTTAGCTATAACTGGATGTTTGGATCCGACGACTAAACCTCCAAATTCTTATGCTCAAGTGGATTTGCAGGTTCTAGATTCTACCCGCCGTTTAAAAGCAATTATTGATGATAGCATCATAACGAATGAAAAGTTTAACACTATAGATAACCATAATTTAGAACAGGTCATATGTGAAAATATTTTTTTACGGCTAAACGCTAATGAAAATTCAACGATTGAGCAATATTTTAAAGAATTTAAAGGGTTATCCAAACCACAGCAAATTGTGTATTCCACAGTCCTTTTAGAAAGGAATGTAAAATTGATTGGTTTTGATGGTTATTTTAAAGCCTACTTGTCTGTTGGCCAGTTTGCCGATAATGCAATTCTTGGATATGAAGAATTGGGAGCTGTAGAATTATCAAATGTTGTAAAGCGTGCAGTTTTAATTCATAATAAAGCCCACAAAAATTCCAAATTCGTATATCAAAATGTTGACTCTCTTTTCAAATTGTATTTTCGAACTAGTAATATTTCAAATTTAAGAACGAATTATATCAGGTCTAATAAAGATAGTTTTGTTTACAAGCCTTAAAGAATACACTAATTTTTCAACCATTATTTGCATGGACCGTTAGAACAAAGGGAGGTGGCTGGGCATAAAATGCCTAAATTAAATTATGATGAATCTAGTAAATTGATTCTTGGAACAATAATAATTTGATACCTAGAAATAGTATAAGATTTATAAGAAAAAATAGGTGGTTACGTGGTACTAGAGCAAATTAGCAAGAAATAACCATTGGTGCCTTGAATACAGCAGAAAATTTCTTTGACCATTATTTTGCACCTTGTTCTACAACTGAATAATCTCTATCCCTTCGGAATGCAAATACCGGGAAGAAAGTTCTCTGCCACAGATAGCTATAGGTATGGCTTTAACGGTAAGGAAAATGACAATGAGGTCAAAGGTGAGGGGAACTCATTGGATTTTGGAGCGAGGATTTACGATCCACGTTTAGGAAGATGGCACTCAACTGATCCTGTTATTAAGGCTTGGTTAAGTCCTTTTCAATATGCATCTAATAACCCAGTTAATCTTACGGATCCCGATGGAGGCGATGAAATTCATTTTCATTACCAAACGGTTTCAACAAAAGTACCAATGAAGGTTATTGGGGATGATGGTTTACCTCACGTAATAAGCCAAACTGTTTTTCAAACTTATCGATGGGTTGAAGTAATAAAGGATAACAATAAGGATCGTTTTTTCGTTCATCGACAAGGTATTTCAAAACCTCAAACTATAGAATTCTATCCAAACGCTGCGGAAAAAACAAAATCCGGAGTTACTTCTACATCTTATTTATTTAATTCAATCACTTTAGATGATAATGATTATACTAGCTTGCAAAAGTTAGCAGATCAATTTCCAGGTTTAAAAGATCAAGTATTAGAGACGCAAGTTGAAAGTAGTAACTCGGGCTGGTCCCAGCAGAAGGAAAACCGGGCTTTCTGGGGAAGTTTTTATCGTAACTTAAATGCAAAACGCAATAAGGAAGCAGAACAAGCCCAAGTAGATAACTTGATGATCGGCGTAATAGCTGGAGCAGCTGCAGAGGTGTTTTTAGCCAGAACAATACTCACGGCAACAATACAGAGAGGAAGATTAGGTAATACTGCGACGAGAAGTCAAATAGAAAGCATTGCTATTGAACTGGAAAGTCGAGGTTACAGTATAACAGGCGGTGGCGGACGAATGCCTGAAGAATATTTAAAGCCGATTGGTGGCGGAAGAAAAGGGGGTTCTTATGTAGACATAACTGCGATAAAAGATGGGAGAACTGTACGAATCAATACGGTTGATGTGAATAAAAATGGAATGCCAACGACAAGAGAACTTCGTAATGCTTCAAGAATAAGACAGCAAACCCCAGACGATCATTTGCTATTGATACCTAAAAGATAGATGATGAAAAAAAGTAAACAAATATTCTTTTTTGCCGCACCTGCTGATATCCATCCAATCATAGAGCTATTTGAAAAAGGGGAATTTGTAGACTATTTTCAGACAGGAATGTTTGATTGCATGCCAACCCCTAAGTTAAATTCAATACTTGAATATGAAAACCTTGGGCATGTATCAAATGGCGACTGGAATCAAAATGAAAGTTTTTTAATATTGGAGAAAGAAAAGAGAATGTGTGTCAGGGAAATACCTCAAAAAGCAGGAGGGTTCAAGTTTGCAGTCGATCAGCTTCAGAATTCTGAAAGTGTTGTTTTAAAGCCAGGTGGTATTTTTAAGCCAGGGGTTTTGGTTGCGGGATCGCTGGGAACGGTTCATATAAATACTTTTTCAACAAGAGTTTTCTCACATCTACAAAGTTTAATTAAAAGTGAGTTTGTAAAAGTTGGAACTTTTTATGTAGGCAAAAATGCAAAGGAAAGACTTGAATCGAAATGGAGGTTGGTAACTAATGAAAAATCGCCAAAAGAATATGATTTGCTTTTGCCATGACCCTTTTAGAGAAAAACCTATCAGAATAATAATATCTTTTGACTTAAGTATAATTAATTGCTTACACTCAGGAGTAGTTATATAGTTATAAATTCATCATCATCTCCCAAAAAACTAATTCTCATTTTATTATTTACAAGCTGGGTACCCATAATTATATCTCCAAAGAAAAAACAGCTACGCAAGGTACAGCGGTTAGTTACGTTAAGCATGATGACACTTGTTTCCGAAACTATTGCAACACCATTCCTTATGTCGTCGAACCACTTAAAATTAGTACTTGTGTTTAAAAAAAGTGTGATAACATTTTTGCTATAATCGTATCCAACGATATATGTATCGACTCCAACAAAAACTACTGAAGAATCGTTAATAAACTTTATTTGAGGATCTGTTCCTTTACTATTCCATCCAAACTTTAAGGACGCATTTTTTAGCTCTATCTTGGCAAAAGAAAAAGAATGTTCATCTTCGAAAAGCACACTACTAAGCTTATCTGACTTATATTCTGTTTCGTTAAGTAATCTTACTTCTGTCATTCTCATTGCTTTTTATACTCTTTTGGAATTGTAGTAGATATTTCAGGGTTGGAATTCATGTCTCCATTCCTGTATATATAGCCAACTTCCATACTTCCAATAACCTCTTTTGATTTTGTATTGATCACATCAACCGAACGCATTACGCTTACAGTTCCATCTTTTAAAGTTTCCTGACTTATAAATTTACCATTTAACCCTTTATTAAAAGCATCTGCTAACCACTCAAGACCTTGCTTGCTGTCTGTAACCCCCCACTTGTTAAGCACATCATTCATTGATTTGGAACGTTCTAGATTTTCAGTCAATTTTTTTAGGCTTTGTCCTATGGAACCACCATATTTTTCCAGCTCAGTGCCGGATAATCCTTTATAATCTAACTTATCAAAAAAGTATTTAAACTTATCAGTGCTCAAAATAAATTTAGCCTCAGTTTTGATTGATGGAATTTTGAACTGTTTGAAAACGGCCTTAACCCCTTTTGCAACTTCATCACCTTCTCCGGGAAAATTATTTGGCAGTCCATTCGGATCTGGATTTAATAATTCGACTGTAAAACCTGCTATTTGAGAAACTAAGTGTTGGTTTGAGGGATTAGACAGCCATAAGATACCTCCTGTACCTGTAGTTACGATATGAGGAATTAAATAAGGGGCAAAGGCAATACCATTACCCAATATAGCACCTAGAGCACCTCTAGCATTGTAAGAAGCCTGCGCATTTGATGCTTGTTGATGGGAAGCGCCTGTTTGTTTAACGGCATAGTAAATATATCTCAAGTCATTAACTGCTAATTCTATATATCAACTGTCTTCCTTTACTTTTAGTTTGTGGTTCTAAAATTTTTTTTGGACCTTTAACTTTGCACACTCGGTAAAAGACTAACAGTTTTGCTACGTTCATCTTTTGGATAATAGAAGAATTTTTCAGATAATAAGTTAAGAAACCGTAGATATTTATGAAAAAAATTTTTTTCTTTCCTATAGTATTTTTCTCTCATATTGTTATTGCACAAAACACACCGAAGCAGCAGGACATACAAAAGCTACTCTCAGTTATGCAAGTGAAAAACACTATGCAAAAATTGGTGGACGATGCTATAGACATTTATAAAAAACAAAACCCTGCAGTGCCACAACATATTTGGAATGAGATTAAAAATAAAGTGGATTATACTTCTTTTATGAACAAGGTTGCTGCGATTTATGACAAATGTTATTCTGAACAAGAGATTAAACAACTGATCAAATATATACCAACCCTAAAACCCGAACAGCAACCACAACTTAAACCTGAAGTTCAGGAACGATCTTACATTGCAAGTAATGAGTTTGGCAAAGGTTTTGCCGCATTAGTTAAGGCGCAACTTAAAGGAAAAAAGTACTAGCTATCCTTCTACAACCAAATAATCTGCCGGCTCAAAAACCATTCCGGTAAATCCTTGAGTAATCACTTCATTTTTTATAACTTCTGATATGTAAGTTTCATTACGTACAGATCCAATTCTTAAGATATCAGATGCATATGCAACTTCTTGCTTTAAGACGAGTTTTTTAGCGTTGATCTTATACTGTATATTATTCTGTGCAGCATTGTATTCGAGCAATGAATTAATAGATAACTCTTTATAATTCACCTCGGAATGATCTAAATAAAAATTAGACGCAGGAAAATTAATCATCTCTGGATAAAAGCCTGTAAAATGTACCCATTTGTAATCGCTTGAAAGAGTTTCACCCTTTTGATAAATTGGAGCTGCGTAAGAAATATGGTCGGGCATCTTCAAAGCAGAAAGAAATTTAAATAATTTGTTGCTAACTAGTAGTCCTGTTAATTGACTCAAGTAGCTACATGAAACATAATCTGTGAGCTTTGCTTTAGTTGCCATTTCTAAGCAATCGAAATCAATTTCGACATCTGGTTTTTTGCCAAAGAAGAAGCGTGATATTTGGGAACATGACTCACGTCTGTTAGGATTGTAACCTTTCCTAAAATTTTGAATTTGAGGATAATCTCCTATTTCCTTTAAATCCAAGGAACACTTCAATTTGTAAAATTTCATCTCAATATTTTTTTACGTCCAATTTTAAGTCTAAACTATTAAGTTTAGTGTCTGGATTTTCATCAATTGTTTTTAATATCTGACCTCTTACATCACTCAAAAACGAGTTAGCTTGTTTGTTACTATAGTTAGGATTTAATTCTAGAAATTTGTCAATAGCATTTGTAATCTGATCTGTATACTTTGGATGTTTAGCATGAACGCCTCCCCCTCCTTTGGCTGGTGTAAAATATTTTTCAAGAGGAATCAGGTTTTCAAACTTTTCACCAAATTTATAGCCATCTTGTATTGCAGCTTGAACAACTGAGTTATTCAATAATTTTTCAGGAATTACATGATGCCACTCAGTTTTATTAATATGAGCAGCTCGTCTTGCAACAATATTAGCTAAATGATCAATCTTGTTTTCCGACTTTGATATTATGCCTAAAAATTTACTTAACCCAGCACCAATTTTACCTGTCTTTGCAAAAGCCGATACCTCACCAACGCCTACAAAAAACGATAAAACGTTCCATGCTGCATATCCTGTTGCATATTGATAATCTGATGCATCTGCATTTTTTATTGTCTTCATTCCCTCCTCTGCCATACTCGCAACTACAATTGCTTGCAAGAAAGGATTATTCATAACCTGAAACACAGTTTTAGTCGTCTGCCATGTTTCACTACGAACTTTACTAGCGCTAGGCGTATAGAAATAGTAATTACCTGGTGAAAAAGCTGCAAGAACTTTCCCCACACTTACTATACCTTCAACATCATCAGCAATAGCATTAATAAAACCTGCCGCCATGGGATTTACTACTCCAGATTTCCACAGCCATTTTGGTATAATACCATCTTGGCCGTTTTCTTTCAGCATGATTGGACTATTCCTTGCATATTGATATGGACTAAAATCTGGAAGATTTCTATAGTTAGGATCAACGCTTACAAAGCGCCCTAATCTTGGATCGTAAATACTTCTCTCTCCAAAATCCAATGAGTTCCCCTCACCTTTGACATCATTATCATTTTCCTTACCGTTAAAGCCATAGCGGTAGCTTTCTGCGGCAGAGAAGCCTCTTCCGGGCATTAGCATTCCAAAGGGATAGTAATCATTTTGGCTAAGCACCTCTGCTACATAGTGGCTAACGACTGTGCTGCTGTCTATACCGATCTTCTTGTCAGAGATGGTGCTGAGCACGTTGCCTAAGTGATTGGACAGTTCATAATGCCGGTTGCCATACAGCAGGCTGTCCTTCAAATAACTGCCATTGCCCACCACTGGTGGTGACAGCGGCACAATCGTATCCCAGTTCCAGATACCAAGCCTTGAGCTTCCGTACAGGAGCTGCTCATTCCAATGGATTGGATCGCTGCCCTTCTTAGAGTAAATACCCATCACATTACCACTCGCATCCCGTACATAAAAGGTTTTGGTGGTCTCTGTTCCAATGATTACCTCTTTTACGATCCGGTTGCCGCCTGGGTCATAGCTGTACTTGATGTCGGTGCTTCCTTTATCAATGCTCTTTATCTTCCCATATACTGTCCAGTCAATGTTATTGATGCCTTCCGCAAGATCTTTCTTTAAGTTTCCAATAGAATCATACGCATAATTGTTTTGAGCCTGGTTATCAATGTCAACCGTATAATTGCTGCTACCTACCGCATCCCGTACATGATTCAATCGGTTGTTTACCAGGTTACCCCCTACATCCCGATTGTACTTGTAGGTAAGACTGTCCATGTCCAGCGGACTGCCTGTCGTATTAGCCCCTTTTCTCAAGTACTTTAAAATGTTGCCGTTGGCATCGTAAGCAATAGCCTCACTGTAGGCTTGAATAATAGTGCTGTTGCTCCATGCTCCGGTTGTTGTATGTTGTCGCATTCCTATCAGCCGGTTCAACTGGTCGTAGCCATAAGTATAGCCTGTAGTAGCCCCCTTGTTTATCTTGCTCAAGGCAAGGGTTGTAGAACTGATGTTGCCATTGAACAGCTGGTTGCCGGTAGCTTCTAAACTTGTTGGTGCTGTATAACCTCTTTGGCTAAGTGCCGGTGCATTGCTTCCGCCAACGGGTGTATAATCCCCGCTAAAGTAACCGAGCTTAAAGCCATATACATCTTTTGATACCCGGCTGTACAGCGAAGGGGCAAAAGCATCCCCGCCAATTTCCTTAGAGCTGTCTAATGCATCGCCGTTAATCCCCTTAAGCCAGCCCTGCAAGGTATAGGCATAATCAATTCCCTGCACCTTATGCTGACCCAATTCTGTGCGGGCTAAGGGTCCGTGCAGGTAGTACTGGTAGCTGGCATCTTCTGTCCAGATCAGTTCGTCACGGCTGGTTAAAGAACTGATCAGCCGGTTCTCGGCATCGTACCCGTATTTGTAAAAGAACTGATCTCCCTTGCCCCTTTGATAACTTACGGTGTTTACTTTACCGCTCACCAGATCATAATCATAGTTAAGCCGCTTTTTGCCGTTATCTGCATCTACTGCTACCAACGCTTTATTATGCTGCACCAGTGTTTTTACATTGCCTGATATGTCGTACCCATACAGCGTGCTGTCCCCTTCCGCATCGTTTTTATTTTCTAAATAAATAGATGCCGTTACTCGTTTTCTGCTTGTGCCGGCAGTCTGAATGGGATTAACCGGAATATCATAAAGGGTTTTGGTCACCTGCTTATCAATGCCGCTTTGCAGCCAGGCTTGCAACTGTTCATCTTCCGACGTACCCACTTCCCATATATCTTGCCCACCCGACTTTTCACCCACTTCTGCGATTCTGCCCAAAGCATCGTACCGGGTATAGCTAAACCGGTTGGCTGCCCCGCTGTAGGAACTGTTTTCCTTTTGTTCCTTGTTTTGCGATGCTGCCAGCCGCCCCAACCGGTCGTACCAAAACCGGGACGTATCTCCATCCGGGCTGTACTGCTGCACTACTTGGTTTAGTGAGTTGTACTGATAGGTGGTGGCAAGGTTATGTAGAGGAACCACGTAGGTAGGGCCCCCAACTCCTTGAACTACTCCCACATCAGCCCAACCATAGGAATAACTGGAAACCAGATCTGTAATATCTGCTAGATCGTTCAGCGGCTTCCAGGATCGCAGCCCCAAACTGTTTAGTGGTTCTTTGCAATAAGCACCAGTGTTCTGGACAAGCTCTGCCGCCGGCAGTAACCGGTGGTAAATGCGTAATTGTTTTATGCCCAAATTGTGTGACTGTACTATTTCCGGAATGCCCGTTCCGGTACTATTGCTTGATATGTAACCTTTACCTAACGTGATGTCACTTAGTCCATATAGGTTTAAATTTTCACGGGGCGCATTTTTTAAATAAGTTTGACTTAGGGCAAGGCCGTTTACATAGATTTTCACGGCATTTAAGCCTGTTGGCGCCAGTGTAACAGCTATGTGGTTCCATTGATTTGCGATGAGTTTACCAGTTAGGGTACCGGTTTCTACTTCAATCTCCGCTCCGTTCATTGGAGCCGGGTTATATTCGTAGACGTCATAAGCATAGAACCTAAGTTTGTTATTAATTACCGATAATGAAGCTCCGTTGAAAATCTTATCATTGTCATTTACATGGTAATTATAGGCAAATAATCCTTGATCAGAACTGCTTTGTGGTTTTATCCAGAGTTCTATAGTTACCGGCTGGTTATTTTCAATATAACTGTCACCAGCATAAACCTGCAACTCACCTGTTGTACCTGAAGTTGGGTTAAAACTCACGTAGCCACCTTCTCGGAAGCAGTCGTCGCTGCTTACAGTGCGATAGTATTCCATCGAATCCAGCTGAGTAGGCGTTAGTAGTTTTACACCTTCAGGCGGCACTGTCTTTACCAGGTTACCGCCTTGGTCATAATAGTAAAGGGTGTAATGGTACTCATAAAGGTCAGCCGTCATATCCAGGCGGGGATTCACGTTGAGACACTTGGTCATATAATTATTCCGGAATGCCTGCCGCACCGAGTCTATATATCGCACATGGCGGTTATAAGCATTAGTTAGCGCTGTCGCAAATAAACCAGCAGCGCAATCATTGGCTGTGCTTACCATGGATTCTTCCTGTAACGGAAGGTTGCAAAGTGTTCGGCCAATTGTAGTAGCACAAGAATCTAAAAAGTCCTGATATTCCTGATATCGTAATGAAAAGCCCAGGCGTTGATTAAAAAAGTTGGCAAATAAGGTTTCATAGTGCGGGTGTGCGGGTGTCAGGGTGGGGAATTTAGCAACAAATAACGACAATGTGCTCTGGGCGGTAGTGCAATCAAGGCAGGGTGGAGAAGCCGGCTCAAAAGCAATTGGCAACACCACATTATCTTGTAAAATTCCATTGCACTGTGTACAACTTCGCAACAGGTCTGCCAGTTCCGTTGAGTCCAGACTGTATCCCCGCCCAAATTTTTGCTGCAGATATTGGTGAAAAGACACAACTGACCCGGAGGCTTGCCAGGCAAGCTCGTGCTGCCGTATTTTCTGGCAGATTTCATAGTTGGTTTCTATGATTACCCGCTCGGTATAAACAGGCTGCTTATCATGCGGATAAGGACTTGAAAGCAGCTCTACCGCACAGTTTTGATTAATCGCTCCGGCACCTAAAATGCCTGTAATGGCTTCTTCAAAACTATGGTAAGTCGCAGGTATGCTTTGCGGAATGGTAGAGGTGCCAAACGGGCGGTCTATCGTGCATCCTTTGGAACAAATCTCAATGAAGGCCGCTCTTAACTGGGCTAATTTTACTGTATCCTGGGTGCAGCCCTGCAAAGTAGCCATCCAAATGTCTGCTTGCGCGTCACAGGTGGACTGGCATTCGTCTAAAATGAGTTGCTGGCTTTCAGCAGAAGCCTGTTGTGGATTGCCGGATTGTACACCATTTAAAAACTCATCCGCATTTACATAATCCGGGTAACGGCGCTCTTTATCTTTGTAATAGTACCATAAGTAATTTTCAGGACAGGATGAGGGATAGGAAGGCGCAACGTCACAAACACCGCCTGCACACGTAGAATCATAAATGCAAACCCATACATTAAAAAATTTACAACTGGTGGTAGCGCCGGTAGCTAAATTAAATACGGGATAAAACCGGCAGTCGCCATACCCTGCCGGCGCAGTTGGTCCCTGCTGTTGGGTACCATATTCAATATATAAAGACACGCTGTCCCGGTTAAATGGATTATATATCCCTCCGGGGCATGAATAATTGCACGTCGAATCACTAAATGGTTCATTGGTATTAAAAGAACTGTCAATGCATACCACTTTTGTAATCAATTTGTTACATTCTATGTTATAATCCCTAACGTGGAGTACTTTCTGGGTTTCGCCCACCTCAAAGGTTGTGCTCCATTCCATCTCTGGAACTTGAGGACATGTATAATAATATCCGAATGTGACCTTTGTACGTTTCATTAAATGGCTAAACCCATTCTTATAACGGATAGTAATGTCCTTAGGCTGATAATAATTACCATTACTATCCTGTGTATAATCATAATACACAAAATCCGTTAATTGAAAATCCTCGGTTTTCGGACAGCCTGTGCTGATAATGTTTGCAATGTCAGTGCCTATGTAGCAATTCGAACAATTGGCGAAAGTGGCATTTGAACTGATCCGTTTGGCCTCTTCGTAAAAGCGCTGTTTGACGTGGAGATAAAGCTGCTTATACAGTTCCCATTCCCGGTTGCGGGAGCGGCAGGCACTGTCCGGACGGCATCCATCCCAGCCATTTGACTGATCTTTGCAATAAAGAACCACATCAATAAATTGCAGAATGTTCTTATCCGAAGCGGATAATCCGATATGCATCCTGGAGTAAAGCCGCAGGCTATCCTGCATTCTGGTATAGAGTGGAGCACCTAATCCGCTTCCGTTAAAGAAAGGATCATCTTTCAGCAGCGCAGCATAATCCGTTGGATTAAACCATCCTTTTGCACCAGCTGAGTCCGAATCCAAGGCTGCGCGGACGGCTTCATCAAACGCATATGAGCCGGAGTTGGCTACGCACCACAGGTAGTTGCAATATTCCGGGTGCAGCCGTACCAGCGAATCTGCCCAACGGTCTTTCCAGTGCACAATAAACAAGGAATCACTCAACTCGTTTATTGCTACTCTTATAGAATCTTCCCCATCTTCACCAAATAATAAAACTGAATCACGGTTTCCCCATTCATCTGTAAAGAATAGGATTTCATTGCGCCGGGCCAGCACGTTGATTTCTGTTTCGGTAAGATTAAAGGTACTATCATACAAGGCATATTGTCCACCCGGAGACACATCCATTTTCAGGAGCTCCAGCCGTTCATCGCACGGTGCTTGCTGACAAAGAGGTTGTAACGCCTGGCAGTTCGCCAGCAGTGAATCGTATAGCTGGAGCACATACAGCGAGTCTTCCGCACCGAAAAGCAGTGAATCAGTTATATAATTGTTTTTAAAACTTTCGAAAAACTGGAGCTTGGTGCCTAAATCGTCAAGACAAGTTGCACAGTTGTTATAACAACCGTAAAAATCGGTTTCCTTAAGTTCCTCCAGCAAAAAGGTATTTAATTTTCTGATGTCCGTATTTTTTTCCAGATGCACACTGTCATAATAGTCCAATGAATCTTTGCTCAGTTTTAGGGCGTAGGTAACATAATATTCCCCTACACGTACTACAGGGGCACTTACCGATCCCTGCAAGCTGCCGGCTTCCGTGCAGCCCATTATTATTCACCTAATAATGCG
>Ga0115856_100318_pt1 | contig 17811 bp, 12 predicted proteins | sample InSIn4gowninarea_FD_83870 | JGI IMG/M metagenome (GOLD analysis project Ga0115856, IMG submission 83870)
GCCTGGCAGGGATTTGAACCAGGACAGGAAAGTCTCGGTCTGGGCTTGGAAGTCGGTCATGTTCGATGGCTGATATCAAGCAACGGGTCTTGTGTCGTCGAGATTTCTTGTTCGACTGCCCGGGGTATGAATTGTGAATTGTGAATCGCCGGTGCAGTGAAAACCGGATAAGCGCAGGGTTTCGTGCAACAAAACCGGACAAGCGCAGGTTATCATGCAATAATGCTAATGCATGCGTCCAAGTAATACAGACGTTGAAGACGAGCACCGCAAGGGAAACGCGGCGGCGATGGCGGGGGATGCGCTGCGTTGGCTTGAGACAGTCTGAGTCCAGCCAACACTCCACACAGGACTAACAAATATCTATGTACTGTAGGAAGCTCGAAGTCCGGTGGGGGGCAGTCGGTCGGTCCAATGTACCGCACTGTACAAGGCTGACGACGACCGAGCGAAAGTCGACGAGTCAGACGGGAAACAAAAGACAAGAGACTGTTGTTGACGAGTGAGCACTACGCGTGAAGTGTGCCGGGCTAGCGATGCGACATGGACATGGACAAGGACAGGGACATGAAAACGCAAAGCGAGGGGATTGTAGAGCGTGACGATGATGTATTCAGTCAGTGTCGAGGCACGGTTGGTAGCAAAGAGCTACCCGGGACGCTGGCCGTCTGCTGCTTGTGTGATGATTAGATCGGGTGCTGGCTGTCCGTCTGCTGCTTGTGTGATGATGTCGCCGGGGTTTGTTTCATCCACGCGATTATCGATTGTCGACCCGTATCGCTGACTGCTACTCTGCTCTACTGTACTGTGCATGTGCCAACCGTCTCGACGATAATCAGACTCGGAAGATCAGGCAATGCCAGAACCAGCCAATGGCAGAGCCGGTGGATGTGAGAAACGCACGGTGAACTAGTCGCCTTGACTGATTATTATCCCGAAACCCGGAACACCTGCCACTGTTACTGTTACTGTTACCGTCACTGTCGCTGTCACTGTTACTCTAGCTGATAGTGGTGCTGGTGCTGGTGCTGGCCGGGTGCTGGTCGGGTGCTGCACCCTTCCGGCCTTTAGGCCAACCGCCCCACGGCAACCGCTCTTACCGCATCGAGACACGCCAGGCTAGTCCGGATACGGTGAGTGCCTCGGCCCGGCTGTTCAGAGCTTGGAAGTGCAGCACAGCACGGTATATCACGGTACGACGTGGTATATCACAGCACAGGAGGGATCATGTACTCTGTACACGCATGTGCGCATCGAGTACAGCAATTGTTCTATGTACAATACAATGTACAATTAAACCCATACCGACATACCGACACACCGACACACGACACACACCACACAACACACGATACACCAGGACCCACACCTCTCTGATCCAATCATCCGTCGACACCTCTGCTCTCAGTCCTCTCCTCGACCATCCATCCACGCCTCTGCTATCCTCTCAGTCATCCACCGCCGCCCCTACTCTCTGCTTCCCCTCTACCATCTATCGACGACTCTACTCTCCGCTCTCCGCTCTCCGCTTTCCCCTCTACCACCCATCGACGCAGTGTCGTCGCCATGTCGGTCACGCTGCACACCACGCTGGGCCCCGTCAAGGTCGAGCTCTTCTGCTCCGCCTGCCCGAAGACCACCTACAACTTCCTCGCCCTGTGCGCCTCCGGTGCCTACGATGCCTCTCCCTTCCACCGCCTCATACCCGCCTTCATGGCCCAGGCCGGCTCTCCCTCCACCGGCACAACCAAAGACTCTCCCAGCATCTACGGCCAACCCTTCGAAGACGAGATCAAGTCCACTCTGAGACACAACGCCCGCGGCATCCTGTCCATGGCGAACAAGGGGCCCAACACCAACGGCAGCCAGTTCTTCCTCACCTTTGGAAAAGCCGACCATCTGGACGGGAAGAACACGGTCTTCGGGAGGGTCATCGAGGGCTGGCCCACCCTGGACAAGATCGAAGCCGTGCAGGTCGATAGGAAGAACAGGCCGAAAGAGAAGATCCTCATTGAGAAAGTCACCATCCACGCAAACCCCTTGGCGGATGACCAGAGATGATGCCTCGCCGAGGGTGCCGCTGTCTTCAGAGACGCCCAGACATCCGAACCCGTCGGTCCTTTGCATCGTCAGACCTGCTGAGAAGTTGCATCGTCAGACCTGCTGAAAATTGCACCATCGGACCACGCGGAGAAGTCGCTTCGCCGTACTGCACTGCTGCCTGAGCAGTTTGGGCCGCGCTGGTCTAAAAATCGGAGGCAGTCACGGCGCACTCTACACATAGAGCTGCCGTGCTCCTTGCATCAGCCCCAGTACTAGCTATTGCACTTTGAGTATGCGACTGACTCCGAGAATCACACCTCAACCCGCCACCCAGCGGGCACCGTCAACACTGTGACGCCATGATACACCAACGGTAATTAACATGTCGGACAGGATGATGCGCTTTCCATTTCGCCTCAAGATGCAACATCGTGTGCGCTCAACAGCCATCACTGCTTGATGAATCCCAATCCCACTAGACACATCTGAGAGGAGTATCCAAGCTGTTTGACCGAGCAGCTGCCCCATCACATTCTCCTAGTGAGATACATATTTGTAGATAGACTGCAGGAAACATTGCCGCCGTAGCACGAGTCTGAGCTTGCTTGCAAAACCCCTGGGATTCGCCCATGCTGGGTGGCGGCTGAGACCCCATACTGTACTGTACTGTACCTCTATAAATCCAATTTTCTTGACATGTCAATTCCGTAGATTGACACACATCACAAGATTTTGTTTACCCGTGCTCTGTTGATTATTGTGCGTGCGTGGCTAGTATTGCTCTCTGTAAAGCTTTGAAGCATCCGTCTGCACCGTTCGAATTAACAAGCAAAGATTTCCCAATCGTGAAAGAAAAAAAATCCAATCTAGAAAGCACATACAACCACCCTGCTGAATAAATACCAATTCGAACAAGAAATCTCGACGACACAAGACCCGTTGCTTGATATCAGCCATCGAACATGACCGACTTCCAAGCCCAGACCGAGACTTTCCTGTCCTGGTTCAAATCCCTGCCAGGCTCGGCTTTCCACCGGGACATCGCCCTGGTAGACCTGCGCGAGCAAGGCGAGGGACGAGGCGTGGTCGCGACGGCAGACATACCACCGGAGACGGAGCTCTTCTCCATCCCGCGCAAGGACATCATCAATGTCGAAAACTCGGGTCTGTCCAAGAAGCTACCGGGGGTCCTCTCGACCCTGCAGCACACCGGGGACGGAGGCTCACGGAAACCCACGGACGATGCAGAGGGGGATGACGACAACGACGGAGATGAGGAAGTCGAGGACATGCCCAACCCCTGGCTCGACCTCATCCTGGTTCTGATCTATGAATATCTCCAGGGCAGCCGGTCGCCTTGGTTCGAGTACCTCTCTGTCCTTCCGGCCTCGTTCGACACTCTGATGTTCTGGGAGGAGTCGGAACTGGCCGCGCTTCAGGCGAGTTCGGTGCGTGAGCGGATCGGCAAGTCCAGCGCGGACGAGATGTTCACGACCAAGGTCCTGCCTGTTATCAATGCTCATCGCGACGTGTTTTATCCCGAGGGGGCGACGGAGCTGAGGGACGAGGAGGTGCTGCAGCTGGCGCACAGGATGGGGAGTGTGATCATGGCTTATGCGTTCGACCTCGACGAGGACGAGGACGACGAGGATGACGAGGACGAGGACGGATGGGTGCGTGATCGCGAGGGGTTGAAGGCGATAGGTATGGTCCCGATGGCCGATATGCTGAACGCCGATGCCGAATTCAATGTGAGTAATCAACTCCCTCACACGTCTCTAGTCGAAGGAAGAAGAAAAGAAAATCATGAGGAACGATGGGCAGACACACCCACAGAAAGGAAAAAACGAAAAAGGAAAAAAAAAAGAGTCAACTTTCAAATGCGGGACTGACCATTAACCCCCACAGGCCCATCTCAACCACGAAGAGGACAAGCTGACAATGACCACCCTCCGCCCCATCAAATCAGGCGAGCAAATCCTGAACTACTACGGGCCCCTCCCCACCAGCGACCTCCTGCGCAGATACGGCTACACGACGGCGAAACACGCCCGCTACGACGTGGCAGAGCTCACGTGGGCCTCCATAAAAACCATCATCGACTCGCACCTCCCCAGCAAAACCCCGACCAACCCGACCCCATCCCCCTCCTCCTTGGAAGAAGACGACCAGGAGGAAGAAGCCTTCATCCTCGAACGCACCTCCCCAGACCCGGACGAGACAGGCACCCTCCCGGGGCCCGCGCACTTCCTCTCCTTCCCCGAAGAACTCGAAAACCAAGCCCTGGCGAGAATAACCGCCCTCCTCCCGCCGTCGCAGGACAAACCCACGCGGAAGCGTGCCGCGCGCCGCGTCTTCGCCGCCGTCATGGTCGAGGGCATCCGGGCGCGGCTGGCGGAGTACGCGACGAGCGCGGACGAGGACGAGGCGCTGCTCGGGGACCTGAGGCGGGAGAGGAGGGGCGGGAAGGGGAGGCTGGAGATGGCGGTCGAGGTGCGGCTGGGGGAGAAAAAGGTGCTGGGGGAGGCGTTGGCGTTCGCGGAGGAGTTGGTGCGGAAGGCTGAGGCTGAGGCTGAGGCCGGGGAGAGGAGGGGTGCGGAGACGGGGGATGGGGCGAGGGTCAAGAGGCAGAAGACTTCGAGGTAGATGTTTTGTTTTGTGTTTTGGTGAGGAGATGAGAAAAAGGGGGGGTGGGGGGTTGGATTATGTATGTGCTGTATACGTTGGCTTTTCTGGAGTTGTCTGTCGAGTTGGTGTATTGTGGTGGTGGTTGCTCGAGAGTCAACGGTGGTGATAGATGCGAAAGGGGGTTCGTATACGTGTATGGTAGATGTACTCGTCGCGTATATGCATGCACGGATGCTTCTACGTTACATGTGCATAATTAGATCCCTACTAAGCCCTCTCTCTCTTCTAGAATAACAACCGCAAGAATAACAATCTCGAAGGATTAATCAGTTCATAGCGTCATTGTACTCGTAACACGACTGATGCTGTGCACCATCGGCCTGTCGTAGTGTAGGGAAAAGCATGTTGTTTGTTTGCTCGGTTGGGTTTGCGATTTAAACATGGTGAGTTTACATTAAAAAGAGCAAAAAAAAAAAAAAAGATGGGGTTCTTCTTTTGGTTATGTTATGAGAAAAACGGATATGGGATGGTTCGTGTATTTTTTGAAGATGAATTTCAATGATAATAAAAATGAAAGAGCATGTGGGTGTAAGTGGGGAGGTGAAAGCATACATATACTGTATGTACATGTACATGTATATATATATATATATGTTTACACACGAATCCGAGATTCCGATGATAACGATGATAACGATGATAACGATGATAACGATGATAACGATGATAACGATGATAACGATGATAACGATAATGATTACAATTTACGGAGGGGGAAAAATAAAGAGATGAGAAGTCCAAGATCGAAATATGGGGAGTCAAATGGATAAGTAGAAAAGGACGTTTCTATTTTTGAATCTTTCCCCCATACACATATACATACACACATACACATATAGACATCTATCTAAACAAAACCCCGCGCCAGAAGAGGAAAAGAAGAGAAAAAAAAAGAAAAGAAAAGAAGAAGAAAAACGCCGAGAGGTGTACAGTACAGTACAGTACAGTACAATACATGGTTTATTCCTCCAACAACTCCAAAACCACCCAAATCGCGAGGCTCACGAGTGAAGGAGGGGCATCCATCCGGCATCTCACGCACGATTGGTCTGGGTCTTTGTCGTGCCCCAGATCTCTTCCCAGCCCTCCGGGTTCAGCTCCAGCGGCCCCGGGAGGGTTCCCCAGCGCGCGGGCTTGGACTCGCCCGGCTCCGGGAGACACAGCCACTGGCGCACGCAGCCCGGGACGTCCCTCGGGGAGTGGCTGATGTTGAGGAGGGCCTGGTCCCGGGTGAGGCCCGGGAAGCGGACGCAGCCCGTGGCGGCGAAGATGGACGGCTTCAGGTGGGTCGAGTGCGCTTGGGTGACGCGGTGGGGCACGGTGGTGACCCACTCGAGGGTCTCGCCGTGAGAGAGGTAGAGCATGGCTTTCTCGCGCACGGGCTCGTCCATGCCGGAGAAGGCCTCGTCGAGGATGACGAGGTCCGGAGAGGCGATGATGGCGCGCAGGAAGAGCGCCAGGCGCTGCTGGCCGAAGCTCAGGTCGCGGAAGGTCACGCGGTCCGCCCAGTCCAGGTCGTCGGTGTCGAAGAGCTGCCTGTCCAGCAGGCGCTCGGCCTCCTTGCGGCTCGTCATCGTGGTCGACGCGGCCGTCTTCTTGGTCGAGAGGTCGGCCCGGTGCCACAGCTGGTAGACTTGCTCGTACGCGCTCTCGCCCGTGGGGTGCAGCTCCGGGGCGAACCAGCGCAGGGCGGCGTTGACGATGGCGTCCGTGTCGAAGGAGAGCCGGGGTTTGGACATGGGGGCGTCGGCCCACGCGGACTCGAGCACGCGGCGCACGGTCAGGTGTTTGGGGAAGAAGGTGTGGACCTCCGGGCTGGAGTGGCCCATGCGCTTCTGCAGCTCGAAGATGCTGATGCCGGGCTCGCCGGGCGCGGGCAGACGGCTCTTGCCAAACAGTTTGATGGGGAGGGAGTAGGCCTGCGGGTGGTCGGAGGTGACGAGTGAGAGCAGGGTCGTCTTGCCGCTACCGTTGGGTCCAAAGATGCCCCAGCGCTGGCCGCGGTGGACGGACCAGTGCAGACCCGGCGTGTCCTCAGCCCGCTGCTGCCAGTCGCCCAACACGGTCTGTCGGGAGGGCGAGTCGGTGGGGCCGTAGGAGACCTTGACGCCGCGCATCTCGACTATCGCTCCGCCGGACGCGGCAGGGGAATCTGCCTTGGGGAAACCGTCCCGACTGCGGGGCTCGCCAGATGCGGGTCGAGCGATCCGCTTGGGGGACAGGAATATTGAATAGGGGAGTTTCGAGGCCTGTGCCATCTTGGCCAGAGCGGCAGCATCGGCTGGCCATCGCTGGAGGGTGACGTTGATCTCGTCTTTGGTGTTGCAGACGGCATCGACTGCGGCGGCCGTGGAGCCCTGGGCGAGCAGGTTCATGTTGGCGTCGATGTAGACGAGGTGGGTGATCCAGGGCGGTATGAGGTCCTCGGTGCGCAGGGACAGCACGAGGCGAGGGCTGTTGGCGCGGGCCATGTCGCCCAGGAGGTCGGACAGCAGCGCGACGGTGGGCGGATCCAGACCCATGAAGGGGCCGTCCAGCAGCAGCAGGGCGGGCTTGGCGAGCAGGGTTTTGGCGATGCGGGCGCGTCTGGTCTGGCCGTTGCTGAGGTTGCTGACGGCGCGGTCGAGGAGGCTGTCGAGGCGCAGATCGGCGACGACGCGCGCGAACAGCCGGCGGTCCACCTTGTCGTCGTCCGTCTCGAGCGGGTTCAGCTCGGTGTTGCCCTCGAGGTACTCGCGCAGCGTCCAGTCCTCTTCCTCCCTGCGGGACTCGTACCGCGCCGACAGGTACGCGCCCTGCAGGCTGGTGCCGCCCAGGCCTCCCCTCTCGGCGTCGAAGCCGACGTACTTGATGGCCCGGTCGGGGGTGCGCAGGTGCGGGTCGTCGATGTGTTCCGACGACAGGAAGGGGTATGAGCGGGCGGTGGGCGGGATGCTGAGGAACTGGTTGTTGAGGATCTGCAGGAACGTGGTGCGCGCAACCGAGGCCGGCGACACGACCGCCCAGTACTGCCTGTCCTCGGCCTGCACATTGCTCGGGAGCGAGAAGGTCAGGTCCGGGAAGACGGCCGGGTTATCGCCCGTTTCTTCCTCCCATGGGGCGGCGGCAGTGGCAGTGACAGTGGCAGTGGTGGTGGTGGTGATGTTGTTGTTGGTGGTGGTGGCGGCGGCAGTGTTGGCGGCGGCGGTGGTGGTGTCGGTGACGGGTGTGGTGGTCGGATAGCGGCGATAGAAGGTGGCGCGGTCGATGTCAACGATGGCCGTCGAGCTCTTCCATCGTGCCGGACACGTGTGCAGCAGCGGCGCGCGTCGTGGTTGTCGCAGAAGTCGGCGCACGACACTCGTTCGGTTCATGTCTGTCTCTCGTCTCGCGTGTGCATCTTTTTCCTCAGCAGACGCGCAGTTCTGTTTGTCTGCACGTGAAACCCTCGCGGGCCTCGGTCTCTGCTCTGCCGACCCGCCGACCGCCGCCACGCAACGTCACTTTCCCATCGTCGCCCTTCCACCTTCCCACTTCTCCGCACTTTGGCTCTGGGATGATGACGATTTATTGTTATTGATGCCTGCGCTGCTCTTCGTTATGTGCCACATGTAACCACACCAACCTGCTTTCATTGTATAAGACTCCGCCCCGCTCTTCACTACAGAACACTCCGATCCGCTTTTCATCACATACCACTCCGACCCGCTCTTCATCATATGACACTCCGACCCGCTCTTCATTACACGACAACCCCCTCTTACCCAGCACAAGGTTGTTGAACATGTGATTGCTCGTACATGTGATGATATCCAGATTCTGAAGCTATCCGTATCATGTTCTCTACTCTCCAGCCCCACAGACCGCAGGTACGGTTGCTCCTGTGCAATACTATCCAGATACCGCTGCTGACCCCCTCCTCAGGCGCCACCTCCTCATGTTCCCGGCTCCTCCTCTGCGTTAAGCCAGCAGACAAGGGCTTCTGGGACGGTGTATACCACCACCAACCCTCAGACCATCAGCAATTCCGTTCGGAACGGTCCATCCAACTCGGCTGCGTCGACCTTCTCTCAGAGACCGGCCAGCCAGATCGAGGCAATGCCACCTAACCCCGTCAGTGCTCCTGCAAACCTAAACCCGAACACCCAACCCTTCAATCCAGCCACTCGACATCCTGTCTTCTTCACCGCAAACCTGATAAAGCCGCCTTTCCCTCTGCCGAATTATCCCCCTTCCGCGTTTCATCCTGTTGCTTCGGGCTATGTTCTCGAGCAGAACAGACGCCTCGCTTCTTCTGCCGCCTTCGCGCCCCCTTCCAACAAGTTGTGAATGTGGCACCGACCCCTTGAGCAACATGTTTGGCTTGGATCTATAGCAATCCTCAGGCCAGACCTTTCGCGACCTCGTGAGTTAAGCTACGAAAGGCTCCAGTTGACAATCTTGCTCTTGGTTGGTGAAGAGACCAAACTGGGGACGATCGAAATGCGGAATCTGCAACCGTATGGCATGTTAAGGACCTGACTTGGTTCTGGATCAAGAACCATAGTGGGCAGAGACGAGGTGCAGGATCATCCCCATGTCCGATTCTTGAGTGGCCTCATCCGTTGCTCGTACACTCGTCCTGAACCGTTGGGGGTCGTGCATGATACAGTACAACCCGAGAAGTCCATATGATCGGTGCGGTTGTTCTCCCCAGCAGTTACCAGAAACACTGCAACCACACGAATTCAACATTTCCTCAGGCCTGTCAGCACTTACCGTTGTCAGCGCTTATTTGCATCGAGGTCCTCGCAGTACCGCGAGCTGTTTCCCCTCCGCGCTTCCGCCTGGGCACTGCACACACATACCAACGCATACCAACCTTTTCCTCCGATGCTTGTTTCTCCCTTGCTTGGCTATCGCGCCAACACATTAGATCCAAACATTGAGAGAAACCACACCATGAAGAACCCTATAGACTTTCCCCTAGCATTCCTGTAAATCGTAAAGCATGTGCATCAGTTATGTATAGGCATACAATACAACAACACAATGCGTTAGAATACAGCACACTAATTGCAATAACCGAAGTTAAATATATATCCACAGTACATGTATGAACAACACCACTAGATCGATTCACTCTCCGCCGTACGTACAGACATCTCGAGAAGAAAACAAACAGATCGGGTTTCGACTTCGGTTCGGGGCCGAGAGATTCCCCCACCGAAGAACCACGGAAGCCCGGAACGCCACGTGCAGGTTCTGTGTACTGTATTGTACAGTACTGTATATAGCAGCGTCATCGATTTTTTTCTATTTCCCACCCAGATAGTAGAAATGGGATTATCGAGGACAAACGTCATGGGCTGTTCCGTCATGCCAGAGGGATGGAAAAAAAAGACCTAGATGTTATTATCATCATCATCGTTGATTGTCATTGATCATGGATATGTAGAAATATATATCTACACACGTATGCATCCCCCCGTACCTTGCCCTACTTTTGTGTGAATTTATTACACTTGAAAGAATCCGAATGATTGATTGCTTGATTGACTGATTGATTAATTGATTGGCTCTCCCTCAATTCCTACTCCCCTCTCTACCTCTTCCCCCCTCCCGCTTCGTTGTCTTTTATTTACTTGTGTGACAAACACGGAGAGGATTCTCTGTGTGTGTTTACGAAGACTTGGGTTCGATCTCACAGTCATACTCACACTCTCACTCTCTCACTCTCTCACTCTCTCGAATTCTCTCTTACTCTCTGAGGGCTTGTCATACACCCGCATTCTCGATTTTTGGTATTGTTTGTTTGATCGATTGGTACATGTGCAAGCAACACGTTCTTGGCATAAGACTATCGATCTACTCCCAGTGAAGCCATTCTCGATCACTGCCAGCCAACCAGGACAACACTCAGGTCCATCATGTCGGACAAGGAAGAGCAGTCCAACGGCGGCGATTCAGAGCAAGGAAAGGGAGGACCGCCGCAGCCCGTCGGGTTCTTCGACCACTCTCTCAGCCACGTGCGAAAGGACATATTCTCGAAATGGCTGCTGACGACGGTGACGCTGATGGTCTTCATCCTCGGCGTGCTGTCCATCTACTGGGCGTGTCTGTTCCGCGTCGAGGAGAACCTCTCGAATCTGGTCGTGTACGTCGTCGACATGGACGCCCAGGTCGCGCCGTACAACACCTCCGGGATAACGCCGCTCGTCGGGCCCGTCATCACGGATCTGGCGAGGAGTATGGTCGCGAGTGGGTCGCCCACGATAGGCTGGGGTCCGCTGTTCGCGGCGGACTTCGACTATGACCCCATCGCTGTGCGCCAGGCCGTATACAATTTCGATGCTTGGGCGGCGATCATCATAAACCCGAACGCGACGGCTCTTCTCTACGAGGCTGTGCAGACCGGAAACACGTCGTACGATCCCATGGGGGCATGTCAGTTGGTGTACCAGGACTCCAGAGACGACACCATCTGGTTTGACTTTCTCGCGCCAATCATCCAGCCGTTCATGATGCAGGCTCAGGAAATGGTGGGCAGACAGTGGGCGTCCACGATGCTGCAGCAGGCAACCAGCAATCAGACCCTGCTGGCAAATATGGCTGCCGTATGTGCATTGTATCAACCGAGATTGGCCGACAAATACTGACGCTCTGCAGGTTCCACAAGCGATGAACCCTTCCATCGGGTTCAGTACATACAATCTGCGACCCTTCTACCCTTACCAGAGCATCCCCGCCGTCACGATCGGCTTGATCTACCTGATCATCCTCAGTTTCTTCAGCTTTGCCTTCTACCTACCAATCTGGATCAGGGTGAGTCATGCCTCACGCTTCCAGCACAAAAAGTCTTCCAGGCTGACATGTCCCGTCCACAGTTCCTCAAACCGGAAGGACACCCCCCGCTACGGTTCATCGAGTTCGTGATGGTGAGATGGGGAGGAACCATCCTGGCATATTTCTTCCTGTCGCTGGCGTACTCGTTCGTGTCTCTGGCATTCCAGATCAACTTCTCCGGGGGAAACCCAGTGACTTCGCAGACGGAACCCACGATGATCGAGTACGGCAACCCGGATGCGTACGGGAAGGGAACTTTTCTGGTCTACTGGATGCTGAATTGGGTGGGCATGGCGGCATTGGGGCTGGCGTGTGAGAACGTAGCCATGGTGGTCGGACAGCCCTGGACGGGCATGTGGTTGATCTTCGTAAGTGCAGCTGCAGAACATCTCACGGCGTCATATTCGACGGGTCGGGGCTAACTTGAAGGCAGTGGGTGATCACGAACGTGTCGACGGCATTCTACGACATTGACATCGAGCCGGGATTCTTTCACTACGGATACGGCTGGCCGCTGCACTACGTGGTGGAAGGCAGCAGACAGATTCTCTTCGACCTGCACAGCCGCATCGGACTCGACTTTGGGGTGTTGTTCGCATGGGCGGCTGTCAACACGGCATTCTTCCCGTTGACGTGCTGGTTCCTGCTGTACAAGCGGAAGCACAACGTGCACGAGTACTGGGCGTAGGATGCGTCAATGATGAGTCAGAGTCAGACGAGTGCTGGCCTGACCGCCTGGATGCACGAGAGAAACATGTTTGGACGCATGCATAGCGACTGGGACGGGGCCAATGAGGGCGGGCTGGAGTTCAACTGGAGTTCAGGAAAGCAGCTGGCTGTGTTTTGGACAGCATCATGAGATGATTAGATATTTATTTATTGTATAATAGTGACTCGACCAAGTCTCAAACTCGTGATGGTGACTGTCTCGGGTGACAAGTCTTGAGGGGCAGTCTTGATGGGCAGAGACAGTCTTGATGGGCAGAGACGATCTTGAGAGACAGAGACATTCTTGAAAGACAGTCTTCTCGAGACACATGTACATGTATGTAGGCAGCGCATGGACAGTAAAGGGGACGGGGGGAGGGCGCATGTGATAGAGAGCGAGAGAGAAAAGAGTGGGGGGAACAGAACAATCAGATAACGAAGAGCAACCGCGGATTTGCCGATACGTCATCTTGTTTGATCGATGGCGAGGGTGTTTGTGTCTTCTGTCTGCCTTCTGTCTTCTGTCTTACACTACACATCACACCCTCGCCGCTTAGCAAGCAGCCAAAACCGCCCGTCTTCTCATCAGCCTTCTCATCAACGACACTCTTTTGCCGCCCGTCGACCATCACCCACGCATCCACGCATCCTCGCCACCCGCTCTTCCATCAGCACAAGCACTCGCCCTCCCCGTCTCGCCCAAGATTAGCTCTCCAAACGTAGCCAAGCTGGGGAAGAGGCGACTTTCCGGCGACGAGCCGCACACCGCACCAAAGAGAGTCATGACTGTACGCACGCGGCCATGTCCCAGCGCCGAGGGCGAGACGACAGACGACAGACGAGAGACGCTGACAGCCCCTCGCAGGATCCCCAGATGCATGTCGACAGCCCGGCCGCGGCCGTGGAGCAGCTCAAGCAGGCCCAGGACGGCAGCGGAGACATCGACGAGTCGCTCTACAGCAGACAGCTGTACGTGCTCGGCCATGAGGCCATGAAGCGCATGGGATCGTCCAACGTCCTTGTCGTCGGCCTGCGTGGCCTGGGTGTCGAGATCGCCAAGAACATCGCCCTCGCCGGCGTCAGGAGCCTGACCCTCTACGACCCCAAGCCCGCCCAGCTGGCCGACCTGTCGTCGCAGTTCTTCCTCCACCCCGAAGACGTGGGCAAGCCGCGTGCCGACGTCACCGCGCCGCGTGTCAGCGAGCTCAACCCCTACGTGCCCGTCAAGGTCCACGCCTCCACCAACATCACAGCCGACCTGGGCCAGCTCGACGCCTACCAGGCCATCGTCCTGACCGACACGCCGCTCAAGGACCAGATCGCCATCTCCGACTACTGCCACCAGAAGGGCATCTACGTCGTCATCGCCGACACCTTCGGTCTGTTCGGCTCCATCTTCAACGACTTTGGCAAGAACTTCACCATTGGCGACCCCACCGGCGAGAATGTCCTCAGCGGCATCGTCGCCGACATCGACTCGGACGGCATCGTCTCCGCCCTGGACGAAACAAGACACGGCCTGGAAGACGGCGACTACGTCACCTTCTCCGAGGTCGAGGGCATGGAGGGCATCAACGACTCCGCTCCCCGCAAGATCACCGTCAAGGGTCCCTACACCTTCTCCATCGGCGACGTCTCCGGCCTGGGTCAGTACAAGCGTGGCGGTCTCTACACACAAGTCAAGATGCCCAAGATCGTCGACTTCAAGCCCTACAGCGAGCAGCTCAAGAACCCCGAAATCGTCATCTCCGACTTTGCCAAGTTCGACCGTCCCGCGCAGCTGCACGTCGGATTCCAGGCCCTGCACAAGTTTGCCGAGGCTCACGATGGAAAATACCCCAGACCACACAATGATGCCGACGCTGCTGAGGTCCTGAAGATTGCACAAGACCTGGCTGCCTCCGGCCAGGATCAGGTCGAGCTTGACGAGAAGCTCATCAAGGAGCTCAGCTACCAGGCACAGGGTGATCTCAGCCCCATGGCTGCTTTCTTCGGTGGTCTGGCCGCACAGGAAGTCTTGAAGTCTGTGTCTGGCAAGTTCGGCCCCATCCTTCAGCTGATGTACTTTGACGCTCTCGAGGCTCTCCCCACATCCACCAAGCGTTCCGAAGAGCTCTGCAAGCCGCAGGGCACTCGCTATGACGGCCAGATTGCCGTCTTCGGCCGTGAGTACCAGGAGAAGATTTCGAACGTCCGTCAATTTCTCGTGGGCGCTGGCGCCATCGGCTGTGAGATGCTCAAGAACTGGGCCATGATAGGTCTCGCCACCGGCCCCAAGGGCAAGATCATCGTCACCGACATGGACCAGATCGAGCGGAGCAACCTGAACAGACAGTTCCTTTTCCGCCCCAAGGACGTCGGCCATCTCAAGAGTGAATGCGCCGCGAAGGCCGTTCAAGCCATGAACCCCGACCTCAACGGAAAGATCGAGGTCATGAAGGACCGGGTCGGCCAAGACACCGAGCATCTGTTCAACGAGGACTTCTGGAACAGCCTGGACGGTGTCACCAACGCTCTGGACAACGTTGACGCCCGTACATACGTTGATCGCCGGTGCGTCTTCTTCCACAAGCCTCTCCTCGACAGCGGCACTCTCGGAACCAAGGGCAACACTCAGGTCGTCCTTCCGAGAATCACCGAGTCGTACTCCAGCTCTCAGGATCCTCCGGAGCAGTCTTTCCCCATGTGCACTCTGCGCTCCTTCCCCAACCGCATCGAGCACACGATCGCATGGGCAAAGGACCTCTTCCACACCTTCTTCGCCGGTCCCGCGGAGATTGTCAACCAATACATTGCCGATCCCAACTACCTCGGCGCCGCTCTCAAGCAGTCTGGCAACGAGAAGCAGACACTCGAGACTCTCAAGGACTCCTTGGTGGACGAGCGTCCCGAAACCTACGAGGACTGCGTCAAATGGGCACGTCTGCAGTTCGAGAAGCAATACAACAACGCAATCCAGCAGCTTCTGTACAACTTCCCCAAGGACTCCAAGACTTCTTCTGGCCAGCCATTCTGGTCTGGACCCAAGCGTGCACCCGACCCACTCAAGTTCGACCCTAGCAATCCCACCCACTTCACATTCGTGCTCGCCGGCGCCAACCTTCACGCTTTCAACTACGGCATTCCTCAGAAACAGAGTTCTGACCGTGCCGAGATTGCCAGCGTGCTTGAGAACATGATTGTCCCGGACTTCAAGCCGGACTCGAATGTCAGGATTCAGGCCAACGACAGCGATCCCGACCCCAACGCTTCCGCTGCACCCAGCGACGACGGTGACGATCTGTCAAAGATCATCTCCTCACTCCCATCTCCCAAGTCTCTTGGCGAGTTCAGGCTCACTCCCGTCGAGTTCGAGAAAGATGATGATTCCAACTTCCACATCGACTTCATCACCGCCGCCTCGAATTTGCGCGCGGAGAACTACAAGATTGCCACTGCCGACAGGCACAAGACCAAGTTCATTGCCGGAAAGATCATTCCAGCCATTGCAACCACCACTGCTCTCGTTACTGGTCTTGTGATTCTCGAGCTGTACAAGATTGTCGATGGCAAGGACGACATTGAGCAGTACAAGAACGGTTTCGTCAACCTGGCTCTGCCGTTCTTTGGCTTTTCCGAGCCCATTGCCTCCGCCAAGGGTAAATACCAGGGCAAGGACGGAGAAGTCACCATCGACAAGCTCTGGGACCGCTTCGAGACCGAGGATGTCACTCTCAGCCAGTTCCTCAAGGACTTTGAAGAGAAGGGCCTGACCGTCACCATGATCTCGTCTGGTGTGAGCTTGCTTTACGCCAGCTTCTACCCAGCCAGCAAGAACAAGGACCGACTTCCTTTGAAGTGAGTATTTCCTGCATGCATTCTCTCTTTATTTTCTTTACAAGACTGATTACTAACATTTTTTGTTTTCCTAGGCTGAGTGAATTGGTCGAGACCATCTCCAAGAAGAAGATTCCCGAGCACCAAAAGAACGTCATTTTCGAAATCACCGCCGAGGACACCACCGAGGAGGATGTCGAGATCCCCTATGTTATGCTCAAACTTCAGAAGTAGGAAGGGAACGGATATAAATGGACGTTTTCCCCTTCCTCTTTTTTCTTTTCTCTTAAACATACATTTTCCCCCCTCCGCCCTTTAGATGAAAAAGAAAAGAAGAAACCATAACAATTGGGAGAGAAGAGAAAATTCCAATGCGAACGTGAACGGTTCTTTGTGATGACAGGCGTGATTTTTTTTCTCTTTTCGTAGTGGTAGAAATTACTCCTGTCAAAGAGTGGTCGTTTTCTCTCCTCGTCTTTATATAGAGGTGTATGAGATTATATATTTTTTCTTCCCCTCTTACTCTTTGTTTCTTCTTTTCTTCCTTTTCCTTTTATCTGCTCAATAATCCTCCTCTTTTTATTTTTATTTTTGACTTTTTCGTCCTGTCTTCTTCCTCTCTCTCTTCTTCTTCTTCTACTTTCTCTCTCTCTCTTTTTTTTATCCCCGTTTTCGTGTTATTTTTCGTGTTTTTCTCTCTTTTCTGTTCTGTTCTATTCGAATCCTTTTTGGTTTTTTTTTTCCCTTTGTTTTTTATTTTCTGATTTCCTCCCTCCTCCTGCTCCTTCTCCCTCTTCTTTTTCTCTTTTTTTCTTTCTCTTCTCTTCTCTTTCTTCTTTATTTCTACTTCGTTCCTTTCTTTTCATTTTTTTCATTTTTTTCTTTTAGATTTTCCCTCTCTTCTTCCCTTTCTTCTTCCCTTTCTTCTTCTTCTTCTCTTTCTTCTTATCTCTTTTTTGTTGCTTCTTAAATTGTTTCACATAGGAGAGAATGAGGAAAATAGAGAAGTAAAGAGTGAAGAGTGAAGAGTGAAGAGTGAAGAGTGAAGAGTGAAGAGCGAAGCGCAGAGAAAAGCGTAGAGCGGATACTGCTAAGAAAAAAGAACAAAAAAGAAGCGACTCTAAATTGGCAGAGGTGTTTATGTTTTTCTCTACTCGTGGGGAAGTATCGCTCTCTCTCCTTCTCTCTCTCTATCGTTCACTCTATCGTTCTCCCCCCTATCGCTCTCCCTCTCCCTCTCCCTCTCTCACTCTCTTACAATCCTGAAATCTTCTCTCTTACAGTCTTGTAAAAGGGGGTATAGACATTGATTATCAGTGTAGGAACAGATATTACAGTGGGCTGTTCTATAAGTAGACTCGTAAATGTGATGATCCGGTAATAATAGGTGATAGTAGGTAAATCAATAGCAGGGTGATAAATGTAGCAATAAATATAGTGATAAATATAGTGATGAATGCAGTAATAAATACAGCAAACAAGAGTAGGCACTAAATAGCAGCAGTAACAAGCGACATCAATAACAACAGAAACAGATATAACGGAAAGAACAGGACTAGAAACAAATACAAAGCAGTTGGAAAATTCCAAACAAACCCTACTAAAAAGAACTAATAAGTAACAACAGAAAACAAGAGACGGTGTGAATAGGATATAGCTTGTATTACAAGACAAGAGAAAAAGGAAACTACATAAACGATAAATTACATATGAAACAGCGGCGGAACCAAAAAAAAAAGATGGGGTTCTTCT
>Ga0115856_100319_pt1 | contig 17803 bp, 8 predicted proteins | sample InSIn4gowninarea_FD_83870 | JGI IMG/M metagenome (GOLD analysis project Ga0115856, IMG submission 83870)
GATAATACATTATTCTTCGTTACAGTTGTACATTTTACTTTCTTTAAATATGAAGTACGCTCTATAACAAAAAAATCGACACACCAAGAAAAAGTTGCCCGACTGAGACGAAAATTGGTGGATAGGAAGACAAGGTACAGAATAGTAAATGATTAAAATTTCAGAAAAATTGAATAATTTATTTCAAAGATACAGTAACAAGTTCAATAAGGGGTTGACCCGCCTCTAGCCTGAATACAAGCTGACACACGGCGTGGCATAGACCGATATAGCTCCCGGGTGGTCTCCTGCGTTATTTCCGGCCAAATCCGCACCAATTGTCGAAAGAGGTCATCAACATTCCGTGCCAGATGCAATCGCCTTCCCATCATATCACAGACACGTTCGATGGGAGAAAGATCTGCAGGCCAAGGAAGAGTTTGACAAGCTTTCAGACAGTTCATAGCAACACGTGCCGTATGTGGTCTGGCATTGTCCTGCTGAAAAACCAGCCCAGGGCACTGCAAAAGGAACGGTAGCAAAACAGATCTTAGGTTGTCGTCGACGTACCGCTGTGCAGTAAGTGTACCTCTAATGACGACCAAAGGGGTCCGGCTGTCAAAGCAAATGGCACCCCAGACCATAACGCTTTGTTGAGAGCCGGTATGGCGTGCAATGGTGAAAGTAGGGTCCCCCCTCTGCCCTGTGTGTCTCCAAACACCTCTTCGATGATCGTCAGGGCAGAGTTAGAAGCGGGATTCGTCGCTAAAGACTATACGTCCCCAGTCGGCATCATTCCAACCTGATTGAGCCATGCACCACTGTAATCTGGCTCAGCAGTGTGCAGGCGTGAGTGGCAGGTGGCATAACGGTCGGCGCGAGCGTAGATTTCGCTCTCTCAACCGTCTGTGAATGGTCATGGTGGACACTGGTTTCTGGGTTGAACGTCTGCTGGTTGATAGAGATGAAGACAGTTGATCGGACAATCACTCTGTCCTCATGATCTGTTGTAGCCCTAGGTCGACCGCTACCATCCTGACTCTGAACTCTGCCATTTTTCACCCATCCTTGCCAGCATTTCGTCGCATCGCTTCGATTCAAATGACGAGTCCAACCGGCCTCTTTCAATCCAGTGATACGACCTCTGTCAAACTCTGAAAGTTGTTCGTAATGAGCACGAATTCTGCAGCGAGGCTTTTTTTAAGTTGTTGAAAGTTAATCTGAAACGCAATCAAACCGAAAGTTTTAACAACAGTTGAAGAACTGCTTCTTATATACGTCTGCTGGATTCGCAGTTCCGATGCGCTATAGATCAAACTATTCATTCATTGGACACCGAATTTTAATCTCTTTTGCATGTAGGTTCAAAACATTCATGCATACGAAATTTCAAAGCAATCGGATGATTGCTTCTTGGTGCGTCGATTTTTTTGTTATAGAGATCTGATAGTCGAAATCAATCGATATTTCAATACCTGGGTACTTGGATTTAAATACGTACTTGAAAGTCGAAAGGGACATTGCCGTTACTGTCACAAAATGTTGGGTATATGGGACACAAAAACCCTTGTTTCATGAGAAACGATTGGTAACAAAGCCCACTCATTCGACAAAAGAAGCGAGGATTCAAGCTGGAAGGGAAAAAAATAAAATCAATATATTCTCATAACATACCAAATAAAAGATATTTAGCCCCAAAGGTGAATCATGTTGAGAGCCGGTTCCCGTGGGATCACCGAAGCACTCAACAGCAAAAGGCATGGTCAGTATTTGGTTGGGAGAATGGAGGCTGCGACAATTAGCTCAAGTATACTCCCTATCGTGTTTGTTAAACCATATTTAAAAGAAAAAAGAGAGAACACTCAGAAACGCCATTGAACAGCGTACATATCAAAAACTCCCCTAATTGTGGGAGAGTCTCTCCCCCCCCACCACCACCACCACCATAAGATTCGATCTCAGGTACGCGGCGTGGTAAGCAGATATCTTGTCCATCATGCAAAACTCTTGCTATGAGTAGTGTTTTATTTCTTTCATTCCTTCTTTTTCTGCCTCACGTCCTTGCAGACGTACTATATTGCCCCCGAGGGCGGGGAAACAGGTTCTATCCATAGAGTAAGAATAGGATAGATTGCGCTTTCCCCCTGCGCAAGGAAGAAAGCTTGTCTGCAACATGGTTGTCACGTGATTCAGGGCAGAAAGACATTTTCCCCGATCACTTGTAGCTGCGCGAAATTAAAAAAAAAAAAAAAAAAAAAAAAAAAAATTTTAAAATAATTATAAAAAAAAAAAAATAATTAAATAAAAAAAAAAAAAAAAAAATATACCAAAAAAATAGATAGATTACAAAAAAAAAAAAAAAAAAAAAAAAAAAAAAAAAGACTTTATCGTTGCTGGTTTAATAAATAACCGCGTGTAGTAGAAGAGAAGAGACGAAGAAACGGTAATTGAGAATTTAATTATAAAACAAATTTACAATATTTTTTTAAAATATTAATGTGAAATATTTAGTTAATGTTTGTTGTTTAAGAGTAGAGTTTGTTGTTAAAAGTAAAATTCATTTTCTTTTGCTTTGCACTATTTATTTTAATACTTTTATAAGCCGGCGAATAAATGTGTGCACTTGCATACAAAAAGTAATTTGTCTTCTTTTACAAATCGTTTTTTTACATTTATAACAGGAACAGGACTGAGCCATCCTAAGACAAAAATACCTCAAAAAGAATGCAATCAATTGTCACAACGGAAATAATATAGACGAAAGGGCGAAAAAATATTTATCGGCACGCGCTTCTCTCGCTTTCTACCCTGAATCACGTGACTACCACCTGAGAGATGTTGAAGACATGCGCAGAAACCAAAGCGCACTCTATCTTAGTTTTACTCTATGGTTCTATCACGAGCCAGCCGATCTAAAGATTCCCATCCCCTAGAATTTAGACTCGACCCGAACAGCTACCTAGGATGCAGCCTACGGAACGCAGGCTTTTCTTACCCTCCATGCCGTACCCACTGAATTCTGCACTTTTGAGTTCTGGACGGACGACATCTGCCATTTACCGTACAAGGATGAATCTCTACACCGCAGTTTCAGTGTATTAGGCATTCGAATTTTTGCCATTCCCGTACTTCACCTGAATTTCCTCACTTTTGAAATTCCGGTACTCGGACACATACACAAAAGCATTCTCTTCCATTCCCGTACTAACTGAATTCCTGCACCTTGAAATTCTAATAATTGGACAAAGCGAGGCTCATTGGATCCATGCTGATACCCGGTTTTTACTTCTTATATGCTAAGCCCCCCCCCCCCCCCCCCCCCCAAACACCCCCCTCCCAGCGCCGACTTTCTCCCCTCAAAAAACAAAACCCAGGCCAACCACCCGAGCCCCACCCAAAAGGCCACACCCTAAGCACAACTCACGCACCACAGGGGCAATGGTGCTCTGAGAAAACGAGTTCACACAACTACCACAATAGGGTAGAGTCACCTTGCGCTGAGCTGAGGTATAGTAGTAGAGCAGTGCGCCTCATACCCCTAAGCACTGCTGATGATGAATGGTAGAATATTGCGGCATTACGTATCTGACAAGATGACGTCTCGCTACAGGTATGTATCTAGATGTCTACGAAAATTTATTTAGTACTTCACTTTTTTACGCTAGTTCAATATAAAAACGCTACAATTATAACTTTCTGGCTGTAGATGGAGTGAGTTCAAGATAACAGAAAATGACTGATAATAAAAACAAGAAGATATTATTTTAAGCAGAGAATCACGTGTGTTTCTCGAGAGCACATATAGGTCCATAGTCTATAATGTTAGCTTTCACCTGGCACATATATGCGTTGCATCCACAGACCTCAACGATAGCATGTACTGGGTGCATGTAGGGTAAACTAGGGAGGTTTGACCATAGGGGAGGTTTGACCCACCCCAGGGGCGTACGCAAGGGGGGGTTTAGGGGTTTAACCCCCCCCCCCCCCCTTGAGCTCAGACAAAATGGTAAAAATAAAAATTTTAGTAGAAATTATGCCTATTATTTTTTAGAATTGGCATTGAAGTTGAAGATATATTTTTTTCTTCTAAAAAAAATCTTCCTTAAGGGCTAAAACATACGAGGCGACGGCGTGCTGACTCGACATCGAGTCGACGCGTTTAGCGATAAAACACACGGTGCGGCGCTGAAGCGGCTGCCGAGTCGACCGCTGCTTCAAGATTGCACTATTTTTCAGGGTTTTCCTCTCATCTATTGCCCAAACAAAAAATTGTAAATAGAGGGCTATGAAGTATATAGATTTCTTGTGACTTTCTAGAGAAATCTACAAAATCTACAGACGTTTTTATTCTATAGAAGATTAATTTTAAGAGGAATTCGAAAGAGATTTCTATTCGATACAAGAAATATTACTTATTTCTCTCTGTGTGTGCCGATTAAATAGATTCTTGGCTAAAGGAATCCATACAGATTTTAGAAGAGAGTTTCTAAGTACATTTTATAGAGATTTCTATGAAGATTCTAAAATGAATTCCATGCAGAAAAGTTCTTCAGAGATTCAAAAGAGATTTCTACAAAAATGTCTATGATTTATATGTTATTGCTTATAAAAAAGTGGTCCATAATTCTAAAAGGTTCTACAAGGTGCATTGTCTCTATATTTTTTTTTAGAATTTAATGGAATATTTCCGCAAGAGTATGATGCGTAGGTGATGTTGATGTTATCACCTCATCTTTGCCTAAAGAAATGAATAGAAAAACAGATGCAGGTGGAGCCATTCCGACTCTAATTCAAACTCAAACGATGTATTGACATTTGTGATCACAAATTAGAGAAGAATCTGAAATATTTTTCATCTCTATAAGAATGTTGCAGTTATCTTGCTAAACTATATACCATTGTAAGAGAAAAGCGATGAATAACGGGAAGACAGAAAAATCGCGCTAATTTTCCCTCATCGACACCCGAAACATAGTATTTCAGAGTTAGTATATTTATACCATTTATAGAAAATTTTATAACACAATTAGACTTAAGATTTTTATCGCATCATGATATTTTGAAAGGATTTCAGTGCCTTCTTCCTGCCGATTCTTTCATTTGTCAACCTTCAAACATAAAGGCTTTTGAAGCACTAGTGGAATTTTACGATCAAGATTTGGATACCTGTAAAGAAAGCCTTAAGTCGGAACTAAAACTATGGTATAAAAGATTAAAAAGGATTAGTGAAGACGGAGGTAGTGTTCCAAAAACTGCGGCGGATGCTCTTGGAATGTGCAATAAAGATGTAACACCAAACATTTTCAAACTCCTAGAAATATTGATCATTCTACCTGTTTCAACGAGTGCAAACAAAAAATCCTTTTCGACTTTACGCTGTTTAAAGACTTATTAACGCAATTCAACGAGTAATAATAGAATGAATGGATTGGCGCTCTTAAACATTCATAGACAATTTACCCCAGCTGTAGAAGACATTTTAAACGAACTTGCAAAAAAATCCCGTTGTTTGGATATTACTGCATAAATCAATACATTTTTAACGTGTTTGTATTCTGGCTTAATTCTCTATTTGTCGGTAAGTTATTTTTTGTTCAAATTCATTGGTTTTCTATAGAATATTTCACATTTATACGGTTATTATTTAGGTAGATGTTACATTATGAGTAGTTTTTTCTGGCTTGATTAATTCCTACTTTTTAATAAAAATAAAATATTTTAATTCTTACTATAAAACAAATATGTTCTTAAACTTAAAAATTCAAATCAAAATTAAACCAAACAATGTTGTCTAAATAAAAAGTCAAAATTGTCTGGCTGTCTAAATTAGGGAAATAATAGTGCTTTATTACATACTTGAATTTCTTTTAGTAGTTTCAAAAAATTATGAACCCCCCCCCTTAAAAAAATTCTGCGTACGCCACTGACCCACCCTACTTTTTTCATATTTAAACATTTATTCAACTGATGAGCAGCAGATGGCAGAACAATATTAAGTAGAATACTATGTTATTTTTGCTTGTTAGCCATTTTCAACTAGAATTTAGGAGTAATAACAAGTGATAGTTTTTTCACCCCAAAAATTTTTGCTGCTGCAAGTTCATCTCTCCTGTGCCATTTGTTAAATAAAAAAGTTATTGTTCTCTTTTCAATACAGTTATTGTCTATTGCTTGTAATAATTTATCTCTAGACATTTAATTATTGCACCATGACTTTTATTAACTTTAAATTCACGAGGTTCAAGCCTCCCTCATAGTGGGTCAAACCTCCCTCAAGTGTGGAGGTTTGACCCAGTTTAGAGACTCTAGAAAAATCAAAATTTAAAAAAAGTGTAGATAATTTAAGAGGAAAAAAAATGATGTAAAAAGATGCCAAACATTATAAGCTAACAAATAAAATAAAATCTGAAATTTGATTATGTCCCAAAAAAATAATAAAAATACTTTTGTGAAAAGTGGGTCAAACCTCCCTAGTTTCCCCTATGCGACACAGCGTCAAAAGGTTAACGCTAACACAGATCACTTACCCATTAGCGTTGCAAAACGAAATGGCTGGCATTTCAGTTACTCTGGGGGAAGATTCCTGAATGTTTATGACGGTGGGGTAGGTCCAGTAGAGAAACATGAAATTCAGCGTCTGGAAAATAAAGCCAGCAATGCACAAAACTATCACGCCTAGTTTCAATCCGGTTCTGCCGATTTCTCCGGTTTTCGTCATTGTTACGTCCTGAAAAGTTTGCAGAGAAAAACCTGAGTAAATGCATGAGGTGAATGAAAGTACGAAAGCTTTACGCCTGAAATTGATAACCAATTATGTTGATTACATCAGAAAACATTTTTTGGTAAGCACTATCTTCGAGGTATTACCATGGAGGATGGCCAGTTCTGATAGTCATTTGTGAAGGGTTATTCGTGGGAAGACCATCGTTGCCCTCGAACTCGAGAACAATAGGAATTAGCGATGTCTCACCCAGGATTCGAACCTAGATCGTATCTCGGGAAGCGGGGGCGCTATCTGCCATGTGCATTGGACTATTACATAAGCTCTTACGTAACTGCTACATAATAAACCAACGGCTTTTCTTCGCTGACCATCTAAATTGTTCTCAAAGTTGTGTGAAATAGAAACTTTGGTCGATCAACCTTAAAACTTAAATATTCGCCAATTCAAAATTGTTTGACAAAAACAGAGTCACTGTGCCTGAGATCCTGTTAACACACTATCTTCCCAGGTGGAAAAAAATCGGCTACATTTGTATTCGTAACACAGTTGTGAAAGAAAACGAAACGTCTTCACGGAAGCTGGCATTAAAGCGGATCGGTGACTCAAAATGAAAATTTGTCCTGAGAGAGTTGGTTTTCCAATATTCTATCTAGTCAAATTAACTTTAATAAACTCTGTCACTTGATGAAATGGCTTATCGTTAATGAATCCTTTATACAGTCTGTTTAATTAAGTAGTTTTCTTTTACCTTTTCATTTTTCCTTCTAAATTTACTTCTTGTATTTGTTGTTTTTCATTTTCATTTTTCATTTTCTACTTATTTTTCTAAATTGCTTTTTCTGTTATTTTGTTTTTGCATTTTTACAATCCTAATTCAATATATGGTTTACTTTGCAATGGTTTACTTTTCACTGGTTACGATTACTGATGTAAAATTAATTATTGCTATTGACGATCCTAGGTAAACTAGGCCGTCATCATCTTTGTATATAATATTTCTCAACTGTAATCTGCCCAGAAGTTTTACAGTATTTTATATGTAATTGTATTTAAAAAATTTGTATTGTTTATTTGTTGAATAAAATTTCTCTCGTTGGTGGTCCTGACCCAGGACCTGGAACGCGTATTCGCTGGGCAGCGGGTTTCTCCGTTGGGGAAACACCGTGTAAGCAATGCCGCGTCCCCAACGAGAGTGAAGTGAAGTGAAAATTTGTGACGATGCCAAATACAATCTATCAATGCATATTGTCCACGATGCCACCAAATATGAATGCAGTCATCAAGGTACTTTAGGTAGAGCAAGGACTCGTCTGAATAGATGACTTAACGCTATTTCTACAAGCAGGAATGATAGCCAAAGCCATGGTCGCCATGCTGTCAGTCCATGCTGCTGCAAACATCATCAAACTGTTCGAGCCAGAACTCTTGCCAACGACACTTTTTTCAATTCAATGTATGTGACGCAGCTGTACAATCTCTTACAGCCATGCAGATAACACATCCGTCTTCTCAGCTGTTGCAGTTGTGGGGTGAGGCATTATAAGATCATGCACGACGCTCCGTACAACTGTCCTGAATCCATTTACTTCACATAAAGCGGACTGTCATGGGATTTTGATCAACCTGAGAAGCAATATCTGCAATCTTGGTAGGGTAGTCTTTCGTGTGTTAAAGCCCCACGTGTTGGTGGGCGTTTCTTCTTCTTATACGAGGCATAACAACAACTGCTATCAAATCTCTCTATTTTACACACTTTATAGATGCTGCTACCGTCGCCTGCGTTGCATGAATGCACTGAAATTCTATTCTCGTTGTGTATCATAGCATGTTTTATTTGTCACGCAAATTTCACGCGTGTGACATGCTGCCTTCTTGGTGTAGCCACTTCGATGAATAATAATGTATTTCAAATAGACTGGATTTCAGTGATAATAAAGTTACATGATTCTATGGTAGAATAAATAACGCCCATTTTTATAGTGAAGTAAATGCATAGTATAGACGCAAAAGTACAGGTAAGTGCCATAATCCAGGGATAATAGGTTAGAATCCTAAAGCAACCCTCTTAAATAGCCTATTTACCTACAGATGTGCAGGAAAACGTGCATGTGAAATCTGTGAACTCTGATATGATTCTCCTTTCGCGTACGGCCTTTTTTGCCCAGAAATCTACTAGAAATCCTAGAAAAATCCATCTATGCGATATTCCATTCAAAATTTTAAAAAATGGTGTGTGGTACGCCATTATGCCCCTTATTGGCGAATCGAGGCCACCTTGAACAGGTAAAGAAGGTTTCATCCATTGGAAACTCGAAGTCCGAAAGCTAAATGTTCATCAATTAACTTTTAATATAATATGTGAGACCTTTATTTTTCTTACGGGAAATATATAGTCCAAATTTAGGGATCACATTGTTGATGTTTTAGAAAGAGAAATAAAATATAGTTACGTCAGCGATTAAAATGAAGATAATATATCAATTTCAGTTTGTCATACCTTTACCTCGCTATGACTCACTGATGGACACCAAATTTATAACTTGGCCTTGGTCTTAGAAAATAACAACTCAGTATTATAATTCCAACTATCGTGGAAAATAAATATTAAATGCTGAAAATATTCGATGTAACTATGAAACTTGTAGGCTTACAGTGAGCAAAATAAGTATTTGCACACACGCACTTTTTTGCATAAATAATCCTAGAAAGCAAATGTGACGAAATTGTTTTAACTATTATTATATTCAAATAAAAAACAAACACGAATAACCATCCTTTTACCTTAAAATATAATAATACACATTTTAAAAAATAAAACAGGATTTTCGCGTGCAAAAAAAGTATTTGCACACGAACATAGACTGTTTAAAAAGCAATTAAACGCAGACATTATGCACATTTCACACATCAGTCCCGCACGAAAATAGTGCAGCACTTTGTAGTTACATAATATAATGACTGGAACGGGAATTCTGACAGTTTCTGTGGTCATGGCGCCGAAAACGTGTGAGCTTCCTACAGCGATCCGTGAGAAGATTATAACCCTTCACGATTCTGGATTCAGTTACCGAGAAATAGGTAAACAGTTAAATTTAAACTTTTCTAGTGTTCGTTATGTAATAAAGAAGAAAAAAGAGACTGGTACGACAAAAAACAAGCTACGAACTGGGCGTCCAAGAAAGCTAAATGCAAGGCAAAGGAGGACCATCATAAAGGAATGTACAAAAAACCCCTCTATAAGTGCTCGAGAACTGTCTGTTGATGTCGCTTCAACTTCAGGAACAGCAGTTACACCACAAACTATTAGAAATATTCTTCATGATGCAAATGTTCGAGGCAGAGCCCCTCGGAAAAAACCATTTATCAGTGAAAGAAATAGGCTGAAAAGACTTGATTTTGCCAAAGCTTATGTCAGTAAGCCACCTGAGTTTTGGAAAAATGTTATTTTTTCCGATGAAAGTAAGTTTAATATTTTCGGCTCAGATGGAAAGAAAACTGTGTGGCGAAAGCCAAATACGTCTCTTCAAATAAAACACTTTAAACCAACTGTAAAACATGGCGGTGGTCATGTAATGATTTGGGGATGTATGTCTTTTAATGGTGTTGGTGAAATGGCCTTTATTGAAGGTAATATGAATGCCAAACACTACATCAGTGTATTGCGAGATAATTTATTTAAAAGTGCTATGAAATTGGGAATTGCTGATTCATATTATTTTCAACAAGATAATGATCCCAAACACACGGCGTACATTACGAAGTTATGGTTGCTATATAACGTAAAAAACCGATTACAAACGCCACCACAATCACCTGACCTCAATCCAATTGAAAATTTGTGGCATATTTTGGATTTGCAAGTAAGGAAAAGGAAAATTTCTAGCAAAGCTGACCTTAAGCAAGCTCTTAGAGAAGAATGGCTAAAAATCAGCAGTGAAACATGTCACAACTTGATCGAATCAATGCCTAGACGATTACAAGCTGTAATTGAAGCAAAAGGCATGCATACTAAATACTAGTACTGTTTTTTTAATTTTAAATATCCACTACATTCTTATTCTCTCTGCTAGTGTGCAAATAATTTTTTGGCATCACAAATGTTATTTCTTTATGTTTTCATATTTTTAAATATAAATATGGAGTCCAATAATGAATGTGTTATTTGTTTTCGTAAATATTTTTCATATTTTTCATTCATAGTTCATTTTGTGTTTATTTATGTGTGTTGCAGCAGATTTCCCTGGTGTGCAAATACTTTTTTTGCTCACTGTACATCTTGTTGCGAGTTTACAAAGAAACCTAATGCCTAGTTTTAATCTGTGCGCCGGATTTCAATCAAAAAAAAAAAACTTTTTTTCTATTCAATAAATGATTTTTAAATGTAAAAAATGAAGGAATGAAAGTTCGTATTTTTTCATCGTGTAAAACAGTACAAATTTAGCGTTTTTTTTTTTACAACATTTAAACTTATAAGCCAAATATAAAAGAGCTTTAAATAAGAACTCGTGCTTACCGCATAAATAAGGTAAAGATGTTCAGATAACAGTAGTTTTCACACGCATTCGAGAACTCAAATTTCGTCATAAAATTTTTGAACTAATGGCCTTGGTCTTAAATCGATAATTTCACGACCAAGTTTTCTAGTGCATGTGGTTGTCTACATGTTTATCCCGAAAGGATTTTTCTTGTTATACCCATCTCAGACTTGAGTCTACATGGTTATTCCATTCCATATCTAGTTTCGATGCAACTAGTGTATTGATTATTTCCCAACTTTTCTGCCACGTGTTGTCTCCCCCTTATCAACCAGAACGTAAATGCTTGAGCTATGTCCTGTTTTCAAATTAACGACAAGAAAATATTTTACGATCGAACTTGTCGTTTTTAGTCTGTTTTTCAACGACATACTTATACCATTAAAATGACAGTCCATTATATTTTCACAGAATGGTATAAACATTCTGAGAAAATTAATGGTACAGTCGTCCCCACTTATTGAGATCACGGATAATAGAATACCCCGCTTATAAGAATAAAATATATTGGAACCAAAATTATTCCCATAGGATTAATGTTAATTTTCCCCGTTTTAACGAATAATCTTCAGATGCCCTCCTCGGATAATCGAATAAAGTTGGCCCAACGTTAGCTTTCGAAACGTGTTTAAACAAAGTACAAATGTGTGTAAATGAAATTTTTATCTTTAGAGAGGGTCTACCTCTCCCCTTTTCTATTGTTTAAAAATAATTTCTGGCTCCTCTTACTGGAAAAACTAGAGATGGTCACATTCAACCACACCAGTCAATGGTCGTCAGTCATCGCATTCTTACACACTGCTCGAAGGACTTTCTTCAGAAAGAAATTTATCTCGAAACACAATGAACTCTCGAAACGTAAAGATGTTAGTTTATGAAATAAATTAAAAATTCTAGAGAAAGTTAAAAATCGTAAAACGCAAATCAAAATTGCCAAAGACTTTCGAATTTCATACACGTTGTCTCAAACATTAATCGGAATGCGCAGAAAATTCTAGAAGAACGGAAAAAGAATGGAAGTTTAGATACAAAACGGAAGTACGAAACGAAAGTTGTATTCATCTTTTTAATTACGATTAAATTAATTAAAATTCAACATTGTAAAACTATGTTTTGTCATAATATTAGAAGAGTAATCTTATTACTAATATTACAGTAAATATTTTTGCATTTTGATTCTATAACCCCACTCCCTCTTTCTTCATTTGTACCTATATTTCCTTCCCCGCCTAAACGAATACCCCGCTTAATCGAATAACATAGGCTGGAACGGCTGATATTCGTTTAAGCCGGGCGGACTGTATATATTCATGTATCTCTACGGCTTTCAACTTAACGATACGTAAGATATTCTTTGGTGGCACCGAAATGCACAACTAATTTTTTTTTAAAATAGAGCTACGCAGAAGGAAACACATATAAAGTTTTATAAGTATTCAAAATCCGAAGCAAAAATACAAAGATAGTGAATCTATTAAATAATGTGTAAATATTTCATATTTATACGTACATTATTATTTAAATTTGTGTTAATCTCGAATATGCTAGGAAAATTCAAAATCAACAAATGCTCAACGAAAAAAAACATTTGAATTCACCAAAGGACGATATAAAAATTTTGAACCTAGCCTGTATTAAAACTTTACCAAATTTGATCTCGACATTATGAAACTTCGACCGAACGTAAGATAACTTGTTTTTAACAACTATGAATCTCTACATGAATGGCACCATTTTTTTTATCAATATATAATCCAGGGGAAAAACATTATATGTAAAACCTACTCTTGTTGAAGTTCAGAAAAGTGATATATATAATTGGATCAGTTATGTATATAAATGGATTACATATCCAGTTGAATTATACTAAGGGCAAAACATACCTGAGAATGACTGGTGCGATTGAGATACACGTAAACTTTTACTTTGAAGCAGTGTTTGTTCAGTTTTAAGCCTTTGTATTCATAGTTTTTATGTAATTGAAAACATTAATGGGGATTGAATAGTTTCATATAAATTACAGTTTTAAGTAATTTAATATAAAAGTATTTTTTATAGTGTTTTTCCTATCCATTTACTATATAATCGTTATCTTAAAGACTGGCGACTGCTTCCTCGTCCACACTCACTATTCTTCCATAACCATGACAACAGCCGACGCAGTTTCTCACTCCAGTCTTTAACCACGTGGTTAGAACAATTCAGGAGTGTTTTAAGCAGATTAAGTTTCAGATTTTTGAAAAGAGCAATCCGGGTTTCACAAAGAAAATTTCATTAACCTTTTGTGCAGTTGCTATGAATTAACTGGCAAAGCGAATAGAATTCCTCCACTAAAGGGCATTTCACACACCAATGCACACACAGTTTCACTAGACATCAAGACATCATCTTTGACAACTTTTACTTCAACCTGTTCCTAACCAACAGAGGTCCATTCCCCAGCTTTCTCCACTCCATCGGAAAGCTTACCTCGCTTAACTGCGTGTGTGGAGGATATGGAGATGCCATTCACTATATCACCACTTGCCCACTAACCACCAGATTTCATCTCACCAAACCAGCCGCTTCCTTGTGGGAGCAATGGCGCACCAATACCGTTAACACATCACACAGCAAAACACGCATCAGAAACCTTGTAATTTGGCTTTTGGAATACGAATATAATATCGAGTCTCCATAAAAATTTAGTTCTGTTTACAGATATTATGTACGATTTTATGCTTGTAAATTTTGTAAAGTTGTAATGTAATATTCTAAATGTCATGATTTCAATAAAAATGTCCTGGCCCCTTGCCTTTCGGGTGCAAATAACCATCGGGTTTCTCGTCCGGGCAAGGGGTCTCTGGTGTTCTGCTGTGAATTAACAGTACTCAAGAGAAAAACTCTGGTGTTATATATTTGTGATTTACTACAACGGAATTAGTATTGCATAGTTTTTATTTTTACAGCGTATTTAAATTTGTAATGGCTTATAACTGTTTCGATTGGCATTTAACGCAAAAATACATAGTGGTGAAATCTACCTTCGCTTCATCATATTAGAACATTAAGGCTTAATATAAAAAAACGAATTTCTCTGTAAAATTTTGCAAGACCGGATAAGCGCATTGAAAAAAAAATTGAGAATATCACACCTTATCGTGTTTTGTGCCTCGTTGGCTAAAATATTGTAGAAAAGACAATTTCACGACGCTGTTTCAGCTGCCGCTTCTATAGTTATAGAGGTGGATGAATTAGTACAAGTTTTAAGGAAACCGAGTATAAAAAAATTTCTAACCAATTAAGCGCGTCTACTTTTTTTTAGTTACTGATTTCTGTGGTCAGCTTAAGAATCTTATTTTTATCACAGTATAAACATTGTTTATAAGTGACTATTTTCATAAAAGAGAACCTCCAAGTAAGGATACTTGACTATTCAAAACATCGGGTCCTTTGAATTTCCCTCATTAAGAGATGGGATTACCTATGCATAATCAGGTAAGCAGTTTACAGTTAAATGCGATTACGACTGCTTATTATTGCTAATTGACTTTAGCCACTGCAACGTGTTTAAAATTTGCAAAATAAAAATGAAATCTGTTAGAAATTTTTATTTCATTTTCATATACATTGTTACATAACTCAAAAGAAATACACATCGAATTCCACTAAAACATTAGGGAACAAACAAAATTAATTTCTCTTTGACTGTAACTGTACGAGAGTTTCCATTACCAAATAAATAACTCTTTCCACTTTTCCAAAGTAAAAAGTGTTGCCGCTCAAAGCGAAATGTAATAGGTTTCGACTGTTGGAAAACGGGCGAAAATGAAACGAAGATTCAGTCGAGTAATGTGGATTCAATGAATTTTTAGAAATGAAGTTTTTGGTGAATAAGCTATGGTAGTTAGATAATTCACAAAATGCTAAATGATTTTTATCATCCAGTCTTGTCTGTTGAATGACGTTTTTGTCTTACTCTGGATTGAATTTATTGTCTAACAAAGCACTCGGAGTGTTGAAGGTGGTTTTCAAGTCTGTTTGCATCTTGAGAAATGGTGATTGTTCTTCCTCAATAACTTGTCAGAATCGGAACATTTCACACCGGACTCGATGCAGGATGTCTTTCATCTGGGTAACTTGATTTTGCAGCTGTGTTCTTTCCTGGGGAATAGTTTGCATATGGAACAACATCGGCGTATTGCGGTGGTTGTTGCTCATTTAGGAACGTGTTGACATATTCCGGTGGCGCCAAAGACGATTGCTCGGCGTACGACGGACTCGTGTACCGTGGTCTAGCATAGGGTGATGGCTCTTGATACACATAATCCGGATCTGGTGAATACATCTGCCTAGCCACAGGTGGATATGGTGGTGGAGGTGTCACTAGAAGATGAAACAAGAGGTTTGTTTAGACACACTTTGAATCACTAGATCTCCATAGGAATATAAATACTGAATTGAGTTTAATTTACTGAATTTTCTGTATAAGGATACATGAAAATGATATTTTTGATCATTTTGGCTTGAATGAGGACAAACTTGGATACATTCGTGCAGTCATTCGACCATAACAGATGCCGAAAGAAATGAAGGTCGTTATTTGCCTCCAAGATAAGAGATTTTTCTCACCAAGTAAGAGAAAAAAATTCGAAGAGAACCAAAATCATAGGCTACTTAAATTTCCTAAAATAAAGAGGAAACGGCATGCTCGAGATAAACAGATGACCCATTTGAATCCATGCCCTGGCTTATAATAATGCTAAGGAGGAGGGGAAACAAATCTATTTTTGCCATTCATATACTGTTGATCAACGTAGATTACACAACTATTAATACTTAGTCTATATGCATTTCATAAAAGCAACCAAATATTCATTGTAATAAGTATTAATAATAGTTGATTTATATGAATATACAACTACACGAATAGTTATAATAAATGAATCCTATAAACATGAACTTTTAAATTGAAGGTCTGAAATTTCTTACTGTTTACATTATGGTTATAGTGTGGATTCTAAGAGAATGAATATTTCTATGTTTAAAAATCAATTAAACATAAAAAATTAAATTTTGAAATTTTTTCTCCAAAGTAAGGAACATTCAAACCTGCCATTTTCTTAAAAACTGCTTGAAAAAGGGAAAATTTTTGGGCCCTATAATTTATGAGCGCTGGGCAAGTGCCCCCGTTCGCCCTTAAGATAATAGGACCCTGGTTGCATTCGTCATCCTTGTCAACCACTACTGCATGCAGTGATAATCATTAGTAAAGGAAGCAAATTTAAAACACAATAAAGCTTTTGTTTTTCTCTATCATCTCCCTATCAATAATTTTTATAATTTTATTTATTTTTATAATTTATTGCACGTGGGTTGCCGTGTTTTATGCTACATGCACCGTTACAACGGCATTTATGTAGTTTTATTCATTACATTAAACACATTGCCCAAATATCCACACAGCATACGTGTTCCTAAACAAAAGGTTGTTTGCCTTACTAAGGTTACAGCGATTTGAAAATTCTCTTCCAAATCCATCCTGAAGAAGTAGAATTGGTCCACGGCTATTGTGAAGATCCGTTTGTAGAATCGATGCGATTCCTACTAATGGAGAATTATGCAATTTTATACCAATGTTGTGTGGTGGAGAACACAAAAACATGGTCCATATACTCCAGTAATGTGTCTGGTAGGATTTAAAGATTATTTTGCGATGGAGAAAAATGGACGTTGTCAGTATCGAATTGTATTATCATACCGTCGTAGAGCTGCTGTCACCACAATCTCTATCCATATTCCTTGACTATCACAGGCACACAAATAACTGCATCACAAATTTCAACTGCGGTTGTAGTTTCAATATTACCAATTTATACAAAAATCATTTTATTCCTTTAAATAATTCAGTTGTAAACATATGTAGCAGTTTTGAATCAATTACAGAAAAACTCTATATGAAGCATTTGTAAACTTCAATGTTAACAGGGAAAACACATACATACCACGGTGCATCTGCACATTTTGAACAATGATTGATGGTCCTGTGTCCATTATCTTAGGTCCGTCTCGATAGTGGATGTAGAGTCTGATAGCACTGTAGATCATCAATGCCTGTATTGTAAAAAGAAACAGAAGCATTCTTGAAATATTCAGACTCTGAATCTAAAACTTTTGGCAGTGGACAAAATGGCAAAAACTCCTTGCATTGAAAAGATAGGAATATTTTCTCTTATATCTGTTAACTTACCTTAAATTTTATGTCGAAGATTTCATGACAATAAACTCTAAGTTACACTGTACTACTGTTGGCAAGTTAGAAAACGTTGATCACGATACTGGTTCCTTGAACATGCAATATTTATCCAACGTAATCTTCATACGGTTACAACTGCTCATGCGTATATTTTCCAACCATTATTTCAAACCATTCAGAAGCGATATTGTGAATCCAGTTTTTTTTTAATACAGTGAACTCTCGTTAAAACGGACTGTCAAGGGCCGGCAGTTTTTGTCCATATTAACGAGAGTCCATCATAACAGGAGTTCATAAACTGAAGTTCCATATGAACTCTAAATTACTATT